>Ga0065711_1050867_pt1 | contig 10627 bp, 3 predicted proteins | sample Hoacrofraction12_FD_59098 | JGI IMG/M metagenome (GOLD analysis project Ga0065711, IMG submission 59098) | Hoatzin crop microbial communities from Cojedes, Venezuela - Epithelial fraction 12 v2 (version 2) | ecosystem: Host-associated > Birds > Digestive system > Esophagus > Crop | place...
GATCTGGATGTCCACAAATCCATGGGCCCCGATGGAATGCACCCACGAGTGCTGAGGGAGCTGGCGGATGTCATTGCTGAGCCACTCTCCATCATCTTTGAGAGGTCCTGGAGGACAGGAGAGGTGCCCGGGGACTGGAGAAAGGCCAATGTCACTCTAGTCTTCAAAAAGGGCAAGAAGGAGGACCCAGGGAACTACAGGCCGGTCAGCCTCACCTCCATACCAGGAAAGGTGATGGAGCAGCTTATCCTGGAGTTCATCATCAAGCAAGTGGAAGAAAAGAAGGTTATCAGAAGTAGTCAGCATGGATTCACCAAGGGGAAATTAGGCTTGACCAATCTGATAGCATTCTACAATGGCATGACTGGCTGGATAAATAGGGGGAGAGCTGTGGATGTTGTCTACCTCGTCTTCGGCAAGGCTTTTGAGACTGTCTCCCATAACATCCTTCTAGGGAAGCTCAGGAAGTATGGGCTGAATGAGTGGTCGGTGAGGTGGATTGAGAACTGGCTGAATGGTAGAACTCAGAGGGCTGTCATCAGCAACGTTGAGTCTAGTTGGAGGCCAGTAACTAGTGGTGTCCCCCAGGGGTCGGTAGTGGGCCCAGTCTTGTTTAACTTCTTCATCAATGACCTGGATGAAGAGTTAGAGTGTAGCCTCAGCAAGTTTGCTGATGACACCAAACTGGGAGAAGTGGCTGATACACCAGAAGGCTGTGCTGCCATTCAGCGTGACCTGGACAGGCTGGAAAGTTGGGCAGAGAGGAACCTGATGAGGTTCAACACGGGTAAGTGCAGGGTCCTGCACCTGGGGAGGAACAACCCCATGCATCAATACAGGCTTGGGGCGGACCTGCTGGAGTGCAGCTCTATGAAGAGGGACCTGGGTGTCCTGGTGGACAACAGGTTAACCATGAGCCAGCAGCATGCCCTCGATGCCAAGAAAGCCAATGGGATCCTGGGGTGCCTTAGGAAGAGTGTGGCCAGTAGATCGAGGGAGGTTCTCCTTCCCCTCTACTCTGCCCTAGTGAGTTCCCATCTGGAGTACTGCGTCCAGTTCTGGGCTCCCCACTTCAAGCAAGATGAGGAGCTACTGGAGCGAGTCCAGCGGAGGGTTACGAGGATGACAAGGGAACTGGAGCATCTCTCCTATGAGGAGAGGCTGAGGGAGCTGGGCTTGTTCAGCCTGAAGAAGAGAACGCTGAGAGGGGACCTAATAAATTCTTATAAATATCTCTCAAGGGTCGGTGTCAGGAGGATGGGGCCAGAATCTTTTCAGTGTTTCTAAGCGACAGCACAAGGGGCAATGGGCACAAATGGAAACATACGAAGTTCCGTCTGAACATGAGGAAGAACTTCTTCCCTTTGAGGGTGACGGAGCACTGGAACAGGCTGCCCAGGGAGGTGGTGGAGTCTCCTTCTCTGGAGATATTCAAGACCCGCCTGGACAAGATCCTTTGCAGCCTGCTGTAGGTGACCCTGCTTCGGCAGGGTGGTTGGACTAGATAACCCACAGACGTCCCCTCCAACCCCTACCATTCAGTGATTCTGTGATTCTGTGATTGTTTCCCGTGGGGGTCCACTAGCTACGAAACATTGAAGGTGTAATGTACCCGCAAAGAAAACTACAGTTAATGGATATATCATTTATCATCACAGGTTATCAGGGTTCTTCCTGTGTTTGAGATAGGAAAGTTCAGTTTCATAATCCCAACTCTCTGCAGCCATTCATACTGGGGAATGTTGTTTTATTTTCTGGAAATGTAATCTTCAGACTTACAGTTTTCAAAGAAGTTAATATGATCATTTTCTTGCAGGAACACTGGCTCTGACTTTCATAACTTCTCCTTAACAGCCCAAATATTCTCACCTCAATGTATTTATAGAGAAATATTATATCTTTATTCAGCCTTTGTTTTCCCAGGCTAAACAGATGAGCAGTCTTACTCCTCTCCCAAAGAAAGGATTCTTCACTCCCATATCATTGTTCTAGTCCAAGTGATTTTTTCCTAACAATTTTTTTAAATCTGAGTCGGGGACACTGCTTGCACTCACCAACTGACTTTAAAAATTGCAATAATATTTCCTTTGAGTAGAAATTATTATTATTTTTATTATTGTTGCTATTATCATTGTTTTTATTGACACCTTACTTAGTTGATCAACAACTTCTCTTTGTCTAATATGCACAGTTTATATCCTCTTGTTTCATCCGTCTTCTGTTATTCCCATGTCAAGAATTTTGAACATCCAGCACGAATGAGATTTTATTTGCCTCAGTACAAGACACGGTACTTTTCTTAATATACTTCTTCCTAGTGCTACTACTTCATTCCTCAGTCTGCTCCTTTTCTGCAATACCCTGATTCCAGTCTGTGTTGACAAACTAGCTGGCTTTGTGTCACCAAGCAATCTGAAATGAGGTACTCCTGTTTCCATGTAATGAAAAGGGAACAGTGGTTCTAGCCTATCCAATCAAGAATATTGTTCCCCTTCCTCAATAATTCACCAGCCAGCTTCTTACATATTTTTAGCTCCTCACACATATATAGCTCCTCATCTACCTCCTCAACTAATCCCTATCCCCTCTAGCTTCAGTAATAATTTCTAGCATGGACCATATTAAATCTTTTCTTGAACTCCAGGCAGTTTACATCTATGAAATCTCACTTGTCTAGAAAATTGGTTACCTTATCATGTAATGCTGTCAGCTTGGTTTGTCATTCCCTCTATGGTAAACCCATCTATTTTATATTGTTATAGTTAATGTTTTTTTCTTTCAAAGTATCTTCTAAAACCTTGCTTATTATTGAGTCTAGACAAATTGATCTATAGAGTTCTAGGCCTGGGATCGGTTTTAAAAATAAGAGGATTACTTTTTTTCAGAGATGGTGCAAGAAATTCCTCCCGACCAGCCCAGCCGAGGAGAAAGAATCTGTGCAAAGAATATGAAATGTATCTGCCTGAGACAGGTGATGACCTCGTCATGCATAGCTGGTCATGAAAAGCACTGTCTTCTGAGTGTCAGTTGAACATCCTTGACTTAGGCAGTTCACGTACTCACTTCATAGTGCTCCTGCCTCAGTCTCTGGCTTCTGTGTAGGACTGCTGTTGTCATGTCTGACCCTTCCCAGGCTAACTTCAGGTAGATAAGGAAAGAAAAGAAAAGGAAAAAAAAATGAGGGAAGAAAAAAGAGGGAATTAAAAAAAAATGAAGCGGAAGAGAGAGGGGAGAAAAGTGTTAGAGAAAGGGACAGAGAAAGTATTTAATTGAACAGTACTTGTCACTTTCAGGTGTCCATTCACATTGGAAATCATTTATATCTCCTCCTCAGGACCTCTAGTTTTCCTCTTGCTAGTTTTCACTTCTCATATTTGCAACCACACGAGCTTAGCCAGACTTCTAATCACTCAGAAAGAATATCCTGAAAGATGCTTTTCTCCATTCGAAAGACAGCTTAACCTTCACTGCTTCAGTCAAGAGTGTTTGGCCCTACTCAGAATATCCTTAATTGTGCCTGCATAAAATTGCAAAGCTTTCTTCTGCTTTACTGTCTCCCTCTTACTTTCCCTTTTTTGGTAGCTACTTTCTAAGTTGCCCCTGTTCCATGACACTATGATGAGTTTTGGATCATTCATGGTGTTTAAACCTTTCAAGAGCATTTTGCATGTGCAGAATCCTCTTAAAGGGAATACATCATTGTACATGATTATCTGGGCTTAAATGAACGATTAGCAGCACAATATGTACTGTTCTCAGTGCTGCCCGTGAACTGCACTTACTTCTTCCTGCTTCTTATCCCTCCTGGTTTGTTGCAATTTTTGTTTGTTTGGATAGTTGCTGTGTTGGAAAGCAGCTGCTGGTAAACTGTCCATCAACAAGCCATAAAATCTGGTTGGTTAGAGCAAGTACATTGCAAGAAGATTGCAAAGTGAGTTTGGGGCTCTTTCTACCCCTCAAAACATGACATGAAGCTGATCAGGAAATGTCCCATTCTGGCAACACCCAGCTTCCTCATATCAGTTTCCTTCTTTTGGCACCTTCTGAATTTCCTTCTCGCTTTGCCCTTCTCTCTCTCAGCTTTCCCTGGACACCAAAAGAGCCCCAAAGCTCCAGACTTCCATTTTTCTTCCTCTTCTACATAGCCATCATCACACATCTCAAATTATTGTTAAGAAGTTGCCTCAAAACGGGATGAATGTCAGGAACATGTGGTTCCCTCTCCATTGCTCTCCCTGCTGTCTGAACAGGTCCCATCACCATTTCTCATACAAATGTCTTGCATTAAAAGTTTTTCCTGAGTGGCTTCGTCCAGGTTATGATTTAACCATGAGCTCTAATGATTCCCATTTCTGCTGCACTAGTAGAACAGTCCTAAAGTCTAAGTCTACTACAGTAAATTAAACGGTGCCAGATGCAGAAACACTTGAACTTAATTAATGTTCATGGGATGATTTCCTCCAAAGAATTCCCCCTCAGTAAGCATTCTCTGCATGACACCCTACTCTGAAGCATTATGGAGCCTTTCAGGTGATGATTGCTCCTTTCTGTTTGTATCAGTGCCAAAGCACAATCCTGGATATGCTTACATTAGTAGTGCAGGTGTAGTATAAAAATATTTTGTGCTGTTACTCTATGAGATTACTGAGAGCTTACAGTAGATTCAGGCAACTGATGTATGGTAGCCTCAAAAAGGTTGTCTTAGAGTGCTGTGCCGATTTGTAATGGAAATACACCTATCATTACCATCCTGCCCCTGGTTTCAGTTTCACCTTCCTCTATTCCTTTCCCCGTTCTCCCTGAGAATTTCGCGAGGGTGAAATTTTTTTAAAAATAGAGGTTTTCACAGTCCCTAAAGAACTGTTTGTAAAGGTATTTTCTACTGGCCTCTTCTACTAACTGAACATTGCTTAGAAAATATTAAGTAATGATTGTTTAAACTGGTTACTTCTTTTTTTGCTACTAGGCTGGTAAAGGTGTGTGTTTGGATGTCTGTCTGTATCTATAGACATGAAATAAATCTAGAAAATGGAAATTTCCATTAGAAGGTCTTTCTTGTAGTAAAAAATCCAGAAGATTCAGCTTGCTGTTTTTAAAATAAAATATATTCTATTTGCATGTTATTCTAAGAGAATAAGTATTTTTACCTCTGCTTATGCTTTCTTTTAGTTTTCTTTTTTTTTCATCCAGTGAGAGCAAACATACTATACACAGCCTGCCCTCTTCTTTCAGGCACAGAGGTGTTCTCAGTGTCTTTCCCCATGTTCTGATATTTCTACAAAATGGGAAGCTCATGTGACAACTACAGTCAAATCAACGTAAAACTTGCTTTGAACCTCAAGTTCACAGTTCAGTGGAAACAACACTCAGCTTCAACGTCCTTACTATGTTTGGATTTCTTCTTTCATAAAGCACATACCTTTCCTTGAGCAATAGCAACAGCTCTGAAGAAGACAATAATCTCTGCAAAAGCCTTCATTATGAAATACAGGTTCTGAAAACGTTACACATTCACTTCAGCTCTATATGCTGAATACTTTAGCCAATTGTTTCCAGCTAACAAATAGATATCTATAATTAAAAATACATATTTTTATTGTCATGTTATGGTCTTGAGGGGATTTTTGGTTTTTTTGTTGTTTTTTTCTTTTTTTCTTTTTTTCCCTGTTTCCCCCCTTTAGTCATTGATTTGAATACATTTTCTCATCAGATAGAAAACTTGGGACAAGTGACAGGTTTCCTAAATTTAGTCATCTGTGTGAAGCACTCTGCTTAAGGACTTTCCTAAATACCTTAGGCACATACATTTATAATCACTATGAACATCTTCGTGAACAAAGTGTATCCGTACAAAGTATTTTGTGTATGATTTGCAGCTAATAAACAGAGATTCTGAACCTTATATAGTTGACTGAGGTAAGACCCAGTTCAACTGATTTTACACCTCTAAACGTAGGGTGTTTGAATAATTCAGTTGGCTTGGCTTCCTGTACATCCTGAGGAGAATACCTGTAAAGGGTTCTTCATATCAGGTCTCTTGGGTGTTGCACTCAGGCAGAGACTGTGTATGTCCTGGAGAGTCTTCTCTCATTCCAAGGTGTGGAGAAGACAGATAAATGACTCAATTAGACAGCTCCTTTCTCAATAGCAAAGCTTAAGTCACATAGATGTATATATGAGTTTAACTTTTTAACAGGGAAGATATACCATTACTGTAATGAATTTTCTGAAGTACTCCAAGTTAGAATGTTCTATTCCATTTCTTTGTACCAAAGCTTGAAACTGAAAAGTTTGCTCACAAGAGCAAATTGAGTTGCACAAAATCCTTTAGTATTCATGGGATTTGTCTCCTTGTTTGCTGTGCAGCATCACAGGTCACAGATAAAAAACAAGGTTGCATCCCCATGATTTTGAGGGCCTGCTGAGAGAAAAAGCACTGTATAAATGTGAAGATATCACTGACAGTTATTATCAATAATAATAATACTGAATAACAGTCTGAAAAAATACAAGTGTTCTGTGATGAAAAAAATATTCAGCCACTGCTCTTTTCGTATTAATGAGATTTGATTTTTCAATCAGTATGAAGGACATCACCTGTGCTCCTTCCCTCCAGGTTTATCTACATGGGTGGAATAGATTCTGAAAACTGGCGCTCAGAGAACTTTCTCAGAAATATATTTCCAAATGTCAGCATTTTCTATTACTTTGTTATTGACTTCTAATGTGTTTTCAGAATGATTTGGTCCTTTCTTGGATAAAGAAGAAAAATGGAAATAGAAAAAAACTTATTCATCATTATGCAGATTTTGCATTGCAAAACACAATTTATGTCTAAAAACTCACCTTCTTTTCTGCTATGGCACTTCAAACATCCAATGCTAAAGAGAAAATGCTATAAAAATGTCTGCCCTCATTCTAAGAGATTCAAATGATTGACAACAAAGTGGAAAACTGTTGAACATGTAACCTTGGAGCAAGTTCCATGGAATATTTATTCTCCCACTGTTGTATTCTTTGGTAAGCTTTGTTGTTCTATTGTATTGTATTGTATTCAGTTGTGCCTTGCAGCATCTATGCATGAGTTAAATGCCTGCAAAGGGTCTCCTCACAGAAAGTAAGCAGCAGGCGATAGCTCTTAGTCAGTACATGGATATCCTATGGGCCGGCTCAAAACTCATGAGAGCTGTAACTGTCTAGTCTAAGGAGCAGCATGCTGCCTCACTACCTTCAGAAGAACTACAGAAATCATTGATGGCTGGATAGACATGCTCATTTCCTATTGCCTACCACTCTAAGGAGGCAGAAGGTTACCTCATAGAGCTTAGTTACGGCTTTGTGCTTGGACAGCTTCTCTGGGTGATGAACATGTTAAGGCTGGAGCTAAGATGACTCCTCACTGGGTGTAATATTGAGTGAGTAGCTGCTGTAGTCCCATATAGAAGTGCAGCAACACTAAGTAGGACAATGGGGAGGGTTTATTCCTTCTTCCCCGTAAACGCACTTTCCTGCGCATTTAAATAAGGCTGTTGCAGCCTAGTGCTATGTAATTCAAAACACAGAGGTGACTATAAATTAAACCTGAAAGAATTATTACACTTGAAAAGGAGTTTAAACATCCACTGCACTGCTTGCTGCCTATTGTTTCTCTACCTTTGTGGCATTTTTTTCCTCTTTGCCTAGTAAGACAATGAATTATGATTTTCCCCAGAAAAGAAATCTCAAAATGCAACACCCTCAGAAATAATGTATGAAATATGACATTTCCAAAACAGAATCTTTTTCAGCTGTTATTGAAAAGCTCTGCTGTGGTTCAGTGAGTAAAGAAGAAACAAAAACAAATAAAAGAACAATGACAACATCCAGGACTATAGTGTACAAAAATATAAATAATAATAAAATAAGGAACAGAAAGGAATCTATGAAGTTTACTCAGAACAACATAAGGGCCTAATGCACTGAACTCATTGGTCCTGAGTGGACTAAGGTTTGATGGAGCTTCAACACTGATGAGCTTTACCACATTACCTGAAACGGAGGGTTCCCTTGTTAAAGGATACAGCACTCTCAAACCCTTGGTAACTCTGTGCCTGTGCACTGCCATTGCTGTGCCTAGTATCATCCTTTGGTTATAAGGATTGATTGCAGGTAAGACTGGTTTCCATTTGTGGTTCACTGTCTCACTGACCATTGTTTGTGGTGACATTGCACTTTGATTAACAGCCTTCAGAACTAAAGGAAAGCATATTTTATCCAGTATGTACTCTATTTCATTAAGGGATCCTACAAAATCTATCTCCCCATTGCTACAAGAAGCTGAGCTTTTAGCTAGCTAAATCATCTAAAGTTGATAACTGGTCAGGCATTTCTTAACCTTTAAGTGCTTCATTTTGCAAGCAAAGTATCTTTGAACACAAGAAGCAGGGAGAAGGGTGAGTCTACCCATTCGATTTTGTTCTGTTGTAGTGAGGGTTTGGGAATTTTCTATTGTTTGTCTGGATTTTACTATAATTTTTTTCCCCTGCTTGTCCTTTTTCTTTTTTTTCCTTTTTCCCCTCTTTTTGGGGGCAAAATGGGGCATTCACGTAGACTAATATAGCTAATGTCCAGCCTTCTTATACAGTCATGGTGAGAGATACATCTCTCTGTGGGACAGTTCAGAGTCCAGACAGCATTCCAAATCACCCTCTGGAGGATCTCTTTCAAATTTCTTTTCCATTGCTTATTGAACAAATACACAGATGCCTGTAAGACTAACATTAACATTTGTGTAATATATGTTTCCCAGCGTGAAGGTTTGTACCTTATTTAAACAACGATACTACAAAGTATTTTGTTAAACTACCTCAAGATGAAGAGGGAACATGTTAAATGGCAACAGTTTTCTTGTGGAAGAAAATCTTTTTTTCTGTTATAAAGATACAACTCTAACTTCCCATTGATGTCAAAAACAAATCACTGCTTTTCCACAAAGAAGAGGAAACAGACAAAGTAAAATAGTCATAAGAAGAGGTTAATACATGATGACAATGCCTAGTGCAGCACTATAATTTTCAGATCTTGATCACTTTAACTGTAATACCAATTTTTAACCCTCCTCTTGCAATAGCAAAATGTCGGTGAGATGTTCTTTGACCAAGTTAGAGCTTTGATTTCACTATTCCCTAAAACTTCTCAAGTATTAACTTTCCAGCAAAATATTAATCCAATTTCCTGTTGACAGGAAGATCATAAATAAGCAAGCCCATCAGTTGGTTTGTATATTTTCTCTCACCAGCATCTTTGTGTCTGAGAAGGTGAGTATTATTGCTACAAAGATCTTCCTGCAACATTAAAGGCTAAAAAAGAGGAGCAGAATACTGTCCACGTCCACAGAAAGAGCAGTGGAGCTGAAGGCCCTGAATGTTAGTTTTCTGGTTTAGTCCTCAGATTTTTGTTTACTCAGAGTTTCTATGGTGAGAAGAACCACAGCATGTGGAGCTTTAATGCAGGGCAGGTGCTCAAAGGTGGGCCGAGTAACTGCCCGTGCTAACAGAAGGCTGTCCCATGCTGCCTACATGTTATCTGCTGTGGTAGCACCGATCCTATCAGCAGTGAAAAATACTTATGGCACGAAAGATTTTTTTGGCTGCCTTTGACTTAGGGGATGTCTTACGCTCTGCCCGTGATCCATTTCTTTTCTCTTGATAGGTGAATTTCAGAGGAATGACAATGTGGCAGGATCACAGATAAGAACAGTTTAGCCACTACACATTTCACAGTGTGACTTACCTAGGCTTCAGTAGTGAAGTCACTCAGTATAACTCTATCAGAGAATGAAATTTTATTCTTGGCACACAGCCTTCATTTTTAAAGGCTGCCTTCTATCTCGTTTGTGCACGGCTTCTTCCTGGGATAGACCATGAGGTATTTTGACTGAATGTCTTGCGTATGTAATGTTCTGCTCTTGTTTAAGTTTATTGGTGGTTGAATCATACTATCTCAATTGAAATATATAGCCTAATTCAATGTCCTACTCTTTAAATAAGGATGGAGCACACAGTTTATGAAAAGGAATGCTAAAAAGGCTAATAATAGCAATTTCTATAATTCTGCTTCTTTTGGCTGCCTTCTTCCTCAGTTAGCAAGAGGTGTTTCTCTAATAAGACAGAGAAGCCAGTAATATGATAGGAAGTCATTAATACAATATAATCATAGCCTAAGATCAAACTCATCTCCTGTCTCTTTATCTTGTCAAGTGTTTCAATAATTTATGTTGTTATGTGATGACCAGAACTGATCACTGTAATGTAAGTGTGGATCTGACTTATGCATTGTATATTCAAAGATTTTAATCTGATATAAATTCATTTGCATTTTCTTGCTTTTATTGTAGAAAGGCACCCCTAGGATTTAGTGCGGTTAAAGATCAAATTTCATTATAGTTTCTGTTCTGAAAGGCTGTTAAATTCCTTTTTTGGCCTCGAAAGTCTGTGTTAAATGTTTTGGCATGTTTGTTTTCTTTCTCTTTCTCTTTCTCTTTCTCTTTCTCTTTCTCTTTCTCTTTCTCTTTCTCTTTCTCTTTCTCTTTCTCTTTCTCTTTCTCTTTCTCTTTCTCTTTCTCTTTCTCTTTCTCTTTCTCTTTCTC
>Ga0065711_1013582_pt1 | contig 10626 bp, 13 predicted proteins | sample Hoacrofraction12_FD_59098 | JGI IMG/M metagenome (GOLD analysis project Ga0065711, IMG submission 59098) | Hoatzin crop microbial communities from Cojedes, Venezuela - Epithelial fraction 12 v2 (version 2) | ecosystem: Host-associated > Birds > Digestive system > Esophagus > Crop | place...
CTTTCTTTTCCCAACTTTGCTTTGTTCCTTCAAGAAGGAGCATTTGTGTTTGATTAAATGGATAGTATAGATGGCCAAGGTACTCTGTTTCTAAGCTTAGGTTAAGCATTAACATAATTCTAGTCATGCACTGCTTGATCAAAAAGGATGCTACTTAGACACAAACAATACCCCTTCTTTCCAAGGGAGAACTTGTTCTATTACAGTCTTCCCCCTTTTTGAGGCTTAATGTGTTTAAACACCTTTAAGTCTCAACTTATTCCTTCCTATCTCCCTAGGATACAAAGAGGTACATAATGAATTAGCAATCAGCCATTTTATTTTTGATTTCTCATTTAATATTTACAATGTCCCTTTGGTGTGGAGATCTGTGGCAGGGAAGGCATTTTCTCTACCCTAGTGTAATGGATCCAAGATTCAGTTCCTTGAAGTTTCACTGCTGTATTCGTAGTCAGCAACACCTGATAAGGTCCTTTCCACTTTTCTGCCAATGGTTCATCTTTCCACATCCGTAGATATATTGAATCTCTGGACTTGAAGAGATGTACTAGTGATTCCAGAGGCACAGAGCTTTAATCTGGATGTACCTTAATAAAGTTGCCCAGAGAGATGAAGTATTCTTTCAAAATCTGTTCCCCATTTGAGTGCATTTGACTGTCTTTCCCTGTTGAATTTACAACGCAAGTTCTCCCATATAGTATTTCAAATGGACTAACTTCTCTCTTGTTCGTGGTGTTATTCTGAGTAGTGCTAGGGATAAAACCTTGGTCCATTTCATCTGGGTTTCCTGACATAATTTCATAATCTGTTGTTTAATTGTTTGATTCAGTCTTTCTACTTTGCTACTGGATTGTGGCCTCCATGGAGTGTATGAATCCCATTTAATCTGTAAGAATTTTGAAACTTCTTGAATAGTCTCTGCTACAAAATTGGGTCCCCTATCTGATGAGAACCCCTCAGAGACTCCAAATCTAGGTATTTTAACAGCACTTCGACTACTTCCCTAGCTTGGTTGGTGCAACATGGGAAACTTTCTGGCCAGCCTGAAAAGGTGCCAACAGTTACCAATAAATATTTATACCCTTCACACTTAGGTAATTCTGAATAATCAATTTGCTAGTAACTCCCAGGTACAAAGCCTCTTTTTACCTCTTCTGGTGAAGGTCTTTTCTGAATTTTGGGCTTGTTTCTCAAACAAGTTTCACATCCCTGTGTAGTACCTTTGGCAAGTTTTAACATATTAATGCAAATTGCATTAATATTTTTTTACCATGTCTAGAGCTCGAATCAGTGCAATTAATTCAACCTTTTGGGCAGAAGTGTTCACTGGCAGCGATGCTGCTTCTACTTCTGCTTCCAGGGTGACAATGGCATATCCAGCTTTTCATTCCCCTTGGATGACAAAGCTGCTCCCATCAGTGAACAATTCCTGATCAGGATCCTGTAAGGGGACATCTCTTAGATGCACAAGGCTGGAGGACACCCTCTCAACAGTCTGTAAATTGTGTGTTAATTCTTCTTCTTCATGCAAAGGCAACAGAGATGCCAGGTTCAAGGCACTGGATGCTTTCATTATTACATGCTCTTGTTCAAGCAGTATTGCTTGATACTATACCATCCTGCTCAGAGACAGCCAGTAATGTCCTTTCTTTTCCAACACTGCTGCAACAGCATGTGGTACATAGACGGTGGTTATCTGCCCCAAGGTTAGTTTTCGCGCCTCTTGAAATAACAGTACAGCGGCTGCCACTGCCCTCAGGTACCCTGGCCATCCAGTGCTTACTTCGTCTAGTTGTTTTGAGAAGTAAGCCACAGGCCTTTTCCAGCTTCCCAGGGGCTGCACAAGTATTCCTAAAGTTTGGTGTTCTCTCTCATGTACATAACGTTCGAAAGGCGTTGTCAGGTTTGGGAGGCCTAAAGCTGGGGCACTCGTGAGAGCAACTTTTATTGCATTGAATCCCTTGCAACAGTCTGGAGTCCATTCCAGGAGCTCTCCTGGCCCCTTAACAGCTTCATACAAGGGCTTAGCCATTGATCCACAGTCGACACCATTCGGCCATTCCCCAAAATGCTCTTAAGTTATTTCTTTGATTTGGGGGGGTGCAGTTTGACAGATTGCTTCTTTTCTTTCTGTACCCAGCTTTCTCTCTCCCTGGGATATTTCAAATCCCATGTACATTACAGTTGTTTGGACAACTTGTGCCTTTTTCCCTGACACTGTATATCCAGCCAGCCCCAAAAAGTTTAGTAAACTTATGGTTGCTTCTTTGCATTCTTCAGCTATGTCTGCCCCCATAGTATATCATCTACATACTACAATAAGGTAATGTTAGTTTCTTTACCTTGCCATTGTTCCAGGTCTTGCTCAAGTACGTTTTCAAAAATTGTAGGGCTGTTCTTGAATCCCTGGGGAAGTACTGTCCAGCACAACTGCATTTTCTGCCCCATCATGGGGCTTTCCCATTCAAAGGCAGACAGCTTCTGGCTTTTTTCTTTAATGGGGATGCAAAAGAAGGCATCTTTCAGGTCTAATATTGTAAAATAAACATGGGAATCAATTATGGTAGTTAATAAGGTATAGGGGTGAGGTACCACTGGATGAATGTCCATTGCTATTTGGTTGACAGCTCTCAAATCTTGTACTAATCTGTATTCTTGTGAGTGTGGTTTCTTAACGGGTAAAATTGGAGTGTTGTATTCTGACTGGCATTCCCATAAATCCACTCTCGAGAAAATTTTTTATAATAGATTCCAATCTGACACGGGCCTGTAATTTCACAGGATACTGTTTTTGTCTTACCAGTTTAACTGCTGGCTTTAATTCAGTTTTTACTGGATAAGTCAGTTTGGCTCATCCAGATTTCTCAGTTGCCCGTACAAAATGGGTTATAGCATCCTGTATCTGTGGGAACAAGTTGCTTGGTGCCTCTTTTGTCTTCCATTGTCTCAGACAATTCCTGTAGTACGTATATTTGTGCTTCCCAGGCATTATTTTGCAGAATGTGAATTCTTATTTTATTTGCATCAAAAGTTACTTGTGCCCCTAGTTTATTCAATAAATCCCTCCCCATTAGAGGTATTGGGCATTCTGGCATATATAAAAACTCATGTACAAACATTTTGTTGCCAATTTTACATTTAATTGGTTGGAAGAAGGGTCTAACCTCCCAATTTCCCATTGCACCAACTACAGCTGTGGAATATTCGTTCATGGGCCCCTTGCAACTATTTAATACAGAGTAAGTTGCCCCTCTATCAACTAGGAATTTAACTACATCGTTCCCCAGCTTAATATCAACCAGGGGTTCAGCTGGAGATACCATTCCCTCAACCCCCAGTCCCCATCGATTTGAGTCCTCCTCCACAATCCCAATCAATTCTCCAGGTATCAGGGTCATAGGTGGAATGGGACCTCAATTAGACTGTCCTTTTGGGCACTCATTTTTTCCAGTGTCTGTTTGCTTACACAGGGTATGCTGATCTCTCTATCTCTAATGAAATCCGAATTCCTAATCCTCTGCCTCTCCCTCGCCCCCCGGCCCCTAGATGGAGCCTGAGCACTTGCAAAGGCAGCTGCCGATATTGCCGCATTCTGTTTCCTAACTCTTAATATCTTGCCAATCTGGGTTATGATTTTCAATAATCGTCTTAAAAGATTGATACATTTTGTCAGGATTGTCCCAGTAGGATCCTGCAGATTCCTTCCAGGTCATTAAATCTGATGTTGTAAATGGTACCTTTACATACAGGTAAACTGTACATACAGGTACATGCCTATATGAAAACATACAAGTGACTATGGTCTGGACCTACAGCTTGATGAAGGGGGGCTTGGATTTCAGGATGCTACTACGCACTGGTTCTTCCTGCTGCCGGACTAAAAGTTTCACTACCCTTGTCTCTACTTTCCATACCACTTGTAGCACTTTCCCTATCTGGAGCTACTAACATCTCTTCGTCTAATATCCTCCTCTTCATCCTCTAGCTTTAAATGTCTCTTTCCTATACTACAAGCAGAACAACACCGCAAGGGCTTTTTCATATTGCCCATCATCATCATGACATTAGAATCTGAAGTTAACAGTTTACACTTCTTCCAAGTCTCACGATGATTTCACAAATAAGAAAAATATGTCTGTATAAGGCACCTCATCTCATTTATCTAACCTTCTGAAAAACAATGGTAACTGTAAAATAATATTATAATTCAAAGTGCCATCTTCTGGCCCCTTTTCTCATTAGCCAGTTTATACTTAGGCCACCAAGTGTAACAGCGTTCAACCATTTTTCCTTTTGTCAGGGGATCCCTTCCAAACTTGTCTCAGTATTTTAAAACACAACCCAAGGGGTAACAATGAGGTATTTTAGATCATCAGGAACCCATATTTTCACCCAAAAATAACTTTTTCAACCAAGACTTCATATACTCCAGTCACCGCTGTCAAACATATATGACTTATTTCCAGTATAACCAATTTCCAATATACACCAATGCATGCATATACCTTAGTATTTTATGCTCCAGTCGTCACTGAAGCACATATGATTATTAACCAACCAAAAACCAGACAATATCTTGTTAACAAGCGTTGCACCATTGTGTTGCTTACCTGCTCTGGCCAGGGAGAATCCACGTGGAGTCCCCGACCAAAAGGTCGGTGCGTGCTGGAGTCCGGAGAGCAGCATCTGCCCGCCGACAACAGGCAAGTCGATCTGGGCAAGGTGTCATGGCTGTCCCATCTGGGGTACCAAAACGGTTGTCCAAAAAGTGGATTCTTTACCTGGTGTGCAATAAGCCAATCCTCACACACTCAGGAGAGATACTGTTTTATTCAGGCCTGGGTGCTCGTGGACTTTCCAGAAATNAAGCACACACAAGGATGGTTTCTTGATTACATTGATACATTAAATTCGTGCATATTCTATCTGTCTAATACATACTCATTCTAATCTACATGCGTTGTCAGCTACGTGGCGTCATTCTTCTTGGCTCCTTTCCCACCCCTTCTGCGCGTGTCTTCCTCCTTTTGGGAGTCTCTGGTGGTCGTCGGTGCTCTTCCCGGATGCAGTACCCTAACTCCTTTTATCTGTGCGTGGTCACATGTCACCTAAGCACAGCTTAAAGCTGCTTTCTTTTCCCAACTTTGCTTTGTTCCTTCAAGAAGGAGCATTTGTGTTTGATTAAATGGATAGTATAGATGGCCAAGGTACTCTGTTTCTAAGCTTAGGTTAAGCATTAATGTAATTCTAGTCATGCACTGCTTGATCAAAGGAACACTACCTAAACAGAAACAGTAACCCTTCTTTCCAAGGGAAGAACTTCTTTTATTACAAGTGCGTAAAGGACTTTTTAGGAGTAGTCAGTGGAGCTGGAAATTTTGGAGGCAGAGTGAGTTCTGACACCCCATGGTTGTGAGGGTTTCCCTTCCGTTTCCTTCCTTCCACCAGGCCGTCTGTGTCGCTGGGCAGCAGTGGCTTGTGTGGATTCCTGTGGAAAAGCACTGCCTACAAGTTAGACCGGTAACTCTCTGCAGGAGAACAACCGTGCAGGAGTGCAGCGCTGGTTTCTCAGCAGCAGCCGCAGTTATGTCAGCTGTAGGGGACCCCTCTGCTGCTCTGCTGATGGCCTGGAACCTCTCTGCTTGGTGGAGTGTTTGCTGACCGGCTGGGGCAGGTGGTGGGGTGTTGGCTGGGTAGGGGAAAGCGCGCCAGTGTCTTAACATTAACTGGTAAAGAGTAACCTCTCTCTCTTCTTCCTAGGAGGAGCATTTGGTGGATTGCTCGGTGCCTGGATGTCTGCTGGACAGTTCAAGCCGGTCCCTCAGATTTTATTGGAATTGCCTCCTGCCGAGCAGCAGAAGCTCTGTGATGAAGCCATTCATATTCTCAGGCAGTTAGACTGGACTGATGCTGTTCAGCTGACTGCTTTGGTCATGGGAAGTGCTGGTCTCCAGGAGAAGCTGACAGCAATGCTGATAAATTACCTCTCTAAAGAGCTAAGTGCAAACGTACAGTATGGAGAATAAACCTTTCCAGAGCAGGCTTTTTACAGTGTAATAAATTTTACTCTAACAATTGTGATTCTTCAACATAGCAATTATTAGTTATTGGTGCTAATTATGAAGGTTGGCAGATCGAAGTACGGTTTGGGGGTTTCAGGGGTTTTGTTTTGTAAGGGCAGCATTAGATTACTGCGTTATTCTGACGCTGACTTGCTATGTAATTTTAACTTACCCTGCCCTAGAACTGAATTCAGAATCACTGAAGGGAATTATGTTTCTCTTACGCTAATGTATCACTAGTTAAAATTTGCAAAGTCATCGTGTTTTATTAGGAGATGTAATCCTGTTTGTGTAAGTGCTTTAATTTTCTTCCGTGGGTGACATATAGGTGCCAAAGTACCTAGGGCACTTTGAAGAATTTTACATACTGTCTGTTTCAGCCCTGCAAAAGGACGTTATAAGAAAGTATGTTACTCTACTGTGAACTCAAAGAGCTCAGTGCTTACGTTATTCTTTGTCACGTTTTTATTGTAATTCTTGAGTTATTTATGCCTTTCTGTGAGAAGTGAAGCCAATGCCTAAACAGGTTTTAAACAACAGGTCAACAAGCTGTGCCCAGTCAGTAGCTGCTGGTGTCCTCGAATGGGAAGGCATGGCAAGAATACACTTCTGAAAAAATGAAGAAGCAAGGAACTGAATCTGCCATTTTTGTACTACGCCTAGGATTAGGGTTGTTATTTCAGCATTGGTTTCTTGACTGAATCTGAACAGCTGGTCCTCTGTTTGCATTAAAATATTCATAAGGAGCATGGTAGTGGCCTGTGTTTTGCTTTAAAGTAAACGAACTCTTTAAGAACTGGGTACTGAAATTCGAGGAAGAAGGCAGCCCTGTACTGGTCAGCCAGCGGCTGGCAGCAGTAGTGGTGGCGTGGGATGACCTGCCTGCTGCGGCGAACACTGTGAGCTCCACGTGCAAGGCTGCCGAATATCCCAGCCGTGTGTTTGCCATTTGTTTCAAGGCACTTGTAAGACAAGTTCCTAAGTAGAAAAATATACCGGTGTGCCCTCTTTTGTGTTTGAAACCAAGGGAAACTACTGTGATAATTTCATTTGCCTAAAATGAGGATTTGCCTCTCTGTGTGTGGTGAGGTTTCTAGATGTTGGGTATGGCTAAAAAACAGGTGCTCACTGAAAGTTGCGTGGTTGAGCACCTTGATTCTTCCTCGGAACCTGAAATGTTCAAAGAAATTCATAATGGTGTGACTTTGTAGAAGATCTCTGCAATGCTGGTCCACTCATCTGTGCCTTTGCGCTGAATGTAGGAATCTGTGGGATTGCTTTGTGTGTGTGTTGCAGTACGTGGTTTGTGTTTTAGTGGCTCCCACTAGTGCTCTGTAGGTAGAGTTTAAAAAGCCCCAACCTTGTATGTGCTGTGCATCACCTATGGCATTCACTAGAGTTCACTACTGGACTTAAAATGCAGTGAATATGCTAAGAGGCCATGGAAATACTTCTACGAGTTGAGAGAAAATGAGGGCGCCTTGTGGTGTCTTTGAGAATTTTGAGTGTGACGCTCACATTTGGAATTAAGCAGGAACGGCTCAGCTGTGCCAAGGATCTTCTTCAATCAAGTGGAAAAACCCCAAGGAAGTGTTAATTTTGCAAGTGGAAATTCCCTTTGGGGAAGTTGTGAGGGGAGTAAAGCAGTAGAATAATTTGCTATGGAAAAATGCTTACAGTTGCTTGAGTTTGGGTTTGGGTTAGCTTCGTCTTGGAACTAATGCGTGACTACGAACTCGTGTGTTTGCCACAGCTTTGCACGCCAGCAGATAGCAGTGTGATTCCTGCTTGCTTTGTGGTCTGGGTTCTGTCCCTCTTAAGCCAACTGCACTTTGAATCTAGTTGTGAAAGCGAGTTTTATTTATTCAGAGAACCCCCAGAGTGGCTGATCACCTTTGCACTGCCCGAGGGGCCGCGTCGGCGCAAGGGAGCTGCCTGGTGTGGGCAGTGGGGGGGCGGGTGGAGTACTGCGGGCGCCTGTCTGTGGACGGCCGGCTTGTAGGCACGGCAGGAACCTGCTGCTGCAGCTTTGGGTTTGCTTGCTCACCAACATCGTTTCATGTATCTTAGATTGGTTTAGGAAATTGTGGAAGTCGGCCCGTTTGGTCTGGGGAAAGCTGATCATGTTACTCTCAGAGATGATCATGTTACTCTCAGAGAGAGCCGTGTTGTGTCATCAGCCCTGCAGCTCGTGACGTCCCATCCGTGCCGCAGCGCCTTCGTACTGAAGAGCTTTGCACGAGACGGTCGCTGAATTTAGCTCAAAGAGAAGAAGAAAATTCACTTCGGTACTCAGGGTTAGTGTGAGGTCATACCAAGGAGGTGCAGGGCAAGCACAAATCAGTTCCCATCTCATTGAGGGGATGAACTGAATGAGGCTTCTCGGTGCCGGTGTGAGTGTTACTCTGAGTGGCAATCTGCTCAAGTTTTGTTGAGAAGGCAAAAACAAATACTTAATCTTCTCATTTTCCAACATTCCCGGGCTTGGCAGTGTGAGCTGCACCCATTGTGTATTTTGGGTTTTCTTTCCTGCTGCTCTGGGACGAACAGAGCAGCCATGTGTGTATTGCTTTGAGCTTGAACCACGCTGAGTGAGATCACCTATAACTCTGGAAGCAGCGTGTGCCACTCTGCCCTCCCTAACCAGCATGCGCTGCCGTTCTGAGCCACCGCTGTCCTAAGCCTGCCAAAACCCAGCAGCAACAGTGGTCAAATGAAGAATTTTCATGTTTTCCTTAGACTGGCATGAAGATGAATGAAGTAGTGAGAGAAATGCAAGTATGCGATGAATTTCCTACTGTGCCTCTCTGCAGCTCTGGAGCATATGTGGCCCCTTCTCAAAAAACAGGTTTTTGTTCAGTGTCAGCAGTGCTTGCACGCGGCAGTGACACAGATGGAGTCAGCCATTTTGGGGCAAAAGAAAGCTTCCACCCTCACAACAGTGATTTTTTTAATGTGAAAGATGATGTGATACCACTCCACTCTTGCTTTGCACTGAGGAGATCTATTCAAGAAAGACTTGAAGACAACTTGTCTTGGGCTGAGAAAGTACTGCACACGCACTGGGACAAAAGGGTTCTAGAGGCTGGAAAAGCCAACGCTCATCTGTTCAACAGGGCTAATGTTACAGGTACAACAATAAATCTGTCTTCTCTGTATATGTGATTAGATTTTTAATTCTATTCAATAATTTCTCCCCCCACCCCCCCGCAAGCCCTTTTCTCAGCTGGTGTGCAGAATGGAAAGTATTTGCTTATGAGCAAGCTTTTTCTTACTGTTCAGTGCAAAGTCCTCGGGCCTGATTTACTGAACGCTCCTCCAACCCTGCTATGGGGATGGCGTTTCTTAATTTCACTTTATGGGTTTCCCTCTGATCTCACTGGTCAGGATCAGAGACTTTCATTAGTATTGCACCTATTTTTGCAATGTGAAATGAGGATATTTTCGGTATCTGGGTTCCTCTATTGTTAAAATAGTTGTTAAAGTCAAAAGTATCCACCTGCGTTGCCAAACTGAAAGGCAAAGATGGATTTTTCAGTGGTTGGCATTGTGTAACACTGTACTGAAGCAGAGCTGCGTTTGAATTCAGTTGTTACTTTAAGGGGCCAGTGTTTTTGCAAGTATCTCTCTGAGATTGCGGGGTGGGTGGGAGGAAAAGTGAGAGCGGAGTAGCCAGTTCTGAGAAGTTTGATTCAAGCAACTGGCTTAACAGCAAGCAAACATTAAGTGCAAAAGAAGAGGTAAAATCTTTTTCTTTGGGGAGACTCTTGTATTTTTTTAAAGCGGAGAAGCGGTACTGTCTTTTCATGCCGCCTGTTTCCTTGCTCAGTACCCTTCCTGGCACCTGAGAGGTGTGTGTGCTACTCTAATGCCTCCTGATTTGCCTGCTGTGACAGGGCAAGCAGTGTTGGGAAAAGAATATTTAATATGCAGAGATTCCAAAATGTTGCCCTGTATTAGTTTGAAAGGGTGCTGAAGTCCCGTCTCTCTGCCGCCTCGTACGAAGGAGAGTCGTCTCAGGAGTCTGCTCTGGGCCCCGACCGCTGTACACCCCCCACTGTGTTTCCGATGCCCGGTCTCCAGAGCCTCCTGCTTATTCCTGATGCCAGCTCTCTCCTCTGACTCCTTCTGAAATCTGTTCCCTTCCTCAGGCTCTGCTTGGTTGCTGTAGTCAGCCCCCACTTTGAGACCAGCCTGCAAGTGTTTAAGCACGTAACAAAATGGGGAAAAGAACTGATGTGCGAAAACAAACAACTAATTTGTGGCAAGACGTAGGACAAGGAGAAAATACCTGGCAGGTTCGTCAGTTGTAACCTGCTGGTTACGGTGGCGGGAGGCTCTGCTTTGTCTTTGCAGTTTCAGTAACGGTTAGCTGTTTGGAAACAGGTTTGCTTTTCCCAGAAATGAAAGAGAAAGTAGTTTTCCTCTTTTCCTTGTATTGGCTCTGCCTCTGTCCTTTTAGTGTCACGGACTCCTGAACTCTTGTTTCTTTCTACAGTTCAGCAGCAGCAAGCTTTAGTTCCTGTTGCAGCTATCAAAGGATAACTTCAAACATCTTTTCCAG
>Ga0065711_1050864_pt1 | contig 10626 bp, 7 predicted proteins | sample Hoacrofraction12_FD_59098 | JGI IMG/M metagenome (GOLD analysis project Ga0065711, IMG submission 59098) | Hoatzin crop microbial communities from Cojedes, Venezuela - Epithelial fraction 12 v2 (version 2) | ecosystem: Host-associated > Birds > Digestive system > Esophagus > Crop | place...
GGGGGGGGGGGGGTGTGGAGTACTCAAACACACACATAGCAGTCCTGTGACAAAATCCCAGCAAATCCTAATAAAGCCCCGTGTGATCAGGCCTTTGTTAAAGCAGCACTTTGATCCTAGCCCTGATAATATTTCTAACCATGCTGTGAGAAACCAGAGTTTTGCAGGTGCCACATTTTATAGTATCAAAATGTATGACTCACTATTTTTCAATAGCTAAAGCACTCTAGTTGGTTTAAATACGGGAAGCACACTAGAAAATTAAACTGAACCACTGTGAGGATATGCAGGCTTATCACGCATTTTGTCAGAGCAGACTTGAACTACCCTTTAACAGAGAGGGCAATTAAAATGGAATTCTTAATCCGCAAAACCATCTAAAGCCACATTACCCTCTAAGCAGTGATTCAGAGTTCATGCTGAAGTAGGGCGAACCCTAGTTAATAATCTCTTTGCAGGAGCTCAGAAAAACAGGTGCTACAGGAAGTAACATTGACTCAGCTGGCATCATACTTCCTCCTTAGTCACGTCGGAATTAAGGACCGAACACACTGGGCACGACTGTTCCAGCAATACCTTCCCAGTATCGGAACTGGGGCTACTTCTGCGTTGGTACGTGCAGACAGCGAGGCGGGGAGGAGAGGGGCAGGGCGTGCAGTTTCACCTGCCTGCTGCCGCCAGCCAGCCCTTCGGAGCACCGACGCGCGCACCACCAGCTCAGCACACCGCGCTACGAAGGGGCAGAGGCCGCCAGCGGGAGAACAGCATCCCTAAATATAAAACGAATTGTTTCCGAAACAGACAGATTAGCAAATAATTTCAAAGGGCTGTTCAAATTGCAGCTGGCCACCCATTCATCTGCCCTGCTTTTACGTCATACTTTCCTCCCTTTAACGTACAGATTAATGCTAACTGTGAGATTGGCACAGCCAGAAGATGCAAGATGCAAGCCCTAACTGCAAGATTTCTGAGAATTCAAGCAGTTTGGCTTGAGACAGCACCATCTGAATCACGAATCTTCACCCATCTTAATAACAGCCACTTAAAATGTCAATCTTCAATCACTGTTGAGTCACAGTAAAAAAAAAAACAATATTTATTTGATCCACTGGATATATATCTGCCAAAATCTGAAGTTCCATTTGTTCAACAGCATGCGTACTCATAAATACTACCACTGCAATACACCTTTGCTCTACAATAAACAAGACAACTAAAATGAGTTTAAATCTGAACCAAGAGAAAATAAAGAGGTGGAACCTAGCGTGTCAGAAGAGACAGTCACTGGCTTTAGCCTGCAATATTTGACTAGGAAAACTGTGTCACTAAGCTACTCTATCAGTCTGAAAAAGGAGCTACATCTGTGGCCAGTACATATGAAAGAAGCCCTGTGTCTTTTAGTTTCCTGCGAAGAGGCTTTAGATGAAGTTGCAAGCGTTCAAAAAAACCCAAATACATCAGAACTACCAAAAAGTTTGATAGAAGGACTTGTTAATAACATCATTCTCCCCCCCGCCCTCCCCCCCCCAAGCCATTGGGAACAGCAGGTTGTTTTCTGCAGAGAAATGCAAAAATCCTTCAGTCCATACCAGCAACACAAAACTTGTTTAGGGTTACTTAATTTCATCTGGAGAAGAGGAGGCTCCAGGGAGACCTTACAGCAGCCTTCCAGTTTCTGAAGTGAGACTGCAAGAAAGCTGGAGAGGGACTTTTACAAGGGCCTGTAGTGACAGGACAAGGGATGATGGCTTTAAAGTGAAAGAGGGCAGATTTAGATTAGATATGAGGAAGAAACTCTTTACCATGAGGGTGGTGAGGTGCTGGCACAGGTTGCCCAGAGAAGCTGTGGCTGCCCCCTCCCTGGCAGTGTTCAATGCCAGGCTGGATGGGGCTTTGAGCAACCCGGTCTAGTGGAAGGTGACCCTGCCCATGGCAGAGGGGTGGGAACTACATGATCTGTAAGGTCCCTTCTGACCCAAACCATTCTATGATTCTGTGATTCATTAGAAAAAGCAAAACATTCACAGTCTCTCTCTCCATAGTTTTAAAATACTGATTTCTTAAGCTGCTAAAACTTGACAGTACGTTTTGTCCATAAAGTCCTAACATTTGCAGAAAATGGGACTTCAACTACAAACCTGTCTCCAGCGATGGAGGCAAGCCAAAGTGGCTTTCTCTAGTGGGTTCCACAGCTGTTGACGCAGCTACCTATCTATACTGATGGAAAAGTGACCAACAAGAGCAGAGCTGCCTCATTTGCAAGAGGAGGCAAAATGTTAGGAAGTATTCTGGTTCCCAGAAGCACTATACAGACCGGATAAAACACCAGTACTTCTCAAACAGCAGTGAACCACTGATAATTAAAATTGCCAGGAAGCCACTGGTCTCTTGCGGCACCTGGCTGCTATACCATATTAATCTGTAATTTCAGCCTACACCAGTCAATGGTGCTTTGCACAGTGCATTACTTCAAGCCTCCAAGTCATTATAGTTTCAGATCTCCATCTCATTCTGAAAAGAAGTATTTGCAACATCAACTTTCAATTAATTTCCCAGCTGATGACCACCAGCTGCGCACTGTGCTGTGGAAGCCATGGCCAAAAACTGAGGCAAAACACCAGCCTATATGCAAAATTTTCTCCTGTATGCTTAATTCTGTACTGCATTTAATTCAAAACTGTAAGAGAGAAAAAAAAACAAACATTTTAAATCCACACCCTCATTTTCCCATTCACTAAAGCTGGAAAAAGTAGACCACCTAGTATTCAAAAGTTTATAAAGGAAAGGTAAGAGAGTCTTGCTTTATCAATTAGTTTCCTCCAGGGGAGGAAAAAACCCCCACCCAAACCTATGAATATTGGTATATTTAGACAATCTTCACAAATTCAACACACAGTTTTTCCTGGCTCCACATGAACACTGGGACACTAGCACTGCACCCATCCAAGAACGTCAGGTCAGTGACAGAATTTATTTCCCCCCTCAGTCAGGGATCAAGGAAGCTCTGCCTTTGTAAAGGGAAGAGGCATCTTGTTTAAAAGCAGCTGCCTCACAAAGAAAACCGAGTAAGCTCAAGGCTTTAAGAAAACCTATTTAATATGATGTAAAGGAGGAAAAAGAGTACCATCAAAATGGCACACTTGTCATACCGGTATGTTTCCTATTTCTGCAGGAAGGGAAGAGCTGTTTTTAAAAAATGTAAATGCTCTTCAATTTAATGATGCTTTGGAGTCATCTGTGGAAGGAGAGCTTCAGTTTGTCTTTATACATAACAACATATTGCTCTGAATATATTACTAATGATTAAAAGAAGTCATTAAACTGAATTGATTTTACTGCCAAAACAATTAGCACGTATTCCAATATAAAAACTTCACCTGCATCCTTCTGAATACTGCCAATAAACATACTTGTTTTGTCACACAGGCTCTTGCCTACACAGAATTATGGTGCTAAACCAACATACTTATTACCCCCAAAACCACCCTAAAACCTTATCTAAATGAAAAGGACACAGCAGTGGAATATTAAACAAGATTTTTACCCCCTTTTTCTCCCTTTATCTTCTAAAACTTGTATTATCTAACTCTTGTTAAAATATAAGCTTAGATCCAATCCCTTCCTAGGATGATTCACATAATCAACACTTGTAGAATAGGGATATAGAGCTGTATCTATACACTGAGTTACAGATACAATGCTATAAGGCTTTAGAAGAAAAGAATTCTGTTCTGCTCATATTGCTAGGACTTACACAATGACAACGCTTATGCCCCTCTTCCTCCCCCTGAAGTCTGTTCTTTGTCAGCAGACATTTCAATTGACCAGTGCACACAAAGGACAGTACTTTTCCTCATTCTTCTCCTGAATAATGCCCACAGATTATTCCTGTTAACAGATACGCACCTTCCTCTTGTATCTATCAGGGAGGAAACACAAAAGCATGGAAATAATTTTGAAATCAGAGCACAAAGGAATTCTGTTCCTTCCAAGAAGGCAGCTTTGAAAGCCAGATCAGCATCCTTGGGCATTACTTGTTAAGTTCAGCATATTTGATATTTTCATCATTTCTTCAGTAGTTCAGTGCGCCATCAGCGAGCCTTACTTTTTCCTCCATCATCTTCCCCTCAAGGATAAGAGATCGTAGCTATCCAGTCCATTAAGTGTTCAAAGACGCAAACCCCTCTAGATATTAATTCAATTCCTCACAGTCACTGACTCAGCCATGCGTAGTGCAATACTGACGTCTGACCTCGCAGCCTCCTGTGAGCTGAATTCATACTTGCTGTTTCCCCATCTCTAAGCAGCCATTGGGTACCGCGATTGACAGGCAGGGTGGGGAGCGTGCGAGAGGAGAGCTGCTCGGTACCGTGCCAAGTACCATCTGCGAAGCTATTTCTAGTCCTGCCAGCTTGTCGGGTTTCAGCACGCAAGCACCACATCTGAAAAGGTTATTGTTAACTTTCTCTTGTCACATCTCTCATCTGTGTTCGTGATCATTCAATATATACAAATCCATGCAAGTTTCAGGGGATGGTTAATCTGTTCCTGTAAAGTCTGCCTGGATTAATATTTAAAATGAATTCACCTTTCACTGAGTTCATGAGCAGGTACAACAACAGCCTTTTGAGAACAAGACAGCACACACTCCATTTTTTAACTACAAACATCGCTTTTCCAGCAAGTCTAAGCCATGAAAAATATACTGCACTTCACAACAATCTAAATATTAGTATATAATTATACTAATCACTATGTTTACTGATCAGAAATCAGTTCACCAAGTCCTGATGTACTGCCTCTTCACATCAATAGGTCATCAAATGCTTGACAACAAGTCAAGCCCACTGAGCACCAAAAGCAACAAGGCAAATTAATACACGTGTCAGGACAAAATTTTCTAAAGGTTCTTCCTTTGGGGGAGGATAAGTAAGCATTATGCTACAGCTTTTTTTAAATGATTCTGTTTAGAATGTCTGTAGGCTGTTTTAAGGAGCCACTATACACTGGAGGAATAGTTTGAAAGCAAGTCTTACAACAAAAAAAAATTCAAGATGCCATAAGTATTACAGTGGAAATTGAAATATGATGAAAGCTGAAGGAATAAGGGGTATTGTTCAGCAAAAGACTGCTGTTATAAAGAAGTCAGTACAAAAAACAAGAGACTTGTGATTAGAAAGGCAGGAGAGCATTGGCATTCTAGACTGAACAGTCAGCTCTAGACATGGATGGAAAAATTTCTGCTCACACAACTTCAATTACATGAGCTAGTGAATTCTCTCCTGTTTTCAGGGTCTTGCGAGGGTTCACACAACCACCCTCCCCATGCCCCAGGGGCAGAATGACCATGACAGTCTCGTAAGCACATTCCTCCCTTCAAAATAAACCATGGAAGACATGGCTATAGTAAACTGTATGGAACGTATGCTGGAAGAACCTTCTTTCTCAAGTGTTCTTTTGCCTCCAATGAACAGTCCCCCAGCAGCAAGAAAATGCGCAACTGCACCCAGGTTCTTTCAGCACTGGCTCCCTATATGGAGTCTTTTGTCCACAGCAGAATTAGAATGTTTTGCTCCCTTTTACCCTTATTTCAGGAAGAAAGAACATGCCATGGAGGATTAACTCCTTATTCCCACAAAACTACCCCTCAGGCCAGGACAGGCATCCATCAAAATACATAGAGGCAGGTCCAACAGTCACGCTTAACTTGCGGCTTAACCTCCAGTAAGGAAGCCCTCCTCTCTGCTTAATTTGGGGAATTCTACAGGATCTTCCCTCAACTCAAACACAGCAACTCTGAACACTTTCCTGCTCCAAAATTCTTAAATATAAACATAATTTTGGTCTTCAGTGGGGTCTCTCAACCATGAATAATATATTTCTTAGTAATTCAGTTCCATTTCAGGAAGGAAAAAAACAAACAAAAAAAATCCCATGAGTGTTCAGCTGCCAAAAAGATTTTTCAAGCAGCAAGGAATTAACCTTTAGGTAGATATAATTTCACACCTTAAGACTTACGTCAAGCTACCCAAATACACAACCTCCATGAAAGAATACTCATTGCATTTATTTACATACCAATTCCTACTCCATTTTCAAAATAGAATGCTGCACAAAAATCAAAGTTTAAGAAACTCAGAAGCATATTCTCCTCCTTGGAACTGGAAAGTACCTCCATCTATTAAAAACCAGCTTCAGAAGCTCAAATTCAAAAGAACTGCATCCAAACACTTACTGAACCTGTATCTAGCCATTATAGTTTCTACTCCCAGAACAGAAAGTAGCAGATAGCAATGCAGAAAAGAGTTGTCCATAAAAATTCTAGGGCATAATAATCCTAAACATAATCACTTCACCTCTAAAGTGTTTTGTGTCTTAGTTAAAAGTCAGGGTCTAACCAAGTTTTGCGTGATGCCGAAGTCCACTACAAATAATATCTGATTATATTTGGAAAAGGTCATTTGTGTGCTGGAGAAGTTCAAGAGGATTTAGTGCGTGTTTTTGCACAGAAAGTCACTAATTTTTCCTTCTCAGTGTTCACAAGCTGCTGTTTCAGAAATGCAGGATGTCAAAAAGGAAGGGAAAAAAAACAAACAGCAAAACTGTTTAAGACCATTCACTATAGCTTAGATACTTTACAAAAGATTCGTAGACTGATGTTTTTAAAAGCCATCACTGAGTGCAGCCCATTTCTACATTCCAAGAACATTCTCTTCCCAGCCCATCTCAGTTTCTTCTGAGGGCTTTACATCCTGGTGCCAATGAAATCTAGATGAAGAGATCTAGATCTGCCAATACCAGGTTGCAATTAAGATCAGGCATGTTTGCAGTTAAGTTAAAACAGATGATGCACAGTAATTCACAGACTACGACCTGAGCCATGGTGAAAGCAGGCCTAATTATTTTCATGTCATACATCGTGTAAGCCTGTCCCACGCTATAAAATATTCAATTGCAGAAACTCAATTTACAGTAAGAGAAGTAAAACTCATCCTGCAGTGGAAAACAGACTGTACACTCTGATATCATTCCAGAGATGAGAAAAGGACCCTTATGGGGACGCTTCATGTACTTACAAAATGCTGAGGCAAGCAGCACTTCCATTTACAATCCATGAATGCACCCTCTCAGCATACAAAAATAATATTAGGGGAAAAAATTCTCAGTATTCAGCATCTGCATAATAAATTGTCATCTATGGAAAATTTTTCAAAGAAGTTGAAGATTTTTCAAAGATTGAAGAGGTTCAAGAGTCATGAGAACAGAATCACAACACAGCCACATTTTGTTCACTAACCCAGTAGAGCGAGCAGGATTTTGAAGGTAATACTATATAAATAGCATGAACAAACACGAACTACGAAATGGGACTAAAACAGAAGCAGACTTAGAAAATTAAATCCAGAACAGATCTTGAGGAAAGGGCAAATTTAAGTCACGTATTTTTCACCACAACTCCAGAGAAAGCACTTAGTACAACAGAATTAGAATTAAAATCTTCCAACAACAACAAAAAATACAGCACTACAGAAATTACATGTGGGAAGCTAATAACCAATGAAAAATTCAATAGAAAATACAGAACAGCAACAGCTAATAATGAAAATATGAATTCAGAGACCATTTACTCAAACCTTAGCCACCATTTAGTCAACATATGGTTCCTGAAAGTTTTCTTCCATCTTATTTGGGTACTTAAATAAAAAGCATCTCAAAGACTTTTGTAATAGCTTGAACGGACAAGACTGTTTGTATCATTACAGTAAGCTTTAACACCATGTAATTTCATCCTGTCAAGCTCTTTAGATTTCTACCAGGGATCATTTGCATTATATCCCTTCTATGCATCATCTCTGTCTTCTGAGTTTTCTGTTACATTGCCCATCCCAGAAAACGTAAGAGAAAGGAGGAGAGAAAACAGTACAACTTGTCAGAGGTTTCAAAAATTGGACACTTGCCAAACTAGAAAGAAAAATATACAATGCTAACCTGCACAACTGTTTAATATGTACACACCCTTAGACAGTTTTGCCACATCCTTTGCCTCAAGCAGACAGCATAGTGAAGGGAGCCAAGTCCCATGGCAATCCTTGCTGCCACATAAGCCTTATGCACAGAAGGACGGCTCACAGTCCTAGATTATGTTTTCTATGAGTCTAGAAAATTATCTAAGCTATTTTAAGAATGGTAAGGCTGGAGGATTAAACACTCCAAAGCACAAGAAGTGACAAGCTAAGCATCTATCTTAAATATTACTCCCTTGTTGAGATTTATTATAAAAGTTCCTGTTTCACCATTACTCTTATCAAACCTGAAGCATTTTTTCCTTACAACAACAAGGTATTTTGAAAGTGCATGACAAAGACTGCAGTACTCCAACCTTTTAACAAAGCAGTTATACCATTAACACTTATGTCTCCAAAAGCATTTTTCCCCTCACACTGGATTTTTCACACAGACTTGCACTTGTCCAGAGAAAAAAATGTCAATTAAGTCAGAAATGATAGTAATACATCTATATTTAGCCACCCAAAATCCAATTATTTTGTTTAGACTTTTGAATAAAGTACACAATTTTCCAATAATTGGATTCTCTGAAGTAATCAAGTATCTCAAAGAACAAGGTAACAAAACATTTCTCCTTAATTTATCCCTTATTCTATTACAACCTCAGACTATTAGTTGGATTCTCATTCGCAAAGCTGTCCAAGATGGGTCTACATTATGGGTGGGGAGGAAATCAGATGCTCGCTTGAATACAATATCCCTATCACACATTAAAAGCTTCCATAAAACACTGACTGTTCAGCATTTTATGAGGGCTTTACATCCTCATGATCATGAGTTGCTGTAGTCCACAATAAATGGCTCACATTCTTTGATCGTGAATGTTTAATTTGTATTTAGCCATATGAAGAAGGCATGGTTATATGCGCCCAGTTTATCAAACCACTCAGATTACACGCTATTAACAAGTCCTTTTCATTATTTAACACTCCCCATCATGGGTCATCTGCATCAATATCAGTTTTAGGTTTTATTCCAGATCACCAGTCATGGGAAGTAGCACGCCAGTCACAGGAGGTAGCACGGGATCAGAGATGAACTACATCAACTGGACTCGGCAATGAATCACCCATTTATAGTTACACTTTGAGACCTGACAGCGAACAGTCCTCAGCTCACATACAATGCCCCATTATGGCTATATTGTTTGTTTGCTGATACTGTGCCACATTTTGATCCTAAATAAGAAGCACACATCAAACACTTTCCAGACACAATCATCTTAATAAAAACATCAACTGTACAAAGTTATATTCTATAAGCCTACACTGACCAGCAGCACCAGACACCCTCTTCGGTTCTGCGTTAACCATTCCATTATTCACATCACAGACAGGCCTATAATTACATGGGTCCTCCTGTGAGCCTTTTAATTATTGGTGCATTCTTTTTTCCTGCCCTCTTGAACGTCTCACAATTATCCAAGATTTAACGACAGGAAAATAACCCACAATATTAATTGCCCACAAAATACTTTGGGCAACACTTGAGTCCAGTTTACCTCAATCTACGCACTAAAAGTGTGAATTAAATTGCTGTTATTGAATGTGCTTCTCGGCTCTTTTCATATCATCTTGCAAGTGGGAAAGCTTAAATCACTAACAATTTTAGCTAGCTAACAGAGATGTTTTAGTTATATTTAGCACTTCTAAAAGGGCAAAGTACTTGGAAGATACACACTTATTTGGATGCTTATATATATTTCCAGCAACACGCTTCTTCACATACATTTGCTAGGTGACTAACTGCTTTACTTCGTTCGTCTTTGAACACTATACACTGGAAAAACACTAATTAACTTCATAATGTCTTCAAATCAAGAAGCATTTAAAAAAAACACTCTTACAGTGAGGGATGCAGGTGAAAGCAAGATCTGATACACAGCTTTACAAAGACAGCGCTACAGAGCGTGATACTTGCATGCAAACAACTATTAGTTATAGCCATGAACAAGTTGCACATATTTTAAGTATGCTACTTTACAAAGAGTACCAATAACTAAAAAGTGATGAACAGGAAGTAACTCCTAGTAAGCACCCCAAAAAAATTCATACATTTAGCCACTCAACTCATGTCTTGATACGCACACCAGGCATTTATTTAAAAAAAACCAAAAAACAAAACTAGAATCCCACACACAGCAAAACAGATCTAAGCACAGATTAGGGAAGCTGACAAATCAGTTCGGTTAGAAAATATCTTTTAGAAGAATTAAGAAGCACTCCTTCTTAAAAGAATACAAAATTTATGACAGGACTTGCCACAACCAGATACAGTAGCCTTTAGAATGGACTTTCATTGTAATTTTTGAGATGCAATAGATGGTACATAGCACCTACCTTGAATGTTTACAAAGTTTACGAGGTCTATTATGCAATTTCCGATCCCAATTCTCTGGATCACTGGAGTTACTGTCATAAGGATGAGGCCGTCCTGCCATTCCACTGCCAGCTTCCTCACACTACTGCTCTGAAAAGTACACATGCAGCACTCACAACCTACATTAAGAGAGCAGTGTTTACCTTCAAATAATGCCACACAGCAAAAAAAAAAAAAAAA
>Ga0065711_1050868_pt1 | contig 10626 bp, 10 predicted proteins | sample Hoacrofraction12_FD_59098 | JGI IMG/M metagenome (GOLD analysis project Ga0065711, IMG submission 59098) | Hoatzin crop microbial communities from Cojedes, Venezuela - Epithelial fraction 12 v2 (version 2) | ecosystem: Host-associated > Birds > Digestive system > Esophagus > Crop | place...
CTGAACATGAGGAAGAACTTCTTCCCTGTGAGGGTGACGGAGCCCTGGCACAGGCTGCCCAGGGAGGCTGTGGAGTCTCCTTCTCTGGAGATATTCAAGAACCTCCTGGATGCGGTCCTGTGCAGCCTGCTCTGGGTGACTCTGCTTCGGCAGGGGGTTGGGCTGGGTGACCCACAGAGGTCCCTTTCAACCCCGACCGTTCTGTGATTCTGTGATTTTCTGGGCAAATGTTTTCCTTACAGCTCGCTCTGCTTTCTTACCCTCCTGAATCTTGTCGATACAGAGGGATCTTGAAGTGTGGTCTGGATCATTCCTGTCCCTTGGGGAGGCAGGGAAGGGGTTAACTAGAGATGCCAAACCCAAAGAAAAATAGTTAGTGCACAGAGAGGCTGTAGCTTGCTTGCCATGGGTGGTTTAGGAGCTCCTGAGGGGCTGATGGAGCATCTGGCTGCAGGTCTTGGTTCCTCCTTGCTCCTTCTCAGCCGGGGCTGAAGCCAGGCCAGCGATGCTGAGCAGTGAGCAGCTGTCTGGGCTGCGGTTGGAGCCGTTTACTCGCAGGGATTAGAGTGATTGGGGTTTCTTAAGGTAAAGACAGCTTGCAAAGAAAAAGCAGTATGTCTAGGGATAGCAGAGCTCTGCTGCAACCTGCTCTTTGTGCCGAACAACCTGTGGGGGAGAGTTTCTGTCTGCATATCGCCTCTGATCCACCACCAGTCCGGAAGGAGGGGAAGGGGCTTGGCAGCTCTGCTGCAGCTTGTGGGGAGCTCACCGTGTGGGGCCGGGGCTGGGCGGGGGGTCATGGTTGGCTTGTGTGGCTGCTGGGGCTGCACAGGAGGTTTTGGCGTAAGCATTTCTGCAACCTGAGCCCTGGGGCTTGCTCCAAGGCTCCAGGTACGACACTGAGGACGTTTTGATGTGGCACAAGGTAGCCTGAAGCTGGATGAAGGTAGGCGTCAGGCTCACGTGGTCCTGGGGCTGGTATTTTTGCATGAAGTTGGCTATTTGGACTATAGTGTGGAAATCTCTGATGAGCTTGAACTAGACCTGGGAGTATCTCCCATGGGGTAGGACCATGCCTTCTCCTTTTGGCCAGCATGGGCCAATCTCTTTCTGTGTTTTTCCGTGTCTCCCTAGATTTTAAAGGAAAGAAATCTAGGTGGAATGCCTGGTGAGGGAGTCATGATGTGATCTGGCCCAGACTTCTATTTTTGAACTTGTAAGGGTGTGGGGACCCCCATTCTCTATGGAATGGGGGTGTAGGTACCCCACATAACTGCTTGGGGTGCCACAGGCACGCTTTTCCTGTAGGAAAATCTCGCAGCGACAAAGGAATAACAAACCCTGTCACAGGTGAGACCCAGAGAGATCTTCTCGGCTGGTGTTGCTCCTCTGGACTGTGTAGAAGTGGAAGAGCCCGGGGCACTGTGCAGGGTGATGTTCTGGGGGATGTCAGACTTGCTCTGGCCGCGCTGCTGGCTCTGCTCCCGCGTCCCTTCCGATACCAGCCCCAGCACTGTGGTCCTAGAGCCGAGCTGCCCGGGTTTTCATGATCCCCGGAAAGGAAAGCAACAAATCTTGTACGCGGCGAGCTCTCCGACGTGGTTTTCCTGCCATCTGCCCTCCCCAGTGGATGTTAACAAGCTAGTAGATCTAGACCTGCTGTGCTTTGATAGAAAGATTTATTTTTAGGACCTTGATATTTAAAATGATCTGTTATAATTTCATGCTTAAATAACACTAAATAATGTTCCCTGTTTGCACAGTGTAATTGGAAGAGGCGAATAAAGCAAACAAACCAGCTATGACTGAGCTTCCTTAGTATTTTCGAACTGAAACAAACAGTAAAAAACAAGAGCTTGGCCAATTTAACACTTTGGAGGTATTTTCTAGTTGGCATTCCGGTTTTTCATTTTCACAGGCCAAGAAACACAAGAGCTTTAAAGAGCCACTGGCTTCTTGCCAAAGAAAACTCAGTTGGTCTTAGACTTCAAAAAGAAAGAAAGAAAAAAACCCAACCTTAAAGTGAACTTATTGTTTATTTTTTAGGAACTGGCAGGGCTAATGACTCTGGAAGCGCCATGGGATTTTATGCGAGTGCAGAAAAGACTTAGAAAATATTCAGCAAGTTCATTTAGGCTCCTTTCATGCTTATCAAATCCTCAGGCTTCTTTATTGCTGCTTTATGTCAATTTGACACTGCTTGATTTCACTGTCGCTCTCGATTTTTACTGTGATGGCATTGCCGTGCTCGATGCGGAGTGGGTCTCGCGCTGATCGCGTCTCTAACATCCCATGTAATCTGCGTGGGCCTTTGGGTGACTGGATTAAAGCTTCTGGATTCGGGTGACCCTATCTGGAGATAAGGAGTTCGGGCTGAGCTGACGTTACCTAGGTGCAAAGCCACAGGCGTATCGTATAAGCGAAGAGATTCTGTGATTAGTCATGAATGTGTCGTGTTCCCTTCTGGAAAACTGCCATCGGAGAGGGAACATAGCCTGGGTTTTCGAAGCTGCTGCACGTCAGCTCATCAGTGCATCTTCAGCTGGAGGGATCCCTCCCGTCAGACTGGTGAGAGTAACTTTTCCCTCTGTCCCTCCGTGCTTAGACACCCCATGGAGCAACGTTCCTGCAGGTTCCGGCTGTGATGCTGACAGTGCTGAGGCCCCTTAGCCCCGCGTCCTGCTCTTGGTTCTTCCCTGTCCCTCCGGTGCCCTGTCCCCGCTCCGTCCCGCCTGTCCCGGGAGAGCTGGCTTCCCCCCCAGTGCCTCCCCTCCTTCCAGGCTGGAGAAGTCCTCCTCCGTCTTCCCCTCCCTCCGCTCCCCGCACAAGGCTCGGCTCTGTTTGTGCCCACACTAGCATTTCTGCTGACTGCAAGGATTGGTTTAATTTCATGGGTGTCATTTCCTTCAAGAAATCTCTCTCTGAGCAGCAGCCCGACGAATGCCTGATAAAACATATTTTCCTACGGTAATGATTTTATGGACCCATAAGTCATGAATTTATTATGATCTCAGCCCCTGCTGCTGATTGCTGTAAAATGCAAAGTAATTAACAGCAAGCGGTAGCAGCTATTCCCACCTGGTAGCGTGTTCTTGGGTGCGCTGATGGGTTTGATTAAAGTAATGGCTAAAGTGTACAGCCCGGCTGTAAAATATTAGTATGATTAATGCAGTATCCTAAATAAGAAACAAAACTAATGGGCATGGTTTAAGGAATTAAATATATATATATATATATATTCCTCTCTCTCCCTCTAGCTATTGTTCTGGCTCATTTATGCTTTCTTTTCTGTTAAATAATGTATGGGCTGGAGGACCAGGGGGCAGGCTAGAGATGCATATTGCAGTTTCATAACATCTTAAGTGCTTGTGTTAATTTTTCACTCCTCCCTTCCCCTCAACCTGCCGTCTCCCATCGGATAGGGGGAGAAAGATGATCAAGTTTCCTGAACTTGGCCTGAAGTCAGCTGTGATTTGATTTGGACTGCAGGCAGCCCAGGGAAGTGGCTCGGAGGCAACTTGGAAGAGCTGGACTCGGTTTCTGGCCTCGCAGAAGAGAAACCCTGACACTGTGTTCACATGCCCGTGGCTGGGGGTGATCTCCGGTCTGTCTCCGCAGCCTGGAGCCCGTAAGTCTTTTTGCATATGAGGAATAACCACATCTGTCCAGAAGCTGCACTGCTTCTGCTGAGAAATGAATGCTTTTTCTTTTCTTGGTCTGAACAGTTTAAAAAAGCAGTGACTGAATTTGTGTGAAAAAAATATAAAAAATGAGACTCAAGATAAAATAACCCATGTCAGATTTCACACCCCACACCCTCCCCCAATAAATTTGCTTTCTTGCATTTTTCAGTAGGAAAGATCAGAGACTGGGTTTGGGAATGAGAAAAAAATGTAAAGTAGGCTTTTTTTTTTCTATGTCAAACACCTAGAACAATTTATTTGGAAGTGGAGAAAATACCTGATGGAGGGGGGAAGACCTTTTTGACCTACACGTTTTGAACAGCTCTTCTCTTCCAATTTCCAAAGATGCATACACCAATGTCATCTAATTCCCTCTGATCCACCTCTAACTTTTCGGTTGTATTGATCTGCTCCAGCTGCTGAAGCTACCAGCTATTGGAAAGAAGAGTTTATAAATAACTACAGAGAAACAGGCTCTCAGGAGTTCCAGCAGTGCTGCTTTTGTTTATCACACAACAGACATTTTTTGGGAACTCTTCTCAACCAAGAGATTGCAAAAGGGAGCTCAGCATGCCAATGTCGCTGAGAATTGTTGTGTTGCGTTGTGCTGTGCAAATGGTGTTTTCTCCCTCTTGGGATGGAGAGGTTTCTGGGTTTGTTTTTGTAGATAAGATATAAGCTCGGTAGTGGTTCTGCTAGTAAATACAAGTAGCCCCAAGCTCTAGAATATGTCTTGTTGGTCCCTCCAGTAATTTGACAAAGAATCCTTCCAGCAACCTTCTGAAAATACAACAGGAACAATTTTGTTGATCCTTCAGTATCTGGAACAGTTGTGGCAAGGGGATGCTGGGCTCTGTCCATAACTGCGTGGTGGCCAGCCTCCTGCTGACGTTGGTGTGGGTTTTAGATGTCTTGCCCATGTTTAGTGGTGGTCAGAACAGGAATAGACATGTGACCAGGAGGGTGAGAATTAAGTTCTCTCTCTAAAATTGCCACCACTGGAGTTGTGACAACCACCTCTTGGGAAGGATATAGGAAACCTCAAAAAGATACAGACCGTGATCAAAGGTACAGGGGAGCTTCCAGATGAGGAGCGATTAAGCAGACTGAGATGTGTTGGTTGAGAGGCAGCTGAGAGGGGTATGATCAAGCCATGTACAATCCAGAGTGGAGTATAAGAGGTGGCACAGAGGATTGTTTGCATTGTCTTGTGATTCAAATTCTGAGGCTTACCTAGTGAACTCATTTAGCTGAAGGTTTAAAGCAAATGCAGGGAAGTCTATTTCTCTGAAGTGCATAATTGCATGCATATTTCGCTGTCCTGTGCTGCTGTGGAGTCCAAAAGAGGAGAATAGATGTGAAGTGGGACTAGATCATCATGGAAGGCAGATCCCCGGGGGATGCTGAACATAACCGAAGGGTTTGCAGCAAGAAGAGTACCATAGATATCCCATCACTCATTCGCTTCCTCCCTCCTCCTCTTGGCAAGGCTATGGCTGGTTCTTCTGCCCTCTATGTCCTCTTGTCTTGCAATGGGCTCAGGGCCTGAGCGCTGAAGGACGTAGCTGCAACAGTTTGACTGACAGTGCTTTCTCTCCTCAGGGATGGATCTCCTCAGAGTCTTCTCCTACCGTGCGAGACCTTGTGTATGGATGAGGAGGCACAGGGCAGGTGATGAAATAAGGGCTGTCTTGCTGCTGGGCTGCATCATGGTCCTGACCAGAAACATCTGGGCTTGGAGAGATGGAGGACACCACAAGTCTATGAGGCTGAGACCCAGCAATGAGCTCGAGAGGTGAGAGCTGAACGTGTGAATGAGACATGACAGCGCCGCAGCAAGCACCGGCATGTGAGGATGGTGTGTGATGGCTGGGCAGGGGAAGGCAGATCCCTTTCATCTCTCGTTTAGGAACTGAGTTGGCTGCCGCAGTCGGGCAGCGCGGCGGCGGGGTCATGTTTGGAAGGGTTTCTCAGCAGTGCACACATGTTAATGATGTTTGAGGATTAGCTTCTGTGGGAGACCTGGGAGCCAGGCAGCTCTGCAAATCAGCCCATTAGTATTTTTAAAAGAAAGAGGTTTTCTTTTAAAAATCCTGTAGGAACTGCTTCGGCCTCTGGAGACGTGCCAGAACTGTATCCCAGATTGCACTGCATCCGCTTCTCCTATTAGATCTTTCCCTCTCTCCTTTTATCCACCCCCTTCCCTTCCCTCCTGGCTAAAGCTTGCTATTGCTATTCTATCCAAAACACACTTTAGCTATTGCCTTCTGCGCTTCTCTTACCTGGAAGTTTGCACAAAGACAGGTTGGCGTTTATGTATATTTTTTTTTTTTTTCTCCTTTTGGAGTGAATCACCCCAGTGAAATTGAGCTGTAACGCAGTTGGCAGTGGTCAGATTGAGCTGAGCGTGTGTGCTCCAGCACGTACCCGCATCCTTGCATCAAGAAAAATCAACACAGACGGCCGCAAAGCGAAAGAGATATCGCTTGGGCCTTGTTTAAAAACACGCTTCGCGCCAAAGCGTGAGCAACCTGCACAAAAGCTGCCTGTCTCATCTTTTCGAGGCAGGTGAAAGAAGAAGTTGTTGGGCTTGACGTGCGCAGCGAGAGGGGGAGACCGCGCTTCCCCACCTCCCCCCCGCCGCCATCCGCAGCCGTGCAGCAGGTAGAGAGGAGATTGCTTTTGGGGGGAGGATTTAGAGCTGCCGTGAGTCAGTCAGAGTGTTGGGGTAAATCAAGCCTGACGTTTTTAACATCTTCCCCACACAAAGGAGGGGCAAGGGGGAACAGAGGAAGCAATTGTGATTTTATGTCTATATCCTGCTCGGCTAATCAAGGTGAGCAAGAGACATGCCAGCCAGAGGAGATTTTCCTCTTGTTAGCTTGATCGTTTCTTTGCTTTGGCTTTTCCCTTCCTTTCCCGGACTACTATAGCGATCTCCTCTGGGGGGGAAGAAAGATCCAGCTGATCAGTGCTGGAGGCTCTAGACAAATGGTTCTTGCTCCTCCAGACTGTCTCTTGTGGTATGTCTCTAATCAGGCAAGTGAGGACTCATGGAAAAACACCTTTTGGCAGAGGTTTGGCCCTGGCTCCTCACTCCAATTCAGACCCCAAACCTACTGCTAGCCCTGAGATGGCAGCGCTGTGGTGTACCACATCCTCTCCTGGTGCCCTCCTACCTCTCTCAGCAGCACCCTGCTTGGTTTGGGCAGGCCTACTGGTGAACTATGGAGGGAAGGAGCACCTGGATCACGAGGGGAAGCTAATTCCAGGGGATTTCCAGCAGCAGCACGGCTTAGGAGTTACGCTTGGTATGCCTCTTGTCTTGCCTCAGGCGTGTGCTGCTGCAGATCCTCCCGGTGCCTTTTACCTTGCTGCCAGCGCAAGCTGTCTCCTCTCAGGGTCCCAGGTGGGCTAATTCCCTCGGGTGAGCAAGGAGAGTAGGGAGGCAACATAAATACACAAGTAGGTCCCTGTCCCTCACTTTTCCTATGCCATAGTCCAGAGTATTGGCGCAATGTATCTAGAGCAGCCTGGTTTGAACACTGGGATTGGCAGAGTGCTCTACCTTTCGTTAGAAGCGAAGATCCGGTAGACTGGGATACCTCGTGGTGGTGGAAAGCCTTGTGCCCCAGGGAGGGACCCTGGCAGCTTCAATGCTGGCTCCCAGCCCATGGCTTGGGATGCCCTGAAGGTGGATGAGGTGGAGCATGCACAGTCCTGAGCTGGAGCTGTCGAGCAGCCTTAAAAGCAGCACGCTGGCTCCATGTGTCGTAAAGGCAGGGCAGCATCATTAAAATTCCTTGCGTGCACAGAAGTGGGCTAAGTCATCAGCAGAGGGCAGGGACCCTCTGAGCTCCATGGGCTTGTGCTGATTTACACCAGCTGGGGAACTGGGCCAAATCTGTCTCATTCAATGAATGATCATTCAATTTTTCTCTCTGCTATCAAGCCCTTAAACAAAAGCCAATTGAAATCAATGGGAGACTTTCATCATTTTCAGGGTTATAGGCCTAAAAAATTGGATGCTTAGGGAAAAAGCAGGCAGGGGAAGAGAAAGGGAAGGGAAGAAGGAATAAATGCCGCTGTAACATTATGGCTTACAATGTAAACAGATGAGAGCGAGAAATGCTTTAGTTACGATTCTCCAGCAGCCACAACTCGGTGACGCTGTACATGGAGATGTATACGTTGAAGAGCATCCTCCGTGATGTAAACTGCGCTACGGGGTGCAAAGGGAGCCCGTCCCTCTGTGAATCCCTTCTCTGCAGGTCCCATTTCTATATGTGATTCAGTTCTCTGCTCTCTCATTGCGGTTAGGGTTCTTATTAGTGGTAAGCACATGCTCCGTGGGATGGCTGTTACGCGCAGAGATGCAGGAAGAAGCACTGCCTTCCGCTCCCAGAAACCAGCAGGATTTTTTTTTTTGCAAGAGCTGGCAGAGGGGGAGGTTAATATCTCGTCCAGCCGCTGGCTGTATTTTGATAAAGTCCTTTGTCCAATGACTGCAAAGTATTTCGCAAGTATGGCAGGGTAAATCCCCTTCAGACAGGTATTGTCTGGCCTATTTTTACAGCTAAGAATTTGCAGCCTTCAGAGCCGTTTAGGCAATGGCGCTGTCTGCGCCTTGTGATCTCCTCGGCTGAATGAACGTGTCGGGATAGGTCGTTTCAAATCCAGCCCCAGTTCGAACGCAGCCCTCCAGTACGTCTGGGTACAGTTAGATCCTTCCTACCTCAGCCTCCCCATCCGTGTAACAGGTATGACAAGCATCCTTTCCCCTGGGTAAACATTTCATTATGCGATGCTGCTGAAGTACCTCGGAGGGGAGAAGACCTATAGAGCAGTCTGCATTCTCATTTTTGGCTATATTTGTGTGCGTGTTTTCTGCTTTAACCGCCGTTCTCTTGCTTTGCCTGCTCATTAGTTCTGCCTGAGTGCAGGACCTCTCCAAAAAATGCAGTGCTGGCAGCGGGCATGAATTCTTAACGACTCCTGTCTCTAATGACAGAAACCGGGGCCAGGCAGTCAGTCAGCTTGCCGAGAGCGGGAGAAGCGGACTAGACCGTAGCTCCGTGCCGCTTTCTCTTGTCATGGGGGTGAGTTTGCAAAATCACAGGAGGATCTGCAAAAATATGCTCAGGTGTTGGCCTGCTTCTCGTGCTGCAAGGAGGATTGCTCGGGATGACAGACGGAAAGAGATGCCGCTCGGTCTGTGGAAGGCGTTGAATTTGTTTTTAAAGCTCACTCTGGCCTCTCGCGGCTGTTCTACCCAAGGGATCAACAGCACATTCTGGTTTTTGAGCCAAGGATGGAAGTCCTGAGCCTGACATGCCCAGTGCCCTGTTGTGTTCTCCAACTTAATGCAGAGGGAAAATATTAAACCGGTAAAAAAACCAAAAAACCGAACAAAACAACACAGCAATCAATTTATAGAAAAAATGAGCCAAGGGTTCCATTGTACCAAACGGGAGAAGGACTCCTCTCGATGGGAAGCTTAAAACTTATTTTGATTAATGTTTTTGTTGTCTTTCATTTCTATTCTGTACTTGTAGTCAGAGAGTCCTTGACTTCTTGCAAATGCAATCTTTAACATAAGCTACCTTCTCCTGCACAAACTCTTTATATTTTGTTTGAAAGAGAAGGAAATCTTGGCAAGTTAGAACAGGTGGGAAGGGAAAGGCAGGTGAATCTGCCCGGGTGCCATTAATTCTGTTTCATTTAATGGCAGGGGTAAGGAGAAAGAAAGAAGAAAAAAGAATCCCAAATCTTGACAGTTCTTTGATTTTTAACTCTTAAAATCCAAACCAGAGAAAATTACGATTTCTGGGTGATGGTGGTGAAATCCTGAGTTTTCTTTTTGGTGGATTCCTGCTGAAATGTCATTTGGATACCTTTTGTTGCTGAGACTTCATCAGAATGCCCTGAGAAAATCTCAAGCTGATTCTGGGCTGTCCACTCCCTGTTTAGAGCTCTGGTTATTTCTTTGGATTTGTCCATCTTTCTCCTTCCCACCTCCATCCTTGCTGATGCCTTTCTTCTGTTCCACTCAAACTGCCACCACCAAGACAGTTAAAATGGCCATGAGGCGTTTCCTTCATTTCACACAGTGTTGCTGGGCCAGTTTTCTTCGTTCAGTTCAGGGTACCTCCCTCTGCTTCTTATATATGGAAGGGCAGATTCTGGCACTGGAATATTCCACGTGGCCCACGGAGGTCAGTCATGTAGGCCGGATCTCTACCTGTGTTGACTGGAGAGTCATTCTGGCTTTGCAATAGCTGAAGTTCAACTTCCTAGCTAGCTTTCTGTTCCTCCATAGCTCAGATCAGTGAAGTAAGTAAATAAATAAAGATGGTGGAAGCCATCTGGAGAATCTCTGGAACCACAGGCTGATCTTTGATTTGGAGGAAAGGAAAAAGACAGTTGGGGGGTGTCCCGGCCAGGGGTGTCCACTTTGGGCTTTGCTTTTTATATCGGTCCCTTCTGTGTCCACGGGCCCAGGGAGATGAACTGGTGTTCAGCTTAGTTCTGATCGTCAAGCCCGTGCTGAAACACCAACGTTTCACACCTCTGTTCGTGGTCTTGGCAGAGTAGTCTGAAAATCAAAAGGTCTCTGGAGTCTGGAGCTCTCTTCAGAGCTCTGAGGGAGCTGTGTTGTTGGCGTGGGTTACAGATCCGTTGTAACGATGTGACCGCAATATGAGTATGATCGTTCACCATTATTAGTCAGCAAAAACAAGGTTTATATAGAAAAACTATTACAGCATCTGAATGGTTAAACCCCCAATCTATATATAGGCAAAACTACTGCAACTCGTGATTGGTGCAGAGCTGCATCTCGAAGTGAAAACAGTACTGTGGCAGGAAACAACAACGTGGCAGGAAGGAAGTGACAGTGTGGCAGGAAACGGTGACGTTCCCCCTGCTCCAGTGTCCCGAGCTC
>Ga0065711_1011128_pt1 | contig 10625 bp, 11 predicted proteins | sample Hoacrofraction12_FD_59098 | JGI IMG/M metagenome (GOLD analysis project Ga0065711, IMG submission 59098) | Hoatzin crop microbial communities from Cojedes, Venezuela - Epithelial fraction 12 v2 (version 2) | ecosystem: Host-associated > Birds > Digestive system > Esophagus > Crop | place...
CCTTGTTTTGCTGGACTAATAAAGGTTGAACGATCAATATTCATATTGGGGTGACATCGTTACAATGGATCCGTAACCCACGCCAACAGGTTAGGATGAGAACAGTTTGACAGAATGGCAAAAGGAGAAGAAATCTACAATCAGTAATACTGATAAAAAGCATAGGCAGCTTGCAGTGTTCTCACGACCTGATGCTCAGCTGCTCCTGAGTAGCAAAAGCCCCTCCTTCAGCCAGCTCCCCACTTAAATACTGAGCCTGGCAGCACATGGTACAGAATATCCCATTTGACTGGCTGTTTGGGTCAGCCCAACCAGCTTATTCTGAAAATTAACTCTATCCCAGCTGAACCCAGGACACACACCAAGACCTTTTTAGTGTATAGTTGTTTTTCTTTAGCTCTGAAGTAGAGCTGCTTAGTTCCACCTCATAATTCCATTTTCCTAAATCGATATTCATTGCCATTAATGCTGGAAGTCGCATCTGAGAAACACGAGACAGAGTCTGTAAAGTACATAAGCAGTCATGCAAGCTACTTAATTGCTCCACTGACCTCAGTGGAAAGAGTCAAGAATAAATTACGTACATACTTTAATTACCTTGTTCAGTCAGGACCAAAAATCAAGAGATGACATGATAAAGACCTTTAAAAGACACTTGATTAAAATCAGTGGAGTGAGATGGTGGAAAGAGAGACATTAAACAGCTTGCATTAAACAGCCAATCTCATGAGCCTCTAAAAGGAACAAGTAGGCAAGATGGAGGTGGGACCTTGGGTTGTGGAACAGAAAACGAGATCACTATCTCATGGTACAGTCCTTCTGGAATATAGAGGTAATTCTGTGCTTTGCTTATTCCAGATTTAGCTATATACTCAATATTAGATCTGCAATAGATTAATAAGTAGATTTAAATATTAATAAATATATTAATATTCCCATTGAAACAAACTGAAGTTGCTGATTGAGCTCAGTAATCAGTATCAGATGCATTTAAGAGAAATTTGCATTCATCGTACACTCGATCCTATTCCCTTCAGAGGACTGAATTATAGAATTAATTGTCCATCAAACTGTGTTTTCAGAACTTTGCTATCTAAATAGTCGATTCATTCATTTAACTAGAGATTTATTTTCAGTTTTTGCTGTATTTTTTCATGTGTAGGGTATGTTCCCCACAGCAACTTCATTTTTTTCCTATGAAATAATCTTTAATCAGGCTCATTTCCTTGAGTAAGACTCAGAACTGCCCTGCTGAATACTGAAGTATCAGCATTTGGAAAATGACTTGTACCTGTCCTAGGTATACAGACACGTGACGGGGAGGCTTACTGCACTGTCACTGAAGCCAGTGGGGTTTGTTGAAAGACAATTTATTTGCCCCAGTAGATATGATTAAAGGGATAAGCTCTTCTAATTTTAGAGTAACCTGATAGCACATGCCAAAACATTCTTAATGGACATGTATTTGTATATGGATTTTTCCCATGTTCTCTTGCTATGATTTTTTTAATATATAAAAATATATATATACATAAAAATATATATAAAACATATATATATATGTTCTGCTGATGTTGCAGGACATGACTGTCAGACATATTAACATATATCCTTTGTAACAGGTTCGTTCTTACTTTAATCTCTTGACCATTTTTAAACTGTGTCTGAGTGGAAAATATTTCCTTAGCAGCTGGATCGCCTCCATTTACACAAGAGATTGCCAAAGGATTTGAAAGACCCATTAGTTTTAACATCCACAGGTGTACCCATCTCATTTTATGGAGTTGCAAGCTGGATTCAAGTCAAAAAAAGTCTTGTAAACTTATGTATGTTTATTTGAAAGAGTCTTGATGTTCTTTTCTGAAAATAGTAGGGTATTAGCAGTTAACAGATTGGCTTTATAACCATTTAAATAAGAGATACCATCTAGGAACAAAGCGTTAGAAGGGGATTACTAAGTCACTGAGTCTACTTCTTGTTCCCGTTTGAAGGAACTACAAAACATGACCCAGTTCATTCCCTTATCAAGAGCCATCCTAACATTCCGTAATACTTTGCCCCTGTCTCCCTTCCCAGGATGCTGTTTTGCGACTCACTGCCCTGATAGTCAGAAACTCTCCCAGTTTCCAGCCTCCCATTTTACAGGGGTTTTTGAGTTGTTTTTGTTTCTTTTTTCTGTGTTAGTCTATAAGGAGTGGTGGAAAGCATGGCAGGAAAGATTGCTTGCAAAACTACCTGACTTCAACTACTTTGGGAAGATCTCGATGTACAACTTCTATTATCACTGTTATTATGGAAAAATAGCTTAATATCTAAAAGCAAAGGATCAGGAGATTGACACCAATGTATATAATAATTAATGCTGTACAGTAGGGATCTGTAAGAGATAAACTAAGGGCTATTGTAAGACACAGAGCAACTTCCTTGGCCTGCCAGATCTGAGAGACAGCCTGTGGGTATTGGCCTAGAGGCTGAGAAACTTATGAACTTCTGGAAGGCTAATGAATCGATCAAAATACATTTAATTTAGGGCTGGCTAACTAATCAGCTGGGTCAGCTCAAACTGCTTGGCCAGGAGGCTAAGGCGTTCAGCCGCTGTGGTGAATAAGAGTATATAAGGACTGTGTGGAGGGCTGACAGGATAGTCAAGGGTTACGGAGATGAGCTTTGGAGATAAGGAAGGCAGGGACAAGCAATGGCTGCAGACTTATTGCAGAAGGAAACAGGACATGGGCACTTCAGTAGGAAAAAAGGGGGAAACTGGTCCCATGAGTATGATGAGATTTTCAAGGATAGTTCTAGATGATCTTTTCCAAAAGCATGAATAAACTTAGTATATTTCCACTTGATAGTGATGGAAGCAACACTACAACAACTTTTTCCATGAACGAAAATACCAAGAGTTATGAAAACAAAGACACCACCCTTTGGAAGCACCCAAAACACCAGAAACTGAGAGAGTATTTGCAGGAAGTATCACTAAAAGCCCTTCTCTCTTCACCTTTCCCGAGACATCAACACCTAGAGACACAGACTTTTACCTGATCCAGCACAGACACCTTTATGTTGTAACTGCAACCACTAAAATGCCAAACATTGTCAAGAGCCAAGTCTCAGAACTTAAAACTCATGGAAAGTCAGCTGAATTTAAGCTCTGATGTTGACATTGGTTGAGTACGTTGCAGAATTGTGACAGGACACTGATGCCAGCAGGTCGAATTTCTGAATGAAATACTACGTACTTCTTTGCAGCAACAATCCCAGAACTATTGCCCCATTCCTCATACACACCTTTGGGCAACCCGCTATGCTGGCAGATGTTAGTCTGTGGCAGTGAAATGCCACTGCTTTCACAGCTTCGTCCGTCAGCTGAGGGCAGCAAGAGGCGTGGAAGTATTCCAGGTGTTTTGTGCCCTTGCAGAACTCCTGAAAGAGCAACAAACAAACCAATCGTTCTTAGGTGACATGCCTACTCTATTTTTCTCAGTTTACGACAAGTTCACATCAATCCTTTGATCCACTTCAGGCACTTCGGTTTTCTAGGTACCGTTTATTAGCAGTGAAGTCATTGAGCCATTGTCTGTGAAAGTCACAAAAAGAAGAGATGCATTAAGAGGCTATTTTGCATTGCTTATATATTATACTATGTGTTCATTAGACTTTCATGTAAGTTCCACTGTATATATTAAAATATGTTGAATCTCGGTTCTTTAAATTGAGCACAACCCAGAACCTAAAGGTTTGTGCCTAAAGGACCAGCTGCAAATACATTTATTCTTCTTTTCTCTGCAAATGCCCATTTTCTGTATGTTTCCCTTTTTTTTCGAAAAATGAACAAACAAGTGTATCTGTATAGAGTACATTATTTTCTTGGAAAGGAATGGGTGAGGATTTCAGAACTATCACTCAGGAGTTCTGGGTTCGGATTTGCTCTGTGGAGCTCGGGCCAGTTAACTGTGGCCAAAGTGCCATGTAACTACTGCTGTGATACCTGTTGACTACAATTTCTACCCTCATTTTTAGAGCAAACAAGCACCTGAAGGTCCTACTGACTCCAGTTCCAGCATCTTTTTAACTCAGGTATTAGCTTTTTCATATGCCCTGTAAAACAGATAATTTTTTACAATAACAGACCAAATGTTTCAGTGACCTTTCCCAGCTTATAAAATGGAGTGGAGATAACTTCAGATATTATGAAATTGCAAGAGCTGTTTACAAAATATTTTGATGACTTGCAGATGGCAAGTGATAAATAGGTGTAAGGTATTATTACTATAACTACTACTACTATTATTATTATTACTACTACTACTACCATTAAGACATTCCAGCTTGTACACGAGTTTTTTAATTTTTACATGAATACCTTTTCCATGTTCTCTCCTACAAGGCCAACTGAAAAGACCAAATAGACAATTTGACCAACTCAATGCGTTCATGTATTTTTCATCCTACACTCGATACTTGCACCTCTGACAGGTGGTCATATGAATGAAAATTTTTGGCAAAATGCACATTCAAGTGTGTATTTTAAATAGCATCAGAGAATCCCACGTAAAACTTTTCTCCTCATGAAACGTGGATTGTTATAACTTTGGCATACTCTGCACATTTATTGTTTGCAATGAAAATCCTGTGAAAGGCCACATAGATACACAAAACATACTTTTCTCCTTCGCACTCTGCAACTTTGTTTACCTTTTGGCCTCCATGTTTTTCAAACTTGCAAATATCACTTCTAGGCCTACAAAGAGAAGGAGAAGGTAGACCACAATTTGCGTTTGTGGAAACCTCTTGAAGAGCCTGCAGAGATATTAACTCAAGAACCAAACAACCTAAAATCTTATTTCTTCACCTAATGGTGCCATGATGTGAGCATCGCAGAACATTTTGTGGCTCAAGGAAAGCTTTAGCTTTAGTGAGAATCTCTCCTATTCTGTGATGTCTGGCCTAGAACCATGATGAGATGCCTTTAATTTGTTACTGAGCTGATCTTCTAGGCCTGCTAATCTTGGCCTAAGGCCAGTGTAGTTTGCCATTTACTGGAATGGAAATTCTACCTCTACAGGGGAAAGAAGGAAATACGTATGTAGTAGACTGAATAAAAAACACTGATAGCACGAAGCTTTTCACAACTTTCAGTAATTAGTGCTGAGGTAAACAGAGTAAGGGCTACATGGATAAATAACACATGTGCATGCACACAGAGACACACAAATGCACGTATTTACCATGCACAAATATTACATATTTATCATTCTGAAAAAAAATCCATAGTAATCAGAATATAGCCTTGGACACATAGCTGTTTTTTCCTTACGTAAAACAGGAACTCGGGTGCTAACAAATGTTTGATCACTGGTAGATGTTAGCTCTTTGACGACCAAAAAGTATGTGATTGTATGTGATTTTCATAAGTCTTACCTAAACAGATGCAAAGAAACTTATTAAGTCTGAAATTTGTTTCATAGACTGGAATTTTAGAACTTTTTGCCTGTATCCTTACTCTATCTTCTATCTGTCCGTATAGCTGTAGCAAGGCAGTGCTTCTCGGGCTTGTTTTGTTTTACAAATAGCAGGATGTGAATGACTTAATTTAGGACTGGTTTGAGTGGACAAATCAGAATTTATAAAAATTGACTTCTCTACCTTTCCTATTTCAGTCCTAGCTTTACAGGCTGTTACCTGCAATACAGAAACATTCTAAACCCAATAACGGGATGTTTTTTATCTATATGTAAGAGAAACAGCACTCCCTTCGGAATTAGGCCTCAGATGTGATGACTTCATCACCACATTCTCAGCTGGGGTACGTAGCACAAGCTGAAGCCAAGATTTCAGTGCCTGTGAGATACGATTATCTTGTTTTTACTGGCATAGTTTGTCTGCATACATATTTAAAATACTCTTCAAAGTTGTGTTCTGAATTTGCTCATAACTTTAAGTCTACCCCTACTTTATATTGCAAATAGCACTAAAATTATATTTGCAATCAAAGGAAATGGAGCTTTGCTTGCTCTTGTCATCTCTGTATCCCTGGTTCTACGCCTATTAAGAAAATAACAGAAGAGGTTGTAAACATAAATAATGTTTGCAAACCATTTAGACACTACAAAGAATTGAATACCATATGAAGGAAATAACATCGTTTTCTAACTTATTTGCACAATTTTAATTCTGTGTAAAGAAGACCTGAGGACACACATAAGCATTGATGAAAATATAAAATACTAAATTGCTGCTCGTTAAGTGAGCATCATGAGTTATGAATGAGCAAAGATCCTATTTATAAAATACATGATCACATAAGCATTTACATACTGTTATAATGTGTGGGAACAAGTAAATAAATTAACGCTGTGCATTCAACTTGATTTTTGGTATTTTATAACTTTCAGCAATTTACCTTAATGGTGTTAGTAAAGCCATCTTAATATACATTTTCTTTTCAAATAATTTAAATATTCTTCATCTAATCAAAGGATAACCAAGATGTGTAGCATGGAATGGGGTTACTCTCTACAAATTGTCCATAATATCCTTAGAGTCAGCTTACAAAAACGGACTTGCCATTCCAGTTTGAGTTACCCCTTTACCTCTTTTTTCTCCTGCCCTCCCTAGATGCATGACAACATGGCTTCTGTAACTCCTACATGTATTCCCTGCTGATGCTTTCTTCATCAAAAAGTTCAAATTCGTTTGGCAGACAGGGAAAGCATAAACACTTCTTTTTTTTTCCCAGTCTTTTTTTGAATTTACTCTATGCAGTGAGACAACTGAAATAACTTCTGAGCCGTGAGCACAGCACAATGCAGAAGTCAATATTCTCCTCCGAAAGCAGCAGCACTAGCACTACACGACTCTCCAACATATACACAAGATGTACATAGTTGGTCATTGTTTGGTTAAAAACATGGACCTTCACACAGAAAATTCATGAAAGGCGAGTCAGAATTATCCCTAAAAAAGAAAATTCTAATGGCCTGACGTGTATGTTGGGTAACAAGATTCAATCCAGATGCATCCCTTGTGGTGCAGCAACAACTGACTCACTCTTACAATATATGGCTATAAAATGATGGATGTTGGAGCTTTATAATGGAAAAACTGTAGAAGCTGAAGACTGGGATTACGTGATGGCATTGCCTGTACCTGCAGCCTTACAATCTGCAAGTGTTTATGAGCATGAAATTGATATCATTAAAAACCATGATTTAAGCATGTCTGTTATACATGGTTAGGAACAATTCCCAGTTACAGAAAAAATTGTTCTTATTTGGATGCAAATCCTCTCTCCTTCCTAACAAGATGGATGGTTCTTTTTTCTACTGTAAGGTTACCAGCTAGTATTTATTTCTTATATTGCTCTGAAACACAAAGCAGTAAATCTAGGCAATTATACTGAATTTGTCAAATCTCCATAAGGATTTAGACAAACTTCAAGCAACCTGTGATAAGGATTTTCACAGCTTAACTACACATTTTGGAAACAGTAGTCTACTTTTCTTCATTCTGAATTTTCAAACTAGGTTCTTTTCATGCCCACTAGATTATGTATGGAAGTAAACAGCAAAAAGTTAACCCCTGTCCACTCTTTTCACGTCACTTGAGATTGAAGAGATCTCCGTGGTATTGCCTCAGCCATCTCCTTTCCAGACCACAGGTTCCTTGCTTACTTATCTGTTCCTTTTATGGAGATTGTATCATACCTCTGATCATGCCTACTACCCTCTCTGAATCTTTTCCAGTTTCCAGTGCGATGCTTTACCCATAAAAAGAATTACAGTAACATCAAAAACTGATTTTACCAAAACAAGACAATGAGTACTAATAACTCAGAATTTAGCATGTAGTTACTCTGTGATGATAGTGTAAGTCTAATAAATATTTGGATAGCAAGTCTCATTGTTGACATTCATTAAAAAGAAAGCAAGAGTCAGTAAATCAGAAATATTAAAAAAATTGTAAGCATTGTAAAATGAAATTCAAATACTGTATTAATATTCATACTTCTACGATAATTGCTGATTATTCAAAAGAGAAAATATTTTCTCACTGTGTAACTTCCCATCTTACCATCAATGTAAATAACTGCCTTTGTGGCAACTTCAATTTGTAAGCTGTCTCTCTACAAGTTAATTAATTTCCTGTCTGATTACGTTGTAGAGATTATTGACCCTGGGGAATTTCTAAGTTCATAGGCCAAGTTTGAGATCGGAACACTAAACAACACATGTTTTAACCTAATCTTTTTCTTTTAAGAACAATAACCAGCTTTATACTGCCCGGACCCAATACTTAAATTTCAAAACCACTGTATATAGTAACAATTTTTAAAAGAAAAACAATGGAAAAAATGAAGTTTAGTGAGATTCCATAGATGTCTTGCTGTGAGCATGATGATATCTTTAGAGTCTTTAGAATAAGCAGACAGTATTTCAAACATCTAGCTTAAAATACATTCACTCTATTTTCTAGCAGATTAGTTTCATCATTAGATATGAATAAATTATGCTTTTGATGTTTTCATAGGACATTTTTAAAGGTTTTATTGAAACAATGACATAGTGCAATTCATGCTATTTTTCCCATAAACCAGCTAAGACATCTATTCAATCTGGAGAACATGCACATGCATTTCTTATTGAAATATAATTTTTTATTTTTAATCATAGCAATCATACCATTTCTGCTGGTAAGAAATATGCCTTTAGAGGTATATTGAAACATATTTTTGTGTCACTAAGAGATAATGATGTGTAGTAATGTATCAGCAGCTTATGAGGAACCAAGTGTAATAGACTAAAAGAAATTCAACTATTCCATTGAGCTAGGCATGCTAAAAGTCATCTAAATACGGCATTCATCAAATGACTGACTAAAGAAGCAGAAAGCAAGTCCTGAAATCCCACACCAGTGACAGGAAAAGTATGTTCTAGACAGAGTGAAGGATTTGTAGAGCAAGAAAGAAATAATAGTGCCAGCAATTTAGATTGCAGTTTGCACAGTACAATTCAGTAGAAATTAAAGCTCTTGTGGAGTGAATTTCAGAGTCAAGCACAGGGCAAAATTCAAGATTAGAATCATATAATCACATAATATCACATAATCATATAATCACAGAATCATTAAGGTTGGAAAAGACCTCCATGATTATCAAGTCCAGCTGCAAACCTAACATTGCCAAGTCCACCAGTAAACCATGTTCTTAAGCATCACGTCTACATATCTTTTAAACACCTCCGGGGATGGTGACTCCACCACTGCCCTGGGCAGCCTGTTCCAATGCTTGACAGCCCTTTCAGTAAAGAAATTTTTCCTAGCATCCAATCTAAACCTCCCATGGTGCAACTTGAGACCATTTCATCTCGTCCTATCACTTGTTACTTGGGAGAAGAGAGCAATACCCACCTTGTAGTTGTAAAGAGTGATAAGGTCCCCCTCAGCCTCCTCTTCTCCAGTCTAAACAGTCCCAGTTCCCTCAGCTGCTCTTCGTAAGACTTGTTCTCCAGACCCTTCACCAGCCTCGTTGCCCTTCTCTGCACAACACTCCAGCACCTCAATGTCCTTCTTGTAGTGAGGGGCCCGAAAATGAACACAGTACTCCAGGTGTGGCCTCACCAGTGCTGAGTACAGGAGCACGATCCCCTCCCTACTCCTGCTGGCCACACTATTGCTGATAGAAGCCAGGATGCTGATGGCCTTTTTGGCCACCTGGGCACACTGCTAGCTGATGTTCAGCCGGCTGTCAACCAGAACCCCCAGGTCCTTCTCCATCGGCCAGCTCTCCAGCCACACTTCCCCTGTAGCGTTGCATGGGGTTGACCCAAGTGCAGGACCCAGCACTGAGCCTTGTTGACCCTCATATGGTCGGCCTCAGTCCATCGATCCAGTCTGTCCAGATCCTTCTGCAGAGCCTTCCTACCCTCGAGCAGATTGGCACTCCTGCCCAACTTGGCTTGGTAAGTACTTCTGCCAGTTCCCTCAGTACCCTTGGGTGGATCCCATCCAGCCCCATAGACCTGTGTGTGTCTAAGAGGTGTAACAGGTCACTAACCATTTCCCCTTGGATTATGGGGGCTTCATTCTTCTCCTCAGCCCTGTTCAGTGGCCTGAGTACCCGGAGAACAATGGGTCTGACTATTAAAGGCTGAGGCAAAGAAGGCATGAAGTACCTCAGCCTTTTCCTCATCCTTTGTCACTGTTTCCCCCTCACATCAGGTAAAGAATGGAGATTCTCCTTAGCCCTCCTTTTGCAGGAAGTGTATTTACAGAGATGTTTTTTATTGTCTTTTACCGCAGTAGCCGGATTGATTTCTAGCTGGGTTTTGACCCTTCTGATTTTCTCCCTGCATAACCTCACGACATTCTCATAGTCCTTCTGAGTGGCCTGACCCTTCTTCCAAATGTCGTAAACTCTCTTTTGCCCTGAGTTCCAGCCAAAGCTCTCTGTTCAGCCAGGCCAGTTTTCTTCCCTGCCGGCTCATCTTTCGGCACATGGGGACGGTCTGCTCCTGCACCTTTAAGATTTCTTTCTTGAAGAATGTCCAGCCTTCCTGGGCTCCTTTGCCCTTCAGAACGTCCTCCCAAGGCACCCTGTCAACCAGGCTCCTAAACAGGTCAAG
>Ga0065711_1009764_pt1 | contig 10624 bp, 8 predicted proteins | sample Hoacrofraction12_FD_59098 | JGI IMG/M metagenome (GOLD analysis project Ga0065711, IMG submission 59098) | Hoatzin crop microbial communities from Cojedes, Venezuela - Epithelial fraction 12 v2 (version 2) | ecosystem: Host-associated > Birds > Digestive system > Esophagus > Crop | place...
TCAGGCAGGAGTGGGAGAAAACCCAGAGCACAGTAGGAGCGAGGCACCAAACAACCCCCAGCCCACAGCTCTCTCCTTCAGTGTCTCTGTCTGGCAGACCTTCCGCCACTCCTGTGATACAGGCGTATTAAGAATACAACACATATCTTCAAAAATTGATCGGAACTTTTGCTACACTTTAGTCTTTTTCTTATCTGTTGGAGCCTTACAGGTTGCTATGTTTACATCTGCTCCCACTGCTAATGTGGCTTTGTTTATGACACAGAAGAAAACATGTTGCTTTTTATTTTCTGATTGCTAGTATTGCTTCTGCTGTTTTACATTTTTTCCCACATCCGTCTAGAAGACCGGAGATAACTCAGATGAAGAGGAGTCAATTATTGGTGCCTGGGATACTAGAAGTCTGGACTTTATGACCCAGGAAGTTTCTCTCTGCACCATGCTCCCAATTTGTTGGNNTTTTTTTCTTCTTTGGTATCAACAAATAAAATAACATATCCTGGATACTCTGCAGTCAACAGCACTCGCTTTATTGGCAGTAACTGACTTAGAAGCTACTATATCTCTGTGACTTTTCAGTTTTTTATATATATATCTAAAAATATATTTTCTTCTTCCATCAGCTAGGAATATTTTTTTTTGCTTTTCATCAGAAGTTGAAAGATTGCTGACACTAGATTTTTGGATAGCTTCTGAAATGAACCAAAGCTAAGAATTTTCCATTGTTTTCCATTTGCATGGCAGTGTTTTCCAAAGCTTTTTTTCCCCACTTCATCCTTTACTGACATGCTACCACTGAGATAGATGGGAGAAGAACTGGGTCAGCTCTGAGGCCTTTGGAACTCTCTGCCAGTGGATGCTGGGAATGTCAAACTCATCATGCAATCGATTAAATCTATCAGTGATGTATTACTGTTGTGTCCAGGGAGGTCTACACCTTGGACAAATATCTCCTGTTAGTATGACTGCAATGCCCAAGTCTTCATTTCTGAACAGCTTTCTGTCTAAAATGGCAAGCAGCCAAGCAATAATGGCTGTGCTTAGACAACTTTCAAATTTTTATTAGTTTTTTTCAAAAGATGAACAAAAGCTTGAAATTTCAGTATTAGAATGTATTGAGAAGCAGAAGGCTTGAAGTAAAGATGCCATCTTTTTTGACTGAGTCTTAGGATGCTGGGTGTGGGGACCTTGTAGGGGCAAGAATGTGCCTCACTGGAAAGTACTGGAAAACTGTTCTCCTTCTGCTGAAGTTTTGTTTCCGGACACTGAAACCCTATTGAAATATCCTATATATCATGCAGTATAAGACTATATATTGTATCATTTCTGTAGCAGGCAAGGTTATACACAAATATTCTTCACTCTTATACTTGAGAGAGGATTGATGATTCCTTGCTCTTTATAATATTGAACCTGGCAGAGGGCTCATTTTAAATTTCTCTGCCTGTGTTGAATTACCTGTGTACCTTTGCCCAAGCCTGGCACTGCTGGCAGGGTTGGGACCCAGTCCTGGCCCTGGAGGAAACACCTCACCTGCTTTCTAGGGGCTGCACCCTTCAGCAGCTGCCCTTCCTAGGGCACACTTTTGGAGTACTAGTTTAGAGAGAGCTGGTCTGCGGATGTGAACCTGCAGGCTCTAGTGCTGTTACTCAGCAGACTTCTCCAGAAGGAAAAATTACTTAAGAAAAAAAGATAAATAATGCAAACACAGGACACAACAGGAGGAGTAGCCTTATGTACCTTAAGTGAACTGACAGTCCTCTCAATGCACCATGACATTTTAAGCAGAGTCATTGTAATTAATCTTCTTTTAATATATAATAATAATCAAAGAAAACACAGCACAATGCATGCTTCTCTTGCTGACATATATCCAGGAGACAGAGTGGATTTAAATTAAGGTGATCTTTGTAATCTAGTAGAAATGAAATCCTGAAAGCAGGAATTGATCAATATGGAGAGTGGCACGTAAATGTAGTACAAATACCTGCTCTAGAACTGTTGGATACAGTATTTCCCACAGGCACCAGGAAGCTGTTAGCTAATCAGACAGTGAAGTACCATGCGCTTCACTGTCTAGTAAAAAAAAAGAGCGAGAAAGAGAGAACATCTCTAGGCATATGGTCAGCAAGTGACAAATGTGCATGCTGGGGCTCTTTGGCAGAGGGGAAAGCCATGGCCAGGGCTGTGACTCACTCCTGAATGAGCAGGGCTAACGGCACCGAGGAAGCTGCTGTCTGGGTTTCACGGTGCAGCCGGCCATGTGGCCGTGGCTGTGGCCGTGGCCTCCACCCTGGGCCAGCCTGGCATGGCCGCAGAGCCTGCTCGGCAGCGCGAGCCTGTCGGGCGGGTGTTGAAGAGCCAGAGCCAGCCTGTTCTCCGATGTGCATCTTTGAGGCAGCTCTCTCCAGCAATGAGTAAGTAGAGCAAGTAAGGGAGAGTGTTTGCAGAGGACCGTGCCAGCCAGTCTCTTGGCAGACAGTAGGCTGAGCTTAGCACAATCCTTTTAGGTGCTGGGTGGGTCTCAGAGGATGGCCAGAGAGCTGTCCTCTGCGAAGGCTGGAGGAGCTTCATGTCCAGCAGGCTTGGCTGTAACCAAAGAAAGCAATAGCTTGTACTTCAGCTAGAGTCAAGCCACCAGGTGTTAAACAGGCTTCTGGGAGAAGCTGTGTGCAATCCACAAGGGTCATTGGTCCTGCCGGAACCAGGAACTCCTCTACATACCTTTGGTCACCACTTTTTACATGCACATAGATAATCAATATATTGTATAGATTATATTACACTCTTATATAGAGACTGTATTTTATAGATCATAGATTATACTTTTTTCCAGAAGTATTGTAAATTCTGTTTTCTACAGGTGTAGGTACAGATCAAGAATCACATGGAAGTGCTGAAGTACAATCCCTGTCTTGCCAGTTTCATGCGCTAAGGGTACCGTAAGATCAGGTAAGATCATCTCCTTGCTGACTACTGCTCACTGAGCTTCTTTCCTCTTCAGTCCAACCTTTACAATCCTGCCATTTGTCTGTGCAAGCGCTGGCACCTGTAGGACCCTCTCTATGCTGATTCAAGTCACTAATCTGGCAGAAAAAATTGCTGTGGTGGAAAAAAGGTGGTTTGTTTTATGCTGAGTTAATGAGTTGAACTGACCAGAACTGAACATTTCCTCCCCAGCAGCAAGTGGAGCCGGGCTACAGAGATCCAGGCTTCTTGGAAGTGGAGGAAATGCACAGCACAGTAAGTGCTGTGAAGGGCAAAACAGTGGTTAAATAAAGGAATAATTTTCTTTGTGCATCTGGTAGCAGGGGATTGACTGTCTGTCAGGCTGGGCATCAGTGGGTTATTTGTTTTTCCTTAGATTTGTATCTCTTGGAGCTGGTTTGTTGATTTTTTTTTTTTCTTTAAGCAATTATTTGTCAATGCACAGTGTTTTAAATATGCCTCTTGCATGAGAGCTGGTCTGGTCTAGCGATGCAGGCAAAAGCCTTCCCTGCAGGGCAGATCCTCCGCTCCATCCTCGGGGCTGCCCCAGCCTTGCTGCAGGGCTCAGCCCCTGCGGAGGGGTCAGGGCTTGGGGTGCTCAGACAGGACCCCAGCAGGCAAACAGCTCTGTCGGTGCCCAGCTGCGGCTGCCGCTCTCAGGAGCGTCTTGAGAGCACAGCAAAAGGGACTGGGGCTTGATGCTAGGAAGGTGCCTGACTGCTGGGCTGTGGAAATGTTCCTGACAGTGGTTGCTTTCTCTTTGCTTAGCCCTCAGCCTTGCCTCTTCTCTGCTAACAAATCTTTTTCTTCCTTCTGGCTGAAGCTCTCTGAAAACCCTCCCAGCATCATACGCCCCTTTTCCCATATTCAGCCTCCATCTCCCTGCAGAGATGCCTAGAGAAAACTGCTTCTCTTGGACTTCAGCCCGTGAACTCACCTACAATCTGATTCAAGTGCAGTCGTTAAAGGCTAATGATGCTCCATTGTCTTAAATTATATCTATATTTCACGATCTAGTGGAAAGCTATCAAACTAACCATAAATGAATTTCGCCAGCACAGTAAGCAGTTTAGCCAAGCTACCATGGGGCTACTAAAGGGCTAATTTAACCCCTCTAGAAGAAGGTCAGCAGAGACATGTCTTCATCTGGTGTGTGCAATTAAGATGTTAATCCAAAACTCAAGCTCAGTTACACTTTCCAGAAGAAACAAAAAAAAAACCAGCCTGGGTAAATCTATAGAGTAGGGAAAAAAAGAAAAGGGTGAAGAGAAGGCTTTTATTTTATAATTTTGATTTTATTAATCCCAGTGCTAAAAGGACAATTTGCGTCTGTGTTTAATCAGCAGGTGCTATTCACTGCAGGCACACAGATGTTCTAGTTAGAGCCATCGGCAGTGAATGTGTCCAGTCTGATACTGGAAACAGGAATCTGGCTTTTAGGGGAGGGGACACGTGAAGCAGCTTTACCAGGGAAAGGCATATGTGTGTGAGAAGCACTGAGCTGGACAGTAGTCAGTGCATGACGAGATTGTGGGAGGAGCTGTATGTGATCGCAGCTGCAAAAGCAAGCGACTCCTGTGCAACAGCCTGAGGGGTACCTGGGGGGAAGGATAGCTGAGCGGTCAGGTGTTCCCTGCAGTGAAGTCTGTGATCTCTTCCTATCCCATTTTATTAGTATTCCCCATGTTCCTCTGTCTGTCATAGTCTGCATTAGATGTGGAGGGATGAAGTCACCATCATCATTTCCCTTTTCCATCTAAGTGAGAACTGTTTGTGCTTTGTTTGATTAAATCATGCTGTGGTTGTTTTCTGGACTCACTAATACCAGGATTAATGTGAAGCTACTGTACAAAGCGTGCATTCTGGCACCTCTAACAATAGGCTTACTGTGGCACTGGTCTCAGCTAGGTGTGATATCCATGCTGGAGGACAGCATGGTAGAACTGCACCCCTGTGCATTATCCTCTAAGCAGATAGAACAGTGGCTTGTCCTCAATGAAATAGTCCCTGGAAATAAGCAAAGCGGAAGCACTGAGCATCTTATGGCTCAGCTTGCAATGAGCATTTATGGATTTTATGAAAGGTTTGTGCAAGACCAGAAGGATTGGGAAGGAGAGAACCACAAAGCAAGAGAGTGAGTTGCTGCTGCCTAAGAAGCTGAAAGGAGAAGGGCAGAAATACCACAAACACAACAAATTTCCTTTGCCAGGCAGCTTGGCATCATGAGCAGCAGACAAAACTTTTCTCCAAATAGATACAAATGGACAGCGTGACGAAAGCAGTAGATAAGGGACCACAGGTTAATCCTGTTAGAGCCAATTCTACCCTTGAGCAGTGGCAAAGACTATGTTTGGTCATGAAACATGGAGACCACCACATTCCAAGTGCTGAGTGCAATTATGGATACAGTAGATCTCTTGCTAGGACACATGCATGGGGAAATATTTCCCATAGCTGGAGAGGTTTCCATGTAAAGATTCCTTCTTGTTTTACGCACCATGCCAAGGAAAACACAACACTTGGCAAGGGAATCTCACAGCGGAAAGAAGCAAGTCCATGAATGAGTCCACTGTGGCAGCCATAATGGGCATGAATGCATGCTGGCCCTTTGTGTGGGAGGAGGAACTGGAAATGGCTTTGGACATAGACGTGCCCTGCAGTTGGCTGGTGTTGATCCTGTCTCAGAATAGAAGATGGAGAAAGCTGTAACAATCTGCCAGTCTTAGCAGTACTGGAAGAAAGAAGGGAAAGGAATGGAGGACAGAGGGATGAAAGGAAGCAAGGAAGGACAGGAGAGCACCCTTTAAAGGAAGGCTTCCATCAACACCTGTGTAACTGAATGGAGACAGTGAAGTGAGAAAGGAATGATGAGAGTTCATTACCCCTAGCAACCTATGGCCATTAATTTTCTCTGGCAGCAATACCTAAGGTTGCAGCAATGTCCAAGCCTATGGTTGAGGCCCTGCATGCTGGAATGTAGAGACACAACAGGGTATAAATACTTGCCTCATAGATGTTACGGAAGTTAAAGAAGATAAAAACAGTGCCATGGGAAAAGGAGCAGTTAAGTGGGCAAGGTGAACAGCAAATCATTGACAGAGATTGCTCCTCCTGGCATCAAAGTTCGGTGGTGCATCCACAGGAGAAAACATCCCTTCCAAGGTTGAAAGATACTCTTCATCTATTGTTTCATAGCTCTTCATCTTCCCTATGTTGCCACATGAATTCTCAGTCATAAAGGACTTTATTAGCTTAGTCCTTAAATGCTCCAGGAAGGAAATCAGCCTAGCTGAGCTCTGCTTCCTATACTGAAAGGTCCCAAGAATTGCTGAGTCTGGTTTAGACCACAACTTCCTAAGCTCACTACTGCAACGTGGGATGGTGGTACTTATGTAACAGCCCGAAAATGGGATTTTCTCATGAATTTTCTCTTCCTTGGCTTTCAGGGCTAGCATGGTGGTGTTGGGTTGATGATTGGATTTGATGATCTTAGAGATCTTTTCCAACCTTAATGATTCTATGATTCTGATTCCAGCTGTCTTCCTGGAAAAAAAAAAATATCCTGTCACTCACAGATAGTAACCCCACTCTTTCAGATCCCTTTACTCCTGAAAAGACCCTGTTGTGTGCCTTGTGCTTCAGGTTTTTGAAACCAAATCGGGGATCAGAATCTAGATTTCAATAATAATGGATCTTCAAAGGGAATACCTAATCTTTCCCTCTGATACTCATGGAAATCCACTTAAGATCCCTGCTACTCTCAATGCTGGCTATGGAGGCTGAGAGGGAGGAATGCAGTCTTGCAGAGTGCACCCTTTAGCCACTCTTGATCAAAGTCTGGATCAAAGCCTGACAGCTGATATCCATCCAGAAACAAACAAATAAATGCATAGGTGAAGAAATGAGGGTCTGAAATTTGCCCTTGGGTAGCCAACCTTCCATATCAATGCTGAGTCTTCTCAGCTGTTAAGTAAAAGCTGAGAAGATAAATCCCAAATATAAGAAATTAAAATCAATAAACTCACTGAGTCGTCGATGTCACAGTTCAGACTCATAAAGAGATACAACTACTAAATCCCTACAGTGCTGCTCTTTCACAATTGCACACATTAAGAAAAGGGAGGAAGGAGTTATATGAAACATTTGGCTGGGTATAGGAATCGGTTATCTTAATGATGCAATATCAAAAGGAAATATTGTCTCATTTAGAGATCTACCAGCTACAGTCACTACAATACTCCCAAAAGGATGGTAACTATTCTCACAGATGCCTAGAAATTAAGAATTATACTCTTGCTATGTTTAATATCCTAGCTGTACTTTCAAGGATCATCTATCTTAGTAAGACTTTGGAGATCTAATTCAATAGCTTTTTGCCTGCCATTGCTTATTTATAAAGCACGCGTCCTTCTGGTAATACTGTGTTCTAGTGGATATCCCAGAAGCTGGAAGAACTGATGAACAAGAAAGATCTGATCTGCTCACCTTGCCTCCAGGACTGCATCCAGTCCTCAACTGTCTTGTTCTGCAAAGCAAAGGACATACCTCAAAAAACCGCATCTGCCTCATGCTGATCAAGCCACATGGTAGGACAGAGACAAATCTGCCTTTTTATACTTTGTGCTGATTGTTCTGCTAAAATCTAGCAGAACAGCTAGCTGTTGATTTTTCAGCATAGCTAGCAACATCTGCAATGTGTGACAATTGTTTACTTGTGTGTAGGCAAAGAATAATTTGTAATGGATTATTTACAAGTTCACACCATTATGGAACAACTTTACCTGGAGCATCACAGTAACACCAAAATTGCTAAGCTATGCAAAGACAGACAGCTGAAATGCAGCCATTCCTCAAGCCAGACATTGTACTGCTTGGGGATGTCACATGCGTGCACTCAGAATAAAGACAAAATATCAGTGTAATGTTCGAGAGTGAGAGAGAAAGGAACTGATATAAAACTTCCCAGCCAAATTTCTGAGGCTTGGTGGCCACCATGCTTTTTCAAGGATTATAACTCACCCATCCAATTTGGGTTCCAGTTGTCTCCAGGAGAGCTTCACCAGCTTTGCAGTCAGTAAGCCCTCAGTTCACTACACCTCTGAGTGGCCATCAATCAACGGAATCCTCTTGCATTTTACTCACTCCTTGATGTCACCCAGGTTTGTGCTCGGTGTGTTTACTGTTGGGTGAGGTATGTGTGCAGTGTTGATGTGGAGGTATGAGCAGAGCATAAAAAGCTAACACAGGCCCTTTCACTTGGGCTTTACACATACCCATTGTCTAGCAGTAAGGAAGCAGTGCCAGGAGCAAGCCCAAGGACACAGTGCTACAATGAGACTGCAACATGGGAAGGCAGGATCGTGTAAAGTACTGCAAAGTGGATGGCAGGAGCCCAAGGGAGGAGGGAATGTCGATGGTCCCAGGGGTGGACTGAGTGGGATGCAGAGCAAGGAGGTGGTGTGGAAAGGAGAGGCACTGAACCTGCTTCTGGTGTTAAGCACGTTGTTACTTCTCTGAACTGTGTTCCAACACAGCAATTAAAAATATTAAAAGTATTAAAAATGAACTCAACTGAAGGCCACAAGTACTCATCTTGAATTTAATGCCACTGCTTATATGCTTAAAATTTGGTGTATGCGTGAGCTCTTTCTGGATGGGATTGTTAACTGATAGACAGCATCAAATGTCAGGCAAACAAATGTGTGTAGGGTCTTATCAGCTTATCATAGGAAATAACTGGCAGTGCCTTGCAGTCTTGAAAGCTATCTCTCTCAATGGTCTAGAGTATATTGTTCTTCTGATTAACAAACCACAAGATGGATTTCTTTCCAAACATCTGATGCTTCTGAATAAATTTCTTAATCAAAATGAATAAGCAGGAAGCACATATTTTACCATTGTTACTATGATACTGTGAATTATTGTATTTTTTACTCAACTGCTCTTGTGGTTTTCTACAGTTCTAGGAAATACATGAAGAAATTGTTCTGGAAAAGGGTTTAATGTGATGCTATAGAAGTTTGGATTTAGCTGTCTACCAGATGCTGAGTCATAAAGAGAGAGGGAAGGATGTTTCAGAAGTAATGGATTATGGATAGAGTTTGTAGGATTCAGTGTTTATTCTTATTAAAAATCAGTGATTTATATCAACAGTGGTTCTTACTTGTCCAAAATCACTGTCAGTTAGAGTTTCTGGTCATTGTGGGAGAGCATCTGCCCCTGGCACAGCACCAGCTGTACAGCTGCTGGTGCAGGTCTCAGGGCAAGAGAGACTGAAAACCCAGCCAGTGCATGTAGGCGAAAAAGATGTGCTGTGAGTCTGGAGAGCGAATCAGGGAAAAAATGGACAATTTTTTAACATTTATTGATTAAATCCTGCCCAGTCTCTTCACAGAGCACAGCTGTCTGCTGTAACAGTTAAAAGCCAGCACAGATCAACAGCAGAACCGTGCAGGGAGAAGTGCAGCTGTATGGCTTCAACAAATCCAGTGGTAAATGTGCGTGTCAGAGCACAGAGCTCAGGGCTCTCCCGGGCACTCCCCGGGCTGTGAGCTTGGTCTTTGCCACCACGCTATGACCATCAGTCCTCAGGGCAGCAGCTGCTGCAAGGGGAGACTGAGAGTTTCATTCCACCTCCATTTAGTGTAGGATTCAAGCCATGTCGCTAGGCCAGCTGGATTTCTCACACACACACGTGCATGCACACAAAGAAACTGATGATGATGGCAAAAGACAAGATGGGAAGTGCGGATGTCAGGAATTTCTTGGCTCACATGAGGAAGACAGGGAGCGGCCAAGAGAATTGAGAGGAGGAGGGCAAATCCCTCAAAGAAAAACAAAGTAGACAGAAATACAAAAAACAGGAGGTCTTTTAAGGCTTGAGAAAACGGAAAGAAAAGAAAATGGTGTGGCCAGGGAGAGGACAAAAAAAGAGAGAAAAGCCAGAGAGAAGCTGGGGAGTTATTGCCACAGGATCAGGTTTATAAAAAGCATCAAACTTCACCCCCAGCTGTATTCAGATGATGAGCTGAGAATGTTGTTTTCCTATGGAGCCATTTAGTGACAGACAGGAAATGAGCTAGTGGTCTCTGTGTCTGTCTTCTAACAGAAGCGAGCTGCCACAAAACCAGGAGTCATGAGGTTCCCAAGTGAACTGCCCTGCTCAAGCTCTGTTTTAATTTCTGCTGGAGACTTGTGAAACCAAGCCCTCAGACTGACAAAGGTAGGAGTGAATGTGGGTGAGGCTGCTGGCTGTGGGCACCTGGGGGGGCAGGATGAAGAAAATCACTCTGGCTTTAACTCTGTGCACATGCAAAGAGAATAATTTACAACTACAAAGTGTTGTAGTGACCTCTAAAACGTGTCTGACAAAAAGCTATCTAAAACAAAAGGCAAGTGCTAGTTCTGGAACAAAGCAGCAATATAAGCTCAGAGATGCTTCTGAGGCCCACACAAGGTTTCCCTTGATATGCTTCCATTTGCAAAACACACACAGACACACACACAGACACACACAGACACACACAGACACACACACACGACACACACACGACACACACACAGACACACACACAGACACACAGACACACAAACACACAGACACACACACAGACACACAGACAGACACAGACACACA
>Ga0065711_1009996_pt1 | contig 10624 bp, 9 predicted proteins | sample Hoacrofraction12_FD_59098 | JGI IMG/M metagenome (GOLD analysis project Ga0065711, IMG submission 59098) | Hoatzin crop microbial communities from Cojedes, Venezuela - Epithelial fraction 12 v2 (version 2) | ecosystem: Host-associated > Birds > Digestive system > Esophagus > Crop | place...
TCCAGTCCTCGGGCACCTCTCCTGTCCTCCAGGACCTCTCAAAGATGATGGAGAGTGGCTCAGCAATGACATCCGCCAGCTCCCTCAGCACTCGTGGGTGCATTCCATCAGGGCCCATGGATTTGTGGGCGTCCACATTGCTTAAGCGATCCCTCACACAGTCCTCCTCGACCAAGGGAAAGTCGTCCTCTCTGTAGGCTTCCTCTCTTGCCTCCAGGGCCTGGGATTCCCGAGGGCCTGCCTTGGCACTGAAGACTGAAGCAAAGAAGGCATTCATTAGCTCTGCCTTCTCTGCATCCTCCATCACCAGGACACCCGCCTCATTCAGCAGCAGCCCCACATTGTCCCTAGTCTTCCTTTGCTACTGATGTAGTTGAAGAAGCCCTTCTTGTTGTCTTTGACATCCCTTGCCAGATGTAATTCCAGGTGGGCCTTGGCCTTCCTCGTTGCATCCCTGCAGGCTCTGACAACATTCCTGTATTCTTCTCAAGTGGCCTGTCCCTCTTTCCACATTCCATGGACCTTTCTCTTCCACCTGAGCTCTGCTAGAAGCTCCTTGCTCATCCATGTGGGTCTCCTGCCTCCTTTGCTAGATTTCTTTCTCAGGGGGATGCACCGCTCCTGAGCATGGAAGAAGTGGTGTTTAAACAGCAACCAGCACTCTTGGGCCCCACTGCCTTCTAGAGCCGTGACCCACGTGATTCCTCCAAGCAGGTCCTTGAAGAGGCCAAGGCTAGCTCTCCTGAAGTCCTGAAGATTTTGATCCTACTTTTCGCCCTGCTTCCTCCACGCAGGATCCTGAACTCGACCATTTCATGGTCGCTGCAGCCGAGTCTACCTCCGACCTTCACATCCTCAACCAGTTCCTCCTTGTTTGTTAGTACAAGGTCCAGCAGAGCGCCTCTCCTTGTTGGTTCCTCCACCACTTGCATCGGAAAGCCATCATCGATGCTCTGCAGGAACCTCCAGGATTGCGCCTGCCTAGCTGTGTGGTCTTCCCAGCTGATGTCAGGGTGGTTGAAGTCCCCCACCAGCACCAGGGCCTGTGACTGTGAGGCTGCTTGCAGCTGCTTGTAGAAGGCCTCATCAACTTCCTCCTCCTGGTCAGGTGGCCTGTAGTACACACCCACAATAATGTCACCCATATGAAACTGTCCCTTAATTCTAACACATAATCTCTTGACTCGTTCTTCATCTGCACCCAGGCAGAGCTCAATACATTCCAGTTGCTCCCTCACATATAGAACAACTCCACCACCTCTCCTTGTTGGCCTGTTTTTCCTAAAGAGTCTGTAGCCATCCATGACAGCATTTTAGTCATGCGAGTTGTCCCACCACATTTCTGTGATGGCGAACAAGTCATAGCTGTCCTGCTGTATAATGGCTTCCAGCTCTTCCTGTTTATTGCCCATGCTACGTGCGTTGATGTAGGCACACTTGAGCTGGGCTGTCAATCTCACATCTGACACTGGCACGCAACACCTGGGCTCATCTCAAGTGAGCTGGGCGATGTCCGCTTCCCCTTCGAACCTAGTTTAAAGCCCTCTCAATGAGCCCCGCCAGCTGGTGGCCAAGAATCCTTTTTCCTCTTCAAGACAGCTGGACTCCATCTGTCACCAGCAGGCCCGGTGCTATGTAAACCTCCCCATGATCAAAGAAACCCAAATTCCACCGATGGCACCAGTCTCTGAGCCACCTGTTAATTGGGTGAGTTTTCCTGTCCCTTTCAGTGCTCTTCACTGCCACTGATGGAATGGAGGAAAACACCACCTGCGCCCCTGATCCTTCAACCAGTCGCCCCAGTGCCCCGAAGTGCCTTTTGGTGGCCTTGGGACTTCTCTCCGCAATCTCGTCCCCGCCAACCTGCATTACCAAGAGGGGGTAATAATCAGAAGGCTGCACCAGACTAGGGAGTTTCCCAGCAACATCCCTAACCCCAGGCCCCAGGGAGGCAGCAGACTTCCCCGTGGGATGGGCCTGCTCAGTATATCGGGCCCTCTGTTCCCTTCAGAAGTGAATTGCCTGTGACAGTTATCCTCCTTTTTTTCTTAGCTGGGGCAGACATAATATGTGGGGCTGACCAACTCGTCCTAGATAACCCCCCGGATGGACCTTCATCCACATCCTCATTTGCTGGGTTCTCACATTCCAGAGCCCCCTATCTGTTGCTTAAGGGCAGCTGGGGAGGTGAGCGAGTCCAGGAGGGGATTCGCTTGCTGCCCTGAGCAGGGACCTGTTTCTATTCCCCCCAATTCCAAACCCAAGATCCTATTACTTTACCTAGCATAAGAAATACACAGATTAAGAGAAGACAGTTAAAAAAAAATTAGTCTCTGCATATGTTTCCTTTTCTTTGCTTCCCCATCAGTTTTGAGCATCCATGAAACTTGAGTCAAAATTCTGTGGAAAGGTGGCTGGCTGTGACTTTTCTTTCCATGTGTTATCCCTGAGGACCAAGATTTCTCACGTGTTTTCTCTCTGACTTGTCCTGCAGCTAACAAGTTGCTGTGGGAGCCTGCCTATCTGCTTCTCTAGTGTTTCTTCTCAGAGTGATCACCCAGAGTATATGAGGCTCTGCTGTTTTAAGTTCCACTTATTTGCTGCAATTTGGGGATAGTTCTGCTCTTCAAATGCCTACACCCAGATGTCATTTTCACAGAGTATCTTCCTTCTCTGGGTGTGTCCGATTGGTTGAGGTTTTGCAATCATGTTGTTGCTGCTGTGGGCAAGTGTAGGTGATAGTTACATGTGTGGCAGGTTCTGCATCCTCTTTTTTCAATATTAATTATTCCGCCGGACCACAAAATGTATAAAATGTACCTTGCTGGATTCCCCAAAAGATAACAGGGACAGAAACCAGCTGTGTAGAAACTGGCAGCTAGCATGTGTTTAGAAACAGGTGCTAAACTGTATTTGTGCATGCAGGGTGACAGACTTGGATAACTAACAGCTTGCTTAAAAGCCATAGAAATGCCACATAAATTGGGATCCTTCTTAAGTGAAACTGAACAGCCTTTGGAAAACAGTACCTGGTTGGTAGCAGGGAGGAAAAATGAGAAACTCAAGTGTACACGTGTGTTTAGATCCTCAGCACTCTGACTGTTAGGGAAAAAAGTGCACAACATCTATTTCCCAAGTTCTTCATCAATGTTAAGGATGAAAAGACTTTCTGTATTTGATAATTTGTTGATTCCTCTTCCAGGGCTGGATAACATCTCCAAGCGGAAGATATGTTAGACATTGAACTGAGAAAACAGCCTTTAAATGAACAAGGTGGGGAGTGGTGTTAAGGCCCAGATCCACAAAAGAATTTAACTCCTAACTGCTGCAGCAATCAGTGGGTACATCAAGAAGATAAATTGTAGAATCCTGGAACCATAGAATAGTTTGGGTTGGAACGGACCTTTAAAGGTCATCCAGTCCAACCCCCTGCAGTGAGCAGTGACATGTTTAACTAGATCAGGTTGCTCAGAGCCCCATCTGACCTGGAATATGTCCAGGGATGGGGCCTCCACTACCTCTCTGGGCAATCTGTTCCAGTGTTTCACCACTCTCATTGTAAAAAATATCTTCCTTATATCCAGTCTAAATCTACCCTCTTTCAGTTTAAAACCATTACCGCTTGTCCTAATTGCAACAGACCCTGCTAAAAAGCCTGTCCTCATCTTTCTTATAAGCCCCCTTTAAGTACTGAAAAGCCACAATAAGGTCTCTCTGGAGCCTTCTCTGCTCCAGGCTGAACAGCCCCAACTCTCTCAGCCTTTCCTCACAGCAGAGAGATTTCAGGCCTCTGATCATTTTTGTGGACTCCTCTGGACCCGCTCCAACAGCTCCATGTCTTTCCTGTGCTGAGGGCTTCAGAGTTGGATGCAGGACTCCAGGTGAGGTCTCACCAGAGCAGAGCAGAGGGGCAGAATCACCTCCCTTGACCTGCTGGCCACACTGCTTTTGATGCGGCCCAGGATATGGTTGATTTTCTGGGAGGCGAGCGCACATTGTCGGCTCATGTCCAGCTTTTTGTATGTACCTGCTCACTGTGAAGACATCTGTGTAAATACTATTATGTGTGAAAATGGTGGAATTACTACCTAGATCCTCAGTAGCATTTCACTACCTAATTTGTATTCAGGCACTGGCATCTCTGGATACTTTCCTTCCTATGGAGTAGAGAGGCTTGAGATTAGTTTTCTTAATAATCATTATTTTTCTGGAACCTTGTTGATCACCCTGCCTGTTGTATTTTGTGCCCTGGGTGATAATGCTCTACACACAGCTGTATCTAGTACAGGGCTGCTACGGTGCACTGTGATTTCCAGCTACATCACACACCACTGTAAACACCCCACTTATAAAATCTGGTTCACTGGAACACTCAAAAGCTGCTGGCTGCCAGGGAATATTCTTTAATGAGGGTATGGAGTACTTGAACACATCTACGACTTGGCAACCCTTCCTGCTTTTTATAAGCTACTATACACTTCAGAGAGAAAATATCTTAGAGGCTACTTTTTAATGGGACAAGTTTACTTAAGAGCTGAGTGGAGCTGGTGCCAGTAGTTCTGTTTTGTTCTAGCTTAGTGTTAGCCTTGTCAAAGTTCTTATAGTGTCTCCTGGGTGTTTCTGTATAGCATACCATACAAAGCTGTATTTGGGAGTGAAGAATTTTGGCTGGAATATATATTATAGTGGTCTCATTATATATATTTTTTTTAAGGTGTATCAGAGGTGGCTCTATATTAAAGATCCATGGAGCAAGGCTGATTTTTTTTCTCGCTCCCTACTAGTTTTGCCTTAGCCCACACCACAGACATTGGATCCAGAATATGAGCCAGCTCGAGTTTGAGAGTTGTTTGGGATCCAAGGTCCTGGTTTGGCCTGTTATATAAATTGGGGTAATTAGTGAACTTTTTAGATGAGGCTTTGGATTTTGAAAATCACCAGCCTTTGGACAGGGAGGGGGGTGTTTTTGGTTTGGGCCTAGACTAGCGACTACCTTAAGATTCCTTACCCATCTTGCTGACAGAAATGTTCATTCAAAGACCAAGATGCATGTGGTGTATCCCAACTCACCTCTCTGAGGAGCCGGTGTGTTTCATGGCTGCTTGGTGCTTTCATCCTGAGAGGCATCATTAGAGGGTGGACTTGGCAATGTTTTCGCATCAGAGGGCATCCAGCCCATCTTTTGTAGAGTGTTTGTGGTGGAAGCTGGATCCTGTTCCAGCTGCACAAAGGAAAAAGGGAGCTGCTGTAACAAGGCCACGCTTTGTCTGGGGAGAACCCTGGCTGCTACAGAAAAGATGGAGGGGGAAGGTGTTGAGATGTGGGTGAGATTTATTAAAATTACATTTGGGCTTTAAGTTGCCTCTGTGTCAGGCTTAAGCAAACATGGCAAAGAGCCATTTTTAGTCCCTTTTTTGCCTATTCTTCTTTGCCGGGTTTTGAGTATAGTGTGATCCCATTACCTGAGAAGCAACTGTATGGAGCCATGAACAGCGATATTGGTCTCCTGACAAAAATACTGTGGCAGAGCCAGACGTCGCTTTATGTGCATGGAAGAACAGCAGCATGGCATTGCCTTTTTTTTGCCATGGGGTTTGTGCTCATGTGGGATGGATGAAAGGACTTAGTGGTCCCTCCTGCACCTGTACCAGTTCCCACAGTTCTTTGTGGGAAAGTCCAGCCTGTCTCCCATCACAATCCTTTTAATCTGGCAAGAGGCTGCTAATAGCTTGCTTCACTGTGCTCAGGCATTCAGACTGTGCTTGGCTCCAAATTATCCAGAACTGCTCCTGAAAAAAAAAAAAAAAAGTGAAGACAGTGCACATGAATCTGTGTGAAGAAGGTTGTCTTAATCTAAACAGGAATGGAAGATGAACTTCCAGCTGGGCAGAGTTACTGCTGTATATTAACCCCAGTACGTATGTTATGGATGCATTTTTTGCTCTGTGACAGGTGGTGATAAACATAGTTTTCAGGAGATCTGATTATCTCTCTTCATAGGATTTTTGGGAAAAACAAGACTTAGTGACACTGAGTGATCTATAAAAATGACCTAATGGGCCTTTTCAGTCTTAATCTTCAGTGACACTGTTTTCTCAGAATTTTTTACCATTAGGTTGCACCCAAAACTTCAAATTTAGCATGAAGTGATTTCAGTGTCCAAATCTGAATCATATCTCTTAGGAAAAAAGTCACATGCAAACAGCGTAATCACGTGAATATGAATATTCAGATGAGACAGGAAGAGAAAGGCTATATGGAAGGAAGAGGGAGACCAAGGAGGAGTGACTGTTCTGTTTTTGGGTCTGCCCTATTGCCTTATGTTGCTTTGCCCATAACAATTTATTTTTCAGTCTTCTCAGTTACAGAAGAGAAAATAGTTCCTATATACCTTGTGTGTCTTTCAGCATCTGTTGTCTTTGCCAAGTATTGTCAAGTCCTTAAATGAAAGGCCTTATGTAAAGGCAGAATTTCTTGTGAACTCTAGAACATGATTTTTGACCTGCTCTAAATTTGACTGTTTAATGAAGCTACTAACTAAAGGTACTACATGAATCAAAATTACTTTATTTATTTAGACTGCTAAACCACATAAAGATGCCCAAGATTCTGGTTGCATTACTGTTTATTTTTAGAGCAGAATCTGAAGAAATAAAAGAAACTACTCTTCCCATGCTACAATAAATACCGACAGATATAACCCCTCCTCCAGCCTAATATAAACCTTTCCCACCCTTTGCTGTTCCCTTTCCTAAAATGTCCAGGATGAGAGCTGGAGCTGTGCCCTCAATGTTAGGAGCTGCAGGCTTACACAGAGCAGTGGACGAGGAGCAAGCGTGGGGCTGGCTGAGAGGATGGCTAGCAGAAACCCAGCCAGCAGCACTCTCTTTTGATGGAAAGGGCTGGAGGTGTAATAGGTCACTGCAGACCTGCTGTGCTTGGAAGTGTGTTGATAGTGACTGCAGGCCTCATAACCGCGTATATACAATAGAAGCATGAATACAGCAAAATAATGACAAAGGTAGTGAAGATGAGCCAACAAGCTGTCTGTCTGAAATCCTTGGAGGGGCTTGTAAATACATTAATGTTTACACAGGGCCTGTATATTTGAACAATTACTTTTCCATGAGCCCAAAATGTTTTACACTGGAATGTTTTCAGTCTCTAAGAAACTATCTTTCCTGATATATTTGAACACTGCAGGCTCAGCTTCTCTGTCGCCCCATTTTTTCATGAACAATTAAAGCTGGATTCTCCCTCTGCTTCCACCCCTGAATATGCAAAATGTAAATGGCATGTTCTACCAAGAGTATATACTGACTGTGATCACAGTGTGCTAAGAAGAGAACGTTTTGAATTTATAAGTGAATGTTGTACTGTAAATTATCAGACAGATGCAGCTATGTGATCTGCTTTTATTAGAATTCAGAAGTGGTCATAAAAATGGCTTTCCCATTAGTGAAATTTTTAAGAGAAATAAACTTATAAGAAGTTTGAAAGACTGGTTTTGTGCAGTCAGGGAGACTAGGGAGAAATTTTGGAGGCATGAACAGGTGGATCACATACAGTGAGTTCTGAAGCAGCCATCCTGTTCCTCTGGTTTCTGTCACAAGGCACTTCTCTTACCTGTCCAAAGCAACGTCCCTGTCAGAGTGTGAAAGGGACTGTCGTGGCCTTGGCAAACCTGCTGCAAGTATAGGGCGTGCTGTGACAATCAGCAGGAACTTAATATGGGGTTCTGGTTCCTGGTGTAAGGTCCGTCGTGAATCAGTCCTTCTATGCCAAAGCACTGCTACTGAGTGTAACACAGATCCCTTCAGGTCACAGAGAAGTCTTTCCACAGTTGTCTTAGTTGCTGCTGCAGCCTGCCTGATGTTGAGGGAGGGATAGCAAATCCACACTGACTTTTGGTGTGTTTTCCATTTCTGGGGAGTCCCGTGAAGCCGAAAGAAGTGACTTCTGTGAACTTTTCACAGAAGGAAAGGCACTGAAGCAGCATCTGTGTTTCCCAGCTCGCTGGTGGGCAGTGAGTGAGCCGCTTCGGCTCCTGCAGGGCCATATGTAAAACATGCACACAGCAACTTCCAGCTGTGGGAAACCTGAAACAGCTTCTGCTGGCCCAGCGAGGAGGAGACGGACTCTCTTTTGGCTCACCTGGGAGGACAGGCTGCCTGCTGCCTGTACGGGTACCACCGCAGCCTTCAGATGTGGTAGCACGCAGGTGGAGCATGCAGAGAAACACGGAGAAATCGCATCCGGCCATCGGATGGGGTATTCCACTAACTGGTTAAGTCTGCTGTGGTGTCTGGCTGCCATTTGGCAAATGCTGACAGTTTCCACTTACAGCGTGCCAACCTCACTGGAAAGCCAGCTGCGCTGGCAGAGCAGCCAATCTCATGAACATGTCATTGAACAACGGTTTGAACTCATTCAAGAAATGGTGGGTCTGCCTTGAAGTGGGCTGAAATCCCGTGGGGGTCTTTGCTGAATACGGGAACACAGACATCCATTTATGTAAGAGATATACCTCAGTGTTCCCAAGTTACTTGTAAGAATATTGTCTTCATTCTGGCGCTGGGGACTGCTTCCAAGTTCACCTTAAGCTGAAATGGATTCTCTTTGCTGTTCACATAGATGTCACTTTTTCTGTTCCTGTAAGTGTTGCTACATCTTCATAAATATTAGTAGCTTGTCATAGTGGCTGCCGTGATGGAAAGATTTATTTATTTACAAAGAGGAAACAGATGGCACAAAATACTTTAATGAATTTCAGCATGTTTGAGAAAAGAAATGCCCTTTCTAGATACAATATCAGTTCTGCAAAGCCATTAAATGCTGTTTCACACAATCATAAGGGAGGCTAGTTCTTCAGTACGCTGAGTGTAAGCAGAGCCACAGCACAAGTAAGGCAAAAAAAAAGGCATAGAATGGGGTAGTTTTATGAACAGCCATAAAACCATGAGCATAGTTTCATTAGCTGCTCCCATTCGGTAGTGGAGTTGTGACAGTAGGTGAGTGGGAGATGAAAGCGACAGCAGATGGAAATAGCCTGAGGAAGCCTGCTGTTGGGGATAATGCAGGAGAGAGGGCAAACAAGTCAGAGACACAAAATCTGTTCCCAAAATTTCGGGTGCATATATTAACCGTGTTTCATTATAAACACACTGTCAGGTGCAGAGACATCACCACTCATTTTCTGGAAAAGCAGGTAAGTACTACCAGCATTCATGATCTTACTTTTAACTGGGATGTAAGTACATGCATATTCTCCACTTGTAGTGATGGGTCCTTGCCATAAAGTCACAGAATCACAGATTCGCAGAATGGTAGGAGTTGGAAGGGACCTCTGTGGGTCATCTAGTCCAACCCTCCTGCCGAAGCAGGGTCACCTACAGCAGGCTGCACAGGACCTTGTCCAGGTGGTCTCGAATATCTCCAGAGAAGGAGACTCCACAACCTCCCTGGGCAGCCTGTTCCAGTGCTCCGTCACCCTCAGAGTGAAGTCCTAACCTGGGAAAAAACATGTGCCGCACATGAATGGTACTTAGAGAGCAGGGGGAGTTAGTTGAATAAATATTTTTTTTAATGATAAATATATGTAGAAATTTGTAGCTTTATAGTATTTTTGTGAAAAAATTGATTATGATACTCAGCATGCTTGTGGTGTAAGAAATGGTCTAGCTTTGTTTTAGAAATGGGATGCTGAAGTTTGAGAGGTTAAATGCCTTTCCCAAGGAAGTTGATTGTACAGCTGTAAGGAGAAGTGCCTTTGCCTGAAATCCTGGTTAGAAGTGTCAAAACCTTCTGTTTACTGGACTGGGAACAGGGTATAATCTGAAACTCCAATGTTATGGTTTAATAACCTGACTACACTTTTCCACTAGAAAGTGCCTGATTCTCAGAGGGACTGAGCAATTTGAAATATTTTCGTATTTTTTCCTATCCATATTACTTTAGTTTACTCATTTTTTGATCTGTTAGACCTAAATCTCTGTACCTCATCTTTACTAAAAGGTCATCTGATAATCTGAGTCTGATTATTAAAGCATATATTGCTGTCACTGTCCATTACCAAACATCTTAAAGCCAGCGTTTCTAATATACTAGTTGGTGCTTTCTTGGACGAGGCAGAGTGGAAAAGCTAAGGTGGCTGGTAAAGCACATGAGGGTGGAGGCCCTGAATGAAGCTTTCATAAAAACTGTCTCATAGGAGCTTTCCTCTCTTCTTTCCAGTTTGGATTAGGCTTTTTGGCATACATTTGCAAGAAACTCAGCCTGTCATTGCATTTGAACTGCAAGAGCCAGCTTAGTATTTTGTGAATTTCCCTCGGAAATTGCTCTGCAATGATCTATCCAGAGAAAATGTATTTCCCTGTTTGTTTGGTTATAAGCAAGATCATGAGGTGTTTATTTTACTGCTCAATTTACTTGTTTCTCTCTCATTATTCCTATGGAAGTTTGTTTGAAACATTTCTGTGAATTTAAGTAGCTTGTACTGGTGTCATTTAGAGAAATGAGTTTCTTTGCCTCTAGTTGGTTATAATGCCAAGGGCAGATGGATTTAACACAAGCTTAACACTTCTTTCTCTCTCTCTCTCCTTTTTTTTTTTTTTTTTTTTTTTTT
>Ga0065711_1012193_pt1 | contig 10623 bp, 10 predicted proteins | sample Hoacrofraction12_FD_59098 | JGI IMG/M metagenome (GOLD analysis project Ga0065711, IMG submission 59098) | Hoatzin crop microbial communities from Cojedes, Venezuela - Epithelial fraction 12 v2 (version 2) | ecosystem: Host-associated > Birds > Digestive system > Esophagus > Crop | place...
GAAGGAGACTCCACAGCCTCCCTGGGCAGCCTGTTCCAGTGCTCTGTCACCCTCAGAGGGAAGAAGTTCTTCCTCATGTTCAGCTGGAACTTCCTGTGCCTCAGTTTGTGCCCATTGCCCCTTGTCCTGTTGCTGGGCACCACTGAACAGAGTCTGGCCCTGTCCTCTTGACACCCACCCTTAGAAGCATCTCCATCGTAGGGGAGAGCTGGGGGAGGTCCAAGCCAAGACCCGAGGGCCTGGGGAGGGTCTAGTGTGTCCTTCACCTTGCCGCACCCGTTGCAATGCTTGTTCCCTGCTCCAAAGCTCTGCGGTCAGTTCGCATACAAGTGTCTTTGTGCCGAAGGCGGCGCGGTATTCACAGTACAGAACCATGAAATTTTTTCGAAACTACAAGGTTATTATTACGAATGTTTCTCAGACCTCTAAAATCGTTTTAGGCACAACACGACACTCTACAGTGTGTAGGAAGTTTAGCATGTGCAAGATCCTAGCCTGTACGTAGTTCGCATTAGGCATGCCTTGAGAGACCTGCAGAAAATTTTGGGGCATTTGCTTAATTTAAAGCACATACACTGAGTATGCTTAAATCTAAGCACATGCTCACAGAGTTTAATTTGAAATTGGATTATCCCTATATAGAGCTAAACTGGGTGTTAAGTAAAAAGAAGGCTGTGTGTTAACTGGCTCTGTTTTGGAAAAGAATTAATTAGAGCCTGGGAAATGTTTCATCTGTCGTTGTTTTGTTAAGGCCTGGTATGCTCTGTGATGCTAGCAGGGACACAAAATCAAGACTCTATTCATCCTCTTTTGTTACATGGTGACGATGCTTAGCGTCCAGGGAGTTTTACTATTATGCTGTGACTACAGCAAAGGAAGACCCCAAAGCCCTCCTGTCAAGCTGTTTGAAGTATATAACTTCAAAACTAGGAGTGGGAGTATTTGGGGAAAAAAAACCCTGCATTTATTATTTGAGATCTGAAACAATGAAAATGAAGCAGCGTATGTAAATTTTTAAAAGGTGGTTGAATGGATTTGGAATTTTGTGCGGTCCCAGTAATCTTGTGTGACCATTCTGTTTTGGATGTGATCGAATAGGATGATTCTCCTTCCATCTTCTATGAAGCTATACACAAAATGTGATGTCCAAAAACATCATTATGAAAAATTAAATTTTTAATCATTTAGTAAATATATTATTCTTTGGTAATACGCAGTTTGTCAGAAATTTGACATTGCATTGAAAGTTACTGATTTATTTTTGTCTGCTTGACTTAATTTTCGGTTCTATATTTGCAATGGGTGTTAAAGGTTACACCTTAGAAGACACTCTGGATTCCTGAAATCATGTTCGTGACGAGTTATTTAATCAACAACGCTGTTTAAAGGTGTTTGAAAATAGCATTGTGCCACTACGGTTATGAGACAGTTGGTATGAGGTGTTAAAGACACCATGCAGTAGAATACGTATTAAAAAATCTTTGAGTCTAAAAAGGGCGGTAGGATGTAGGAAATCAAAGAAAGCCATTCGGTGGTTGCTGCCTTTCCTTGAGGCAGCTACGTCTACTAATGGTCTTATCTGCAGTTGTGTGAAATACTGTGTCTGTGCCACAGACCTTCTGATGTCCAGACTCAGACTTCTCCAGCCAGCCAGGTTCTAGATCCGTAGTCAGCTTCCTCTTTGCTTGCTGCTAAGCATGTCCCCTTGTCCTGTAGTTTGACATTTTAGACCTGCCTAGGAAGAAATGCCCTGTTGAAAAATTCTTCCTAAAGCCCACGTAGGAGTATGAAGAACCTTCAGCGTGTTCTTGGTTTTTTTCATCTGCTCTTTTGAGCATGTGAAACTTTTTGCACTGTACAAGTCGCCCTCACTGTTTTATACACAGAAACAGAGGACATGCTAGTGAGTAAAAGCAAAACCGAGAGGTTTCTTGTTGGTAGCTCAGCTCTCAGTTAGCCTTCCTGGTAGTCTACAGCCATGTGAGACTAGAAATGTTTTTATTTTTCACCAGCACAGTTTTATGCGTGTAGAACAGAGGAATAGATAGGAAAATCTGATAGTGTTTATAAAACTGCCTGGCCAGTGGATACTCACTGAGAGGTGGTTGTGAAGAACCCTTAGTGGCGTAACTGCAAGGTGAAGTAAAGAGGCAGTCCTTCTAACCTGCATTCTTAGAGGTACTTTCACAACTTTCAGATGCACCCCTGGCCTAGATACTTTAAAGAGCATTTGATAACTTATTATGTATTCAACTTCCATGTGGCACTTCATATATTTGTTGTTTGTCTGTCTCATGACCTTATTTGAGGGATAAAGGTGGCAGTGAACATGGAAATTATCGTAAATACTGTGTATATTTGAAAGGGAAGAGCAAATGAATGGTACTAGATAGCAATGTTTATTGTGTCAAGTCTTTGGGATGTCATTTATATGTAACTACTTCTAATTAGTGCCATTCAAACCAACTAAAATGACTCCAAAGCAGATGCCAGTTGTTGCAAGGGATGTGCCTGGATACTTGTCATTTTGTACAGTCAACTGGCACTTACAGCACTGACAACACTTTAATATCAGAGATGGATGAAAGGTTTCAGTACTGGTGCTTGCAGTAGTTTTTAATAGGGAGCATTTCTCTTAGTAAACTGTGATTAGGAAACTGCTGCTTCTCTGATGAGATACACCATTCCCTTGGGTCTTGGTTACTCCTGAGGAACAGTAACAGTTTCCAGTTCCTCCTTCCAGGTCATCTCTCGAAAGCAGGCACCAAGCTTCATCCTCATTGTGAGCGGTGTTAGGGGATGAGGTAACATCAGATCTGGTCTAAGAAGGTGGGATTCTTGTACATGAAATTTGCTTTTTCTTTGAGAATACATGTTGAAAGGTAACAGAAATTAGTGACTGCCTCAGCCTAAATTCTGGTGATATCCAAGTTAAACAGAATCATTCAGCAATAATTTTGCTTTTGTTTTGAATGAAAATTATAAATATAGTCAAAGAGTAATATAGCTTTATGTAAATTGACATCCAAATAGCAAGGCTTCACTTTGTAATGATACTTCCCCCACCCTCTAAAATTGCCTTTTATTTAATTAAGACTCTCCAGGAGGCTGACACTTCTCTATGGCTGAAACAGCAGCTGTACTGTGACGATGAATCTCAGAACAAGCTAAACATCTCTGTGACTGCTGCGAGTCCTGGCAGAACAATGGGAAAGATCCTCTTGGTATTGCTAAGAAAACAACCTTCCAGCTTTTATAGCAATTTTCTCAGTGATCACCATAATAGTCTGCAGTGGGGGTTTTGATTTTAAGACTAGTAATTTTGGATGTTTCCCTAATGTAATTTAACTTGCTCTTTTTCACAGAGGTATTTAAAGCCACACTCAGGCTACATTTGCCGAGATAGTGATGAGAATAAGCTTAAATAAGATTTAAACTTTATGTGTGTGGTGCTGTCAAGCAAACTGTAGCTATTATGGGGACAGACTAAGTGTTGATGCCAGGCTGTGATCCCAAAGGCCAGTGGTCATCTCTCCTTTCTCTTGCTTATTAAGTAGGTTGTAGGGGTGGTAACTTCCACATATCCTGATGTCCCACAGTCGGGCTGATTTGTGATTAATTTTTCTATGCTGCAGTCTTCTTGTACTCACATTGAAGGAAGGACTCTTGAAAAACAAGTTGAGGTGAGAACATTAATAGCACTAAGTAGTACAGATTTAGTAAGAATGACTTCCATAAGAAGAAGGGGTGGGGTAACTGAGATATTAACACCTCAGAAAATGTTAATAATAGTATGAGGTCTTTGCTTTGTGTCAAGGGAGTTTCCTTGGTTTCAAGGACCTATGCCAGTTCTCACAAATTCTGTTTCCGAATAGTTGCAGCCTGATTCAAAGCCTGTTTCAGTTTGCCCTCAGGTGATTTTCTAGTCTCCTTTGGCCGTGCTGAAAATAGATGTCTGTTTCAGATGCTTATGTGAACCAGAGGTTGGTGGAAAGTAGAAGATAATAAATGAAAAAAGAACAAAGTTTTACCTTTACTACATGGTGTTGAGTAGTTACGTGACATATTCCTGAATTCTAGACAGGTGGCTTAGGAAAGCTCAAAAAGATTCAGTGGCAAAGTGGTCTTGAAGAGAGGTTAACGCTAGCGAGCACCGAGTCTGCTGTTACAGAGTTCCCTGTCATGCTGAAAATGCTGTCCCAACGTGTGTAATAAGAGCGCTGTGCTATCAGCATAGTGAAGGACTCTGTGGTACATCAGGTGAACATTTAGAGCCGAAGGACTTTGGAGTCATTGTCTCCTGAACTGGTGGGACTTTTCATGCTCACACAGACCTAGCACTTGGCTTTGTGCCACTTGGGGTTCTTACTGTGTCAGTTGCTTCATAAGTGGTACCAATTACTGCTTTGAGTTCTGTTCCTCTGTAAAGAATAATTTAAAAACTAATATGTGACATTCCATAACCACTGTGTGTAACAATTGTTACAGAATTTTGATGAATAATGATTTTTTAAATAGGAAAAATGGCAGAATCCATGCAGTAGATGAAAATTTCTCTAACATACTATTTCAACAGTGTTGGGTTAAATGTAGGCAGAGAAGACATTTTGTGGTAGTCATGTTAGATTTAGACATGAGGATTGTTTCTCCTGCTCGTACATGGGCTTTGAACACTGTCGGGAAGCTTCAGGAATAAGCTATTTACATAGCTTAGCAGTACTCGTTGCATGCTCTATGCTGAAGTCAAAGCTCCCTTGAAAGAGGTCATGTGTGACTATCCAGCTATTAGGTGGTTAAACAAAAAATTCTGTGCATTTTGAAGCATATGAATGTGCAAGAGTAATCATTTATAGAACTAGAGAGCAATATGATTTTTCCCAAGAGGCAATAAATCCTCATGCTTCAGATGATAGACCTATTTCAACCTAATGAGGAAAAATTTACTCCTGGCTTAACTCTGCTACAGTTAATTTCTCTGACAATAAATTTGGCCCAATATGTCAATACAAACTTAACTCACTTGTGTTCATAGAGATTAACTCAACAGCATCTTATGTATGCCCAGAATAATTAGTTTACTGTCTCTTGAGGTTTATTTAATTAATTTAGAATGCTTTCCATTTGGAAGATACTTACTGCAGAAACAGGTCTGTTGCAGATAAGAGAAACTGTAACTACTCACTCAGTCTTGTTCTAGACTCGTTGGGAAGAAAGTGCTTGGAGCAGGGAAAGTCATGTCGTTTTGTTAAAGCCACTGTCTCTGAGCCTTTTTTCATAGAATTCCAGCAACCTGGAATGGTTTGATGCCTTAAAATAGTATTCAAATACATACTTTTTTACATTTTCATAGTACTGTGCTTCCTCTGATCAGCTAAGTACCATTGCAATACTTTTTGAAATTTGTTACAGCTTCGGAGAAGATAACTTATTTATAGGAAAGTCTTTCAGATCTGCAGTCAGACACTGAATTTTTAAAGGGAGGGTATGTGTCAGAAGCTAAATAATTAAGATCCGTGCCTTCTCAGCATTTTATTTCAAATATTAAATATTACATAAGAGATTTTTCTCTGTAGAAATCAAGCCTTTAAAGTGGTGCAGACTCAGCCAGAAAATCACTGTATTGTACAGTTAAATTGATACATCTTGAATCCTACAAATAGTTCAAGAAAGCTCTTAAAATATTCCATCATTCTACATGCTTGTTCAAATTGTCCCTGTTTAGATAAGTTACGGTGGTAAGTTGTGGTTTTGACATAAACTCACCCTTTCTAACCCTCCGGGTCATTTTTAAGCAAACCTTGGTGTCTGGACTATCAGAGGTAGAGCCCAGGCTGGGGCTTGCAAGTTAGCTCGCCTAAAACCTGGGAACCATGTGTCTGCGTGCTGCCAACGTGAAGAAACGGGTGACTGGCCAGATGAAATGCAGCCATTCGGTTCCTTCTGTTGTAAACCACTGTCCTCCACTGGAAGGAATTAAAACTGCAGAAATTCTTCTCAAGACCTACGCTGCAAACGCCTGTGAGTCCTTTGGAGACCTTGCTTGGCAGAGCAATGTGCTCTATCCTTAGATCTTGCATAAATTTCTTCATGTGGCCATGATGTTTAAAAAACACCTGAAGCTTTGAACACTTACAAATAATTTCCTAAAATTTTGCTGGAATTTGAATAGATGGAGTAAATCTGTGTGACATGGTGCCTCAGGAACCAACTGTGCCATTTTTTTTTTCCTCTAGCAAAACCTGTACAATTAAAGGTACCAGCACAAATTTCCACGCAGCTCAGATTCCAGTCCTGTCTTTGTTTACCAGATCCTCAGCCCAGCTGTAACGCTATCCGACAGCAGAGTCATCGCCAGCTTATCAATAAGCTGGAAGTGAACACTGCCATTACCTTCTGTCTCCCATCATCAGAACTGCGGAGTTTGTTACCGGCTTGCCGCTTTCTCTGCAGTAAAAGACTGGGTAATCTCTCATTTCCGTGAGAAATCATGAGATAAGTCTGTGGCAGGCTGGTAGAGGGACCGGAGCTGGTGACATTCTCCTCTAGCAGTGACCTGCTTCAACTTCCCCAGGCTGTGGATAAACTCAGGCTGCTATCTCAGTAGGGTGGAAAACCAAGGCATCAGGTTCAGCTGATGAATTACTTTCACTGAAAATTGTCCCTATCCTTTTGCATCCTTTCCAAAGGGCTGTGGGGGTGGTTGAATGGAATCAGTGCCTGGCTCCCAGCTGGAGCCACTTGCCTGCTTCTGCCTCCCAGCTCAAGCTGTGGTTCTTCCCCCTTACGCAGGTATTGACCTCTCCAGTGGTCCTCTTGGGCTTACAGGTGTTTTGGCGTTCTTCACATTGCTTATCAGCCAGACCTCTAACCTGGAAATTCAGTACCACCTTCAGTATATAAGCAGTTATTTTAAGTTGAGCAAATGATGTCCTGTCAGTGTTGTATGTGATATACATACTCCTGATGGTTTGGGGTTTTCTCCCCAATTTGTTTGTAGGAATATAAATGAATGTGTGGAGAAAGATCATGTTTGCATCGTTTGAAAACTTCGATCTGGTATTGGAAGGGTTTTGGTTTTGACAGTCTGTAAATATGTGCATATGTATGCATTGTGTGATTATTTGCCAGGCTTTACTTCACTTGGCAGTGTTAAGAGCAATGAAGTGTTGCCATCAAGCTATTTCTCATTCTTTGCAAGTTATTTATCACTAATTATAACCGATGCAAATGAAATGATAGGTGGACAGTGCATGAAGATTAATGCTGAGCAAATCCCAGAGAGCGCACTGCAATTATCTGGAGCATGGGCACACTGTTATTCTTGACTCTGGCCAGTCCCACACTGTCACAGTCTTTTTAAACTGCCCACCACTGCCTTCTCTTGGGGATCGACGTTATATCCAGAGGAACTGGTGTCTGGTGTATGAGGCAGATCTCTGTAGTGGGAGGAATCTGTTTTTCACTGAATTTTCAGCACATTTAGGATTATGAAACGTCAAAGGAACAGGCATGAACCAAGACAATATTTTAGTAACAGCCTCTGCCTGTTCTGCAGAGGCTGGAGTGGCTTTGGAGAGTATTTCTGTCACTCCGGTAAGCAGGTGTATTGGGATGGTGTAACTTACCTGCTTGTATATTCAAGGATAGTTTTCCATCCTTCCATCAGCTGTTTGGGATTGAATGAAGGGGATGAATGTACAGGAATATTCTTAATAAATCTAAAAGCCTTTAAAGTGCAAGTACTACAGGGCGTTGTGGAAACAAGGAGCCAGCTTGGACGCCTCAGGCAACGCTGGTTCCACACCAGGTCCCGCAGGGCCCCGTGTTGCTGGCGCTGCCCTGCTGGCTGCTCCCGTGCTGGAAGGCTGGGCGGTACTGGAAGCATGACTGGGCCCATGCGCTGCCCTAACCTGCACCGGGAGCCCTTGTGCACCCTGCCAGGGTCTGCCTCCCGTTGCGCTCCCAGACGGAGCTGTGCAGTGGGCTGGTCTCCCTGGCTGATCACAACTGCCTCTGCGCCGGCACGGCCCTGGCATCCTCGGAGCACTTTCTGTCTCTGCATTTCCTGAACATTGCCACCTCTTCACACCCATTTCCTCCTGTGATCGTAGTGTTCTTCTTTAGATTTGTAAATTCAAAGGGTATAAGTAAGTTTTGTGCGCCTGTATTCGGCACTGGTGAGGCCGCACCTCGAGTGCTGTGTTCAGCTTTGGGCCTCTCACTACAAGAAGGACATTGAGGGGCTGGAGCGTGTCCGGAGAAGGGAAACGAGGCTGCTGAGGGGTCTGGAGAGCAAGTCTGATGAGGAGTGGCTGAGGGAGCTGGGGCTGTTTAGCCTGGCAAAGAAGAGGCTGAGGGGGAGACCTTACTGCTCTCTACAACTACCTGAAAGGAGAGTGTAGTGAGGTGGGTGTTGGTGTCTTCTCCCAAGTAACTAGCCATAGGACAAGAGGCAATGGCCTCAAGTTGAATCAGGGGAGGTTCAGATTGGAAATGAGGAAAAATTTCTTTACTGCAGGAGTGGTCAGGTGTTGGACCAGGCTGCCCAGGGAGCAGATGGTGGAGTCACCATCCCTGGAGGGCTTCAAAAAAAGTGTAGATGTGGCATTTGAGGACATTTTTTAGCAGGCATGGTGGTGATGGGTTTACTTGATCATCTTAGAGGTCTTTTCCAACCTTTCTGATTCTACGATTCTGTGATTCTTGTCTCTTGTATTTTTATGGAGGTGTTGTACTCAAATTGGGTAATAAACCACAATTTATAAATAACATCTGTATGAGGACATATGTACTTAAGCCTGTTATAGGGCATTTCTTTTCCCTATAGATAATGTCTTTCTATGTCTTCATCTCTATTTCCTTTTTTTTCCCTTGTGGCCTTCACCACAGCTATCTGCTTCAAGGAACCCAACCGATCCTATGGAGGAATATTTGATTTTTTGCTGTTTTGCTACATCTTGTATTTCTAGGAGATTTTGTGGCAATAACACCTGGTGTAACATATTCCTAGAAATGTGACCTCCAGTTTCAAGATTTCTCTGACGTTTATCAGTGTTCAGGTGCTGTAGAATTTGGCCTTTCTTCCTTAAAGGTTTGATACCCACAGTTAGTGCTGTGAAGCCAAATAAAAGCCAGTATCAATCTGAGTTTTAAAAAAAAATATTTCAAATGTTTTTCATTGGGTGGAATTGTAAATGAGCCAAGGAGAAGTATTAGGTGGTTCTCAGTGTCATTTTCAGTTTCTCTTGTACTTAAGGCAACTTGTCCACTGGTTTAATGGAAAGGAGTGAGGTGAGCTGGGTCAGAATTGTTTTATCTACTCAGAGACTGCAGTGGTTTTCTGCTGGTTGCCTGTATACGACAGAGTTACAGCTGCAGAACTCTGCATCCTCATTTTTAGGATCCACAGGATTTTAATGTTATGCTCAGCTTGTAAAATCTTAGGAAAGGAGATTTTTTTTCCTGAGCCTACAACTTTTAAAACCCAGTGCAAAAGAAGTTGCAATGTCTTACAAAAATCTCCGCAGACATTTGGACCAAAACTGAATAGTAAGAAATATTTGATGTGAACTTTACAGATCTTTAAAATTAAAAGTGTTTCTTAGGGTTTTTATTATAATTCATTTTCTTAATTTAATTTTTGAGCCTATTTTTGTAAGCAGCACAATTAGAATAAATGGACAATTTCCTGGTCAGTTGCAGCTTTTTGCCTTGCAGATATATATACAGTTACACAACGCTGTGTAATTACCCTTATTGAAAAAGGAAATAATATTCATGGTTTGAAAATTAGCTTAGTCATGTAGGGCAGTGAGGTAACTTGTAAGTTCATCTTTTGTTTTCTGAAGTTGCCTTTATTGGGATCTGTAAAGGTATAATTGAAATAGCATTGAAAAAGCCTTGAGGCATTGTACCTGTTGCTCTGTGCTTTGTTCCCACTGCTTATGACACCTGGACTCTCAAAATAATTGTAATTGTAACTGTGTAGATGATTTAACTCACATTTGTAAGAACTCAGAATCTGATCTAACAGCAGTTTGCACTGTTTTTAATTATTATTCATAACGATTTGGATATATATGAAGTCCACAAAGGCTCGCATGACTTTATTGCATGGTTTGACATCTGTATGAAGCCTTTGGATGAGATGACCTAGGCTGATGTGCTTGGTTGGTTTGTACTTGGCTCAGCCCTTCTTTTACGTCAAGTGGATGTGTGAAGATTTACAGGTGGTGGGAATGGGGGACAATACTTCTCTGGTACGATCGTCATTTAGGTCTCTCTGGTCCATTCTTAGCTCCATGTGCACTCTGGAAGGAGGACAAGGAGCCAGTGTATCTTGGCATAAGCTGTAGTTTTGGCAAAATTTGTATTCAAACTCCTCTGAAAAGTTATCTGGGAAGAGAGACATTACAGGCCAGATCATACCTGAAGTTCTAGTGAAATGGATTCAGCATATAGTAGTTAACTAAAAGGAAAGATAAATATCACAAGATATACAACATTTGAAAATATCGAAAGGGGGGGGGGAAGAACAATCGGGTGAACACATTAATAAGAGGAGCCTGTTTGCTTTCTTATGGTTTAGATCAGAGTGTGACTATTTTGTGCACAAGTATTTAG
>Ga0065711_1050859_pt1 | contig 10623 bp, 6 predicted proteins | sample Hoacrofraction12_FD_59098 | JGI IMG/M metagenome (GOLD analysis project Ga0065711, IMG submission 59098) | Hoatzin crop microbial communities from Cojedes, Venezuela - Epithelial fraction 12 v2 (version 2) | ecosystem: Host-associated > Birds > Digestive system > Esophagus > Crop | place...
AAGTTTCTGAGCAGAGGATGAGGAAGATGTTAGGTTAGAGCTGTGAGGAGCACTTAACTTCAGGGATCCTGTAAATGTGAGGAGCACTTAACTTCAGGGATCCTGTAAATGTTTAACATGAAGGACAAGCATGACTGTCAGACATGACTGCTCTCTTGTTCACCAGTGTCATAACTGATGCTTCAGACAACATTTGCCAACCCCAATGTATCAAGGCATCCTTCAAGTTACAACCCCAAGTATCAAGTCATCACTGAAGATATGAAATGGCACGAGGTACCTGTGTTTAGGTATATGGATTCCACTGCTTATGACACATCACTGAATCTAAACTTCAAAGAAGAAAGCCTTGTGTAATCTTAAATTATGCGAGGTCAGGATCTTTGTCCTTGTCCTGCAGTAGCTGTGCCAACTTAGTTGGAAGAGCTTGTAGGTTATAAACATACACCACGGTGCAGCTATACCAGCAGAATGCCATGGCCCCAAGACAGGACAAAAATTTCAGACAGGACCTGGTGGGGTACTCAATGTTATCAACAAAGTCTTGAACTCAAACCTAAAGTAATCCAAACTATCACTGAAATGTAGCCTTCCCAGAAGAAACATTTTTTTCCAAAGCTCATAATTCAAAATGAGTCATGCTTGATTAACTTCACTTGGGCCAGGAGACTAATCATGGGATGCTATTTATAACTGATTTAAGGAAAGTCAGAGCGAGCATTAGAATAACATTCAGAATGGAAAACATATTACAGCCTTAACATAGTGTCACTATTCTAGCTTAGTGAAAACAGAGAACTAGGAACCTTCTCTATTAGCAGGTGTTACTTTTTTTTTTTTTTAGTGTGTCTACTCTCCAGTGAAAAAGTTATTAAATATATGTGAGAATCCAATCCAGAAAGCAACTGCCCAGCTCAGTTATTGCTGGGGTAATAGATCAGAAAGTTTCACCTCCTCCTTCTCCTCACAGCTGCCCCGCACACATGCACACACACACAGAGGCCAGGAAACTCTATGTCTGTAGCACCTACCTTGGGTTTGAAGGCGATTAATTTCAGGACCATCTCAACAGTGAAGAGGCCAGTGAAGAGCATGTTGAGGATATTCATGGCTTCCTTGAACATGCAGCTTTGACCGTAGTGCTGAAAAATAGCATCCCGGCAGCAGCATGAGGAACAGATATACCAGCTTGTTAGGAATCCACAGGGCCCCTTCCTGATCTCCCTTCATGTTGAGGTTCGCTAAACAAAACCCCAGCATGCTCCATTTTTCCAGTTTAGAATTCTCATCTCCCTTCACACACAAGCATTTCCATAGCTCTAGCCATTTCTGCTATCTCGCTCTGGATCTCCTAACATTTTTAAAAAAACTTTTTGAGTGGAGGTTACCAAAATCACACTTATGATTCCAGTTGAGGGCTCATTATAAATTTGCATAATGGTACAAGACAGTCTCCAACTGTGTTTGTTATCTCACCCTTCCATAACACCTCAATTACCTTTTTTTTGATTGCTACTGCACAGTGAACAGAGGTTTCATTGAGCTGTTCATAATGATACCAAGCTATTCCCCAAGTAATTGCACTTAATTCAGGATTCTGCAAAGAATAGAAGCAGCTCCAATCGTATCTTTCCAATATGCATTATCTTGCATTTGTCAACTCCGAATTAAATTTGCAATTGTGCTGCTCATTCACTTAACGTTATTAAGATCTTATGAAGTTACTCTCTGTCTTCTTTTTATTAATTCTGCAAATGTTGCCACCTCACTCTTCACATCTCTCTTTCTAGATCATGGAGACTGATTGCACTTCCTTATTCTATGGACATCTTCCAGTTCATGTTAGAAGACCCCATCTGTAGTTGCATTAACATTGATATACTTCAGCCAGCTGGCATGAATTTTCATATTCTGCATTGGTGCATGGTGATTTATTTAAAGGAGTTTCAGTTCAAACAACTCATCTGCAGCTGAAAGCCTGGTCAGGGAAAAATAAATTGTTGAAATATTTTCAAAATTTGTTGTAACATTTTTGTTGAAACAATCTAGTACCTACAGGACTCTGCTTAAAAACCTGAAATTTTACTGGAACGTGGCTTTTGTGTTTGCTGTCCCTTACGTTCTTTGACCCAAATCCGGCCACAGTATAAGCCTTTGAAAAACTGTACTTTTCTCAAGATGGACACAGACTTCCTAGAATCTCCAGAGGTGTTGTCCTGCCTGTGGGCTCACAAACATCTCACAGCTTCTAGCTCTCCTTGCTGTGGGCATGCACCTTTGTGACAGCAACAGAGCACGATTCAAAGCTTCAGAGTGAACACGATAGTCCCCCTCCATTGCTGCATGGCAGCAGGGCAGTAGATACTTCAGCTGAGAGCAGAGAACTTTATTGTGCTCATGCTGCCTGACTTCTCTGTTGGTACCTTAGGCAAGACAGCAGAGGAAGCCTTTTCAATGACAGGAAAGAGATAGACCAGACGAAGAAAAATTAAGGGTGTCAAGAAATCTGGTGAGACTGGGCTGGAGGCAGTGACAGAAAATAAGGTGGCAACTGACTGTGAATATATACTTAGACTGTTAGTGAGCGACAGGAAACTGAGGCTAGTTTTGAGGGGAGGCTGGGAGAGGGGCAGCCTGGGATTGATCCAGTGGAAAATTTAGTGGTGGGATGCTAAGGTCAGAAGGGAAGTTGGCATAGGAGTGCATGGGGAGTTGGACTCACAGTAAGGGACAAACTAGAGAAGGGAACAAAGTTCAGCAGACAATCAAATGGAAAGGGCAGAGAGAGACCAGAAAGTAGGTCCATGGAGGGGTAACTGTAACTGGGAGTCTGTGTAGTGAGAAGGACTGGTTGAGGAGTGGAGATCTGGACTGTCTGGGCCACAGACCAGGGAAGGAAGTTCAGAGGCTGGCTGGGTGAGGAGGAAGGATGGGTTTCAGGGAGGAGAGTGATGGGCAGACTAGTTCTTAAGCAAACAGAGCGTAGAAGAGAATGGGGCTTGAGTGGCCAAGGAAGATATGAGTGTGGAGACAGGCTTAGCAGGTGGAGTCTGTGACTGACTGAAAATGAAAGGGAGGTGAGGGAGGCCTTGGGCAGAAGCACTGGAAGGAACAAGCCAGGAAAATAGAGACTTGGGGAAACCTACAGAACACTTTGTGTCTATGAGGGCCCATTTCCTGACTGAAAGGAATGTAAGACTTCTGTTTTGTAAGCTGGCTACTTGGTAAAGGTTTTGATTCCTTCTCTTTTACTGCTGTTCCACCTGCACATGTTAACCTGCTACCTCTACTTGCTATTCTTGTAGATCCAGCTGCAAATGTTTCTTTGGTGAATTCACATTAGATGTCTGGAAAACCTTCACACAGTAAGGAAAATGAATGCACAGCATAGTGGGTAGTAAGGCAATCAGTAGCATCAGCAGCGAAGCAAGTTAGGCAAACACCTATCAAGAAATGCTTTTAGGTGGAGCTGATCCGGCCTTTAGGTGATGGGATAGACAATACAGCCTCTAGAGGTTATCTAGACATTTTCTATGGTTCTTGACACAGAATAAAGGAGATACTAGGGCCTTCCTACCATCTATCCCCAGTTTCCTTGATTGCCTTGTTTGCCAAAATATTTGCTCTCCACTTTTTAGCACAGAAAAGCCCCAAATTTAAAATGCAGATCTTAGGTGAGTGGCGGTTCTGGGCTTATTCCTGCATTTCACAGAAGACAAGTCAGAATTGAGAAATCACTTGTTATAGTGGCTGTGGTGTAAATGTTGGGGGTTTTTCATTTGTTTGTTTTTAAGGAGTTGAAACAGAATTGTTGAAAGTGTCAGATACTAGCAGGAAAAGGAGGAGAGGCAGATTTCTAATTTTAACTAAATCTCATCAGAAGTGAACACGGTACAATTGTTTTAATCATGTTGCTGCCCCTCTCCGTTAATACATGGTGTGAAGGTGAATCTTGGCCATTTCTACATTTTCCCCAACAACATCTAACAACTCACCACCTGTAAGGTTTTCTGCTGGCTTACTTACTTGCATGGCCAGGCAGATGGTGTTGAGCAGGATCAGAACGAACATCAGGTATTCAAAATACGTGGAGTTGACCACATACCAAACTTTGTACTGGTACTGGTTTTTAGGGATGTATCTCCGCAGGGGCCGGGCCTTCAGGGCATATTCTACACACTGGCGCTGTGAAAGAGGCAGGGTAGATTTAAAAATCAAAAACAAAATACAGGTTTGGTCAGCTACCTCCAAATATAATAAAACCACAACATGTTTCAAGTTTTTTACTGAAACGAAAATGCTTGATAATTTCTTTTAGGTCATAATCTGAATGTGTAAATTCTACCCATTGCAGAGTTCCATGTGCATTTACTTTGGCCAGACAATGCTACCATGTTCATCTAATCTCAGTGAATCAAATGGTACAGCACACGTTTTTAAGTAAATGCTGTCCCTTGAGCACATGTTTAAGCAAGATTTTTTTCACCTGGGTCCTGAAAGATGGCAGTGAAGCCAACTTAGTGTTTTACGTTGTTGGCAATCTTCACATATTCCTCTTTGTATGTCTTTCTCTCTTAAATGCTAATTCTCAACATATTTTCTACCTTTAACAGCAAGAAGTTGTAAATCACCTGGTTTTTGTCCAGCTCACAGTTCTTGTACTCTTGTTCTCCTTGTTCCTGAAATGTGACGATGACGAAACCAACGAAGATGTTCATCATGAAGAAAGCAATGATGATGATGTAGATAATAAAGAAGATGGAGATCTCAACCCTGTGATTATAGATGGGTCCCACATCCTCCATGTGGGAATCAATGGACCTATACAGCAACCTGAAAGCAAACAGGAGCCCAATGCAGAGAAAATCTGTAACTGTCTCGAGGCCTTACAGATGATACTATAAAGTTTAACTTTGTGATTTTCTTCTACTCTTATCAAAATTACTTCACTCACAGATGCACAGACTTGCACTGATTTGAGTGTAAATTCTTGCAAAAGAGAAGACATGGCTCTTAACTAACTTTACATGTTTGAACCTATTCAGGAGTGAAATGTTTTCGCAGTTGAACAATTAAAATTTAAAACAAAAGCATACCCTTCAGTTAACAGAAAACAGGAGAGTCTGTGTTGTCGGGAACTGAGTTTTGTGAGAAAAGGGGATCTCAGCACTTTCAACATTTGTTAATGCTGCTGTTGGCATCACCTGGTGACACAGTTCAGGGTCAAACCCTGATACCCTGCATGCCCATGTCACTCTGACAGAGTGGAGCCATGAAAGTCCTAGGCCCCTGTGGCACAGACAGCACAACCTGGTAGGACATCCCGTGCCTGCCCGTACTGCAGAGGCAGCACTGCTGTGTTTCATATTGCCCTGCCAGCTTCATCAGGCAATTTGCAACACCTAGCAGAACTGGTAAGTTCCTGATGGGCATTTCATATCCGCTTATATCCCTACTGTTTGTAACAAATACTGCTATCACTGCTACTACTGGCAATCATTTTTTAAAAGCTAGAGACAGTGCTGTGCACTGTTCGCAAGTACAGGAGCAGCAATTCCTGCAGACCCAAGGAAATGACAAAGTACATAATACTACAATGATTGCTGCCACTATTGCTACATCTAATGCTTTTGACTTGTTTAAATATGTAGAAAGGGAAAGACTATGTCCTGAGTTTGAATTTTCTCTTTTGAAATGAACAAGGACATTGCCAGTGTTGCACTGGCCCACGAAGCACTCACTCTGGCCAGCCTTCAAAGGTTGAGACAGTGAAGAGTGCCATCATGGCAGTCAAGACGTTGTCGAAGTCAAACTTGCTGTTCTCCCAGCTCCGGGGCTGTATCATCGGCTGGTTCACCTCACCGTCCTTGTATGTAATGTAGTACCCTCTGTGGATGGAGAGCAGAAAGACAGCATGGCAGAACTGCACTTCCAGTACAAGGCCCTGAGAGTGGGTGGCCAGCGAAGGGCACTAACTGGGAAAGGGCAGACTCACCTGCATTCCGCTGCTGTCTGTTTGGAGCTATCAGTGCAGCTGTATAGCTTGCCCTTGAAAAGGAAGAAAGAGGACTGAAGCTTACTTTCCTGACAGTGCGAGGGTTAGGGCAGACCATGTAGCAAGCAGACTGCATTTACTACTTGCTGTCGGTATGTTTACATGCTCTTTTGCAGGTAGATGTGAACAAACTGGATCGGTAGTTGCCTGCACCTGGGTAGTTCAGAGCACAGGCTTTCATCTGCTTGCACAATACTTTTATGTGTACGTTCTAAGATGCATGACCACCGAGTGCTGCAGAACATCAGTGGTCAGAAGGATGGTGAAGGGCAAAGAAATAAAAGCAGACATAAAGAAGTGAATGACTAACCTCCTGTGATTATCTGGCATGCCCCTTCCTCTACAAGATGAGGGGTAGACAGCCTGCAAGTACTAATCCTTTAGAACAGCCCCCTTCACTTCCCTGGCACTAAGTCATGCCACAAACTATTTAGGGAAGAAGGTGGTTACTGACGATTTCTTACAATTACAGATGAACGGCAGGAGTTCTGAATATGCCTGGTCCAGTTTTGGGAAACTGCTGGTAACATGAGCCCAGGTAACACTGATGGTGCCCCACATGTTCTGTCTGTCATACAGAAGATTCCATCTCCCCTTCCTCAGGCTTCTTCATACTATTTTTCTTCCCACCCTGGAATGCAGCTCAGTGTAATGCATGAATGAATGGGCCTAATGGTTTTACCTTAAACAACTGAACTCCAATGCAGGCAAACATGAACTGCAGCAAAGTGGTGACAATCACAATGTTTCCGATGGTTCGGATGGCGACAAACACACACTGGACCACATGCTGCAAATGGAAGATAGGAACAAAAGTACTTTCAGGATTGTTCTGAGCTGCGTTGGCTAAGGGAGAAGCCCAAGACTATAAACACAAATAAAATAATTTAATTTAGCTATTATCCATTAAGTAATGTCTCAGGAAAGTGGAGAGAAGACCAACTTGTTACTTTCCTCACCGTACTGTCAGAAGCAGGCAGAAAGGGATAGCAAAATACCAGAGCTCAGCTCTCTAACTTCGAGCAGCACCGACTTACGTAGCTGGACACCCACCAGCCCACAGGAAGGAGTTTATCTGATACAGCAAGGCTAAGTTAAAATAGGCTTGTGAACCCATCTGTAACCCTAGCAAACTACATCTTTTAACCTTAGTGGTGATGCTGGGCCAGAAAAAGACCTGGGGATCCTGCTGGACACGAAGTTGAATATGAGCCCTTGCTGCAAAGAAGGTGAATGGTATCCTGGGCTGCTTTAGGCAAAGCCCTTCCAGCAGGTTGAGGGAGGTGGTCCTTCCCCTCCACTCAGCACTGGTGATGCTGCACCTGGAGTACTGTGTCCAGTTCTGGACTCTTCAGTACAAGAGAGCCACGGGGGTACTGGAAGGAGTCCAGCAAAGGGTGACAAAGATGATTAAAGGACTGAAGCATCCCTCTCATGAAGTAAGGCTGAGAGAGCTGGGACTGTTTAGTCTAGAGAAGAGAAGGCTTGAGGGAATCTTGTCAATGTATACAAATACCTGAAGCGAGCGTGCAAAGAAGACAGAGCTGGGCTATTTTCAGTGGTGCCCACTGCCAGGACAAGAGGTAACAGGCACAAACTGAAACACAGGAGGTTCATCTGAACATTAGGAAACACTTTTTTACTGTGAGGGTGACTGAGCATTGGAATAGGTTGTCCACAGACACTGTGGTGTCTCCCTCCTTTGAGATATTCAAAAGCCAGATGACTTGGTCCAGGGCATGATTCTGGGCAACCTGCTCTTGGTGGCCCTTCTTGAGCAGGGCTGTTGGGCAAGACAACCTCCAGAGGCCCCTTACAAACTCAACCATTGTGTGATTCTGCTGACACACTACTTAAACCATTGCAAAAGTCCTTGTAGCCTGAAATAACTTGAATTTATAGTTTACAGAATGCATTAGAACTCTTCTAACCTTTAGTCCTTTGGCTCTGTTGATGGCCCTTAGTGGTCTGAGCACTCGCAGAACACGTAGGATCTTCACCACATTGATGGCACTGGACCTGAAAGAAAGTATTGGAAGGTTTGAGAGATCCAGCAATATATGGGGTGTGCTGTGAGGGCAGATGGACTTCACCCACTCTTTCTTGTTTGAAATCCTACATAGCCTTAGACTGCTTAGGACAGTTAGGGAGTCAGCTCTTTGCTATGGCACTTGAGCAGTAAGGAAACTACTCTCTGTTATTATCTTCATAGGTCTTGTTTCCTGCTCTGGGCATGCTCAGGACACATTCTTCTGGCTTTCAGCATCTCTGCTGTATTAATGCAGGGAATGGAACATAGGCAAGGTATTTTTTTTAAGCAGGGCAAGCTGCCAAATACTCAGTAGATATCTAATGGAAATTGCGCCACGATGTAGTCATCATAAGACATTTTCAGATAAGGCTCAAAGAAGTAATTCACTGAAATATTCATAGAAGAGTAGAAGCTCTAGGTGACTCCAGCATTAAAGGTATACAGTCCACCTGGAGTTTGATCCTGCAATATGTTTAGCCTCTGATCTCGCAAATCAAGTAAGTGTGTACACAAATTTAAGGATGTGGAAACTCCCACTGAACTGATTAGAGTGACTTATGTACTTAAGTACTGAATGCAACTGTCTACTACAACAAAGCTCTCTGCATCTTCTAAGACTAAAACCTGAGCTGAGAATCTTCTCCATGCTGTATGACATCAGGCCCTCCTACTGATTTTGGGAACAGTTTTATCGTTAACACACTGAGAGTCTAGTTAGGTCTGTAAGAAAGAAACAGCAGGTCAAAATGAGTACCGTGCCATTCTTAAGACCTTGATTGAAAACCCAATGGACCTGACAAATCCTTCTGTTTGACTTAGCTCTGGAACACAACATACGTGAGCTGCTAACTTGTAATGGTAATAACTGGGAGCTTACTTTTTATCAGATGTGTTACTGTTGAGGAAACTCCCCATCCGACACACAGAGTTCCACATAGTCAAGTAAATCTATAAAGTCATTTAGCAAATTAACAGATCAACCAACAGAAAATGGCGTGACAGAAGCAGGATCAACTGTCACTGCCACCAGCACTCTGGAGATTCTCACACAGCACTTCAAGCGCTTGATGGTCTTCCATTGACCAAGACTCACAACATCTTAGGAAATAGCAAAACGTTATCACCCCATTTTCCAAAGAGGTTATGAGAGCTCTAGGAGGGAACTGTAAGGCACTTAACTGTCCTGAACTGATACAGTGAATCAGAGATCTTGGATCAAAGCTAAGTGTCATGATTCCCAATGGACTGAGTTTCTTGTTCTCAGTTGCTCTTTCTGGAAGATTGCCCTTCCAGGTCAACTAGTGCAGCATTTCCCAATTATGACATCTTCTCCTGAGGATTCATTTTAATGGTCTTGAATAATCTGAGAAAAATACCTCCAGGCTCATGAGAAAAATCTTACCCAGATAAGACAACGAGACTGAGGTATCACCTCCCAACCTGGCCCTGTGAGCCCAAAAAAACCCGCAAGTTGAAAAATATCTCACTCACTGGATTCCAAAAGAGATGAGAGAGACGCTGACCACCAGCAGGTCTAAGATGTTGAAATAGTTTCTGCAGAAGGAGCCTTTATGTAGGAAAGCCCCGTATGCGGTCATCTGCAGGAAGGCACATGAAGACACAAACACACTTTGCCATTAGCATCTGTTCAGAAACCAAACCCGTCTGGTTGTGCTCAGAATATATAACTGGGGAGGGGCAGTATTTCTAACACAGCAGGCAATTCACCCCCAGGCCCCAAAGGAGAATCTGAGTCCCCATTGAAAGAAAAGAGAGTGAAGAAGGCAGTAAGATAACCATGAAAGACCTAACTAGGGAAAACCAATACTAGGTTCAGTGAGGAAAATACGCACTCTGAGTGCATAGAGTACATAACATTTAGAAACGGCAAAGCAGCAGAATGACTGCTTGCAAAAACTACTCTTTGCAGTTATATGTTTTTCCCTTTTTCTTCAATGGCAGAGGATACTTGTGAGTATGATGCTTGCATTATATACATAAAATAAAAAGTGCTTTTTTGTAATGTTTTGCAATGCCTAGACCAGCTGCAGTGGACAGTTGACTTCTCTTCCCTCCGTGAAGAAAAAACAGAATCTCTCAGGTATTTAATGGTTTAGAGCCGAACTGAAGCCACAGGAGGAAATCCTGCTCTCTTTAGTCTGCTACTTCTGTTCAGCTCAATCCTGTATCTGTTTTTCCTACCCCTATCCAGCTTCCTCACTTTTATTTTTAGAAGCAGTTGCGTTTCCCCATTGGTTTTCCTCACAAAGCTCAAGCTAAGATTCCTTGAAACAGGGTGGTTTCTTGGAGGAGGTAATAATTACGAACATCATCCAGTAGAGGAAGTGAAAGATTTTACACATGTTACAAGGGACTTTCTCCCCTTTATGGGTATGAATAGGTATTGAATACCTGCTGGTGTTGGGGGGGATGTCATAGGTCCAGAATCAGATTAAGTGACAGCGTAAACAGAAATGGGTCTCAGCCACAATGTCAGAACTAAACACTTCTGAGCTCAGAATTTGATTTTTTGACT
>Ga0065711_1050872_pt1 | contig 10623 bp, 9 predicted proteins | sample Hoacrofraction12_FD_59098 | JGI IMG/M metagenome (GOLD analysis project Ga0065711, IMG submission 59098) | Hoatzin crop microbial communities from Cojedes, Venezuela - Epithelial fraction 12 v2 (version 2) | ecosystem: Host-associated > Birds > Digestive system > Esophagus > Crop | place...
GAGATATATATGAAAATGGAGGATATAACAGAAGAACTATCGAAGAAAAATTTTACAAAAGTAAAAAAAGAAGTAGAAGATTTTTTGAATAAAAATGCGAATAATAATATATTAAAGCAATATGCATTAGATATTCAAGGAAGAATATTTTATGAAAATAATGAAATTTGGAATGCGATGTGTAAATTTAAAGAAGCGTTGATGTGTACTATCCCCAAAATAACTATAGCAAATATAAAAAAGATATCGTTGTCTGTAGAGGAAATATATTTATATGCCAGGTATATAGAATGCGTGATTTGTTGTAGTGATATAGAAGATAGAGAAATTATTAAGTCATTGGAACTTTTGATTGATAAAGCTGAAAATTCAGGATTTAATAAAGTGCAGATAGCTAAGATATATCCGCTTTTATCACTTATTTATCTTAAGGCAACAAGGATATGGAATATAGACATGTTGAGCAAAGAAACTTCTGATATGCAGATAAAAAAATCGCTTAAGATTTTGCGGGATTCGCATAGAGGCTACTATTTGATTGATGTATTGGATAATTACCTTGAGATAAAAGAGAAGACAAATAATAATATAAGTAGTGAATTAAATGAAGATGCAATAAATTATGAATTGTTGCGAGATTGTTTGAAAGAAATATACTTAAAGTATAATATAGATTGTAATTTTAATCTTGATACTTATATACATAATAATCATTTTGTTTATGAAATTGGTGGTATTATAAGAAGTAGAAGACAAGCACTTAATTTAACACAAGAAGAACTCGCAAAAGATATTTGTACAAAAAAAACAATAGTTCGTATTGAAAATGGCCAGGGAAGAATACAAGATTTTGCATTTAAAAAGATATTTGAAAAATTGAAATTATATGATGGGCATATAAGAGGTGCTATTGTGATGGAAAAACCAGAGCTTGTATTTGATGCCAGTTTTCTTGGAAATGGAGATAAGCTGATTGATGAAGATTCATTTGATAAGATTATGAGCGATATAGACAAAAAATATTCTATAAATAAACAAACGCTTATAAGAATTGCGTCAGAAAGATTATTGGCTAGAGGGCAAATAGATATAGATCATCATATTCGTAATCTTGAAAAGGCGCTTGAACAGACTATAAATATCGAGGATATAGTTGATCAAAGAGTATTTTTAAGCAAATATGAACTTACATGTATATATTTGATAGCATATTATAAACAGCGTGAAAATAAAAAAATAGATGAAAATGATTTTTATAAGATTCTACGTGATTTATATGTGAATATGGGCGAACGAGAAGCTAGAAAAAATAGTGCAATGTATGAGATGGTTTTGACGTGGTTATCGAGCATATATGGAAATTGTGGTAGATATGAAGAATCGGACAATTTGGCTGATAATGTTATTAAGACAAGTTTGATTGAGAGAAGATTACAGGGATTGGAAACAAATATATATTCAATTCTTTGGAATAGATTGCACGATAAGCGTACTTTATTAATAGAGGAAAAAAATGAATTAGAAAATTTAGCTGTAATTGCAAAATATAATAAAAATAATTCAAATGCTGAGTGCATACAAAAATTTGTATATGATCATAACTTAGAATAATAGAACAATTTGCATGGAATGTCATACATTCCATGCAAATTGTTCTACGGTAGAAATGTTCATATCATGCACTTTTAGAGCTTTGTCGTTAAAATTATCGATGTTTATGTTGAAAGAAAAAGCTGTTAAAACTAATAGCAATGATAATAAAAGTGATGCAAAAAATAAATTTTTCATGGTATAACCTCTTTCTTATATAATATGGTACTTATAATAAAATAAAAATAAAGTCAAAACAAGGGACAAATCAGACCCTAAAAATTTGGGGTCTGATTTGTCCCTTGTTTTGATATTGGGATGTGATTAAAATAAGTGCATATTCGTTCGAACAATATATATTGATGAAAGGAGACTGCTTTTATGATTATAGTAATAAAACCTGTTGAAAGAAAGATCAAAAAAGCTCACGCTAATTGTGGAGTACATAAAATTGGCTTGATTATGTAATTAAGACATATTTTGATAAAAAATAATGAGCTGAGTATCGAAATTACGATACTCGGCTCATTATAAGGTGGTATAGATATGGATTTTATAATAGAATTAGATAATGAAAAGTATATTTTTGATGGAGAAATGTTATGTCTCTTTAAGAACGCCAAAACAGAAGTTGAATTTAATGAAGCAAATTTAGAAGATGTGGGAAAATCTATTACAATAATGGTATCTAGAAGTTGTAATGGTAAATGCAAGTATTGCTATGAAAAGCAAAAAGATACTTTGTTAAATATAGATAATGCTAAGAAATTAGTAAAAATAATTTTGGAAAAACACAAAAGATTATCTAAACTTTCGTTTTTTGGTGGAGAACCATTACTTGCTTTTAGGACTATAAGATATATTGTGGAAGAAGTGACGAAATACATCTCTGTTGATAGTTTTGAAATAACAACTAATGCGGTGTGCATAACAGATGAAATAGTCGATTTCTTAAGCCGATATAATTTTGATGTTATAGTGAGTGTTGACGGTCCTGAATATATTCATGATTATTTGAGAGAAGGCTGTAAACATGAAATTGTAGTACGAAATTTAGAAAAATTAGCTTCCGGAAAAATTGATACAAGAATAAATTGCACGTATACAAAAATACAAGAAGATAAAATTGGATATGATAAATTAAAAGAATATTTTGAAAAAATAGGACTTAAGTATACTATATCAAGAGTTATTACAACAGATGAAAAGCTTAATATAGAATGTGATCCATATTATGATATTGATAAATCAATTGAACTTTTAAATGAACAAAGTAATCAGATTTTAAACAATATATATGTTTCAAATGTCATAGAAGCAATGGTTGAACATAGTAAAAAAGAATTGTATTGTTCCAAATTAGAAACGGAATATGTTATTGATGATGATTGTAAAATATATTCATGTAACGGATTATTGGAAGTTGATGCAGATGCTAAAAAGTTAAAGTCAATAAATGTGAAAGATAATAATTTTGCATGTAGTGAATGCTGGGCTAAGAACTTATGTAGCGTATGTATAGCAGATGTGTATAAGGGAGATTGCAATTTGCCGGAATTTATTGGAAGATGTAAAGATAAGATGCTATATGAATATACTTTAAAACAATTAGTATATATATATCATAATAATCCGATAAAAATTCAGACAATAGTTAATAATTTTTATAATTAATGGTAAGTTATCATGAAAAAGAAAAAGGCAGTTTTAGATATTTTTTTTATACCATATAGGGCATGCAAGATATTATGCATAGTTTTTCTTGCTCTTAATATTGTTAAATGGATTATCCCTATTTTAAATGTGTATGTATTTGCGGATTTTATTAATAATGCGGTTTCATACGTAGGTGGAGAATCTAATAATGTACAGAAAGTAATTACATCATTTGGATATATTATCATGATTTTGTGTGCAGATAGATTTATAGATGCAATATCCAAAGCTATAGAAATAAAAATGCAGGGGCAAATAGACCTTGTAACAAAATCAGCGATGCTTAAGAAATATGCCGGACTTGAGTATAAATATATTGAAGATAAAGAGACGTATGAGCTTTTTAATGGGATATATTGTAATTGTGAAAAAAGAATAATTGGCTTTTTTAAAAGTTTTGTAAAACTTCTAGGGATATTGATAGATGTAATACTTACATTTGTGATAATAGGAAATTGTATGCCAAAATTTTTGGGAGTATTCGCATTATTCTTGATTTTAGTAACATTTCTTGGTTATAAGTGGGGTCAAAAACAATACATAGCGGAAGAAAAGTCTAGGGCATATCATCAAAAATATGATTATTATGATGAACTCTTGATAGGAAAAAGTGCAAATAAAGAACGAAAATTGTTCGATTATAGAATTTTTATAGAAGGTAAATATAGAGAAAATCTCACAAAATCAAAAAAAATAGAACAAAATATTAGAATAAGATGGATTGTTGTTGCTAAGAGCATAAGCATAATGATGTCAATAATAGTTTGTATTATGATATATATGCTTTTTGAATCTCTAAGAATAGGGATCATAACAGTTGGTTTATTTGTGTCGTTAGTACAAGCAATTATAAATATTGTTGGGCTTCTTTCGTGGGATTTTTCGGATGAGTTAAATGCGCTGACGATAGCTCAAAAATATTTTGAAGATTTTGAGAAATTTATAGTATTGAGTGATAATGATGGCGCACGTGATATTCCCGTACAATTTGATGATTTTAATTCTTTGGAGTTTATAAATGTTTCTTTTAAATATCCAGGAACAGAAAGATATGTGCTAAAAAATATATCGTTTAAAATCGAAAAAAATAAAAAATATTCGCTTATAGGAATAAATGGTGCAGGAAAATCAACAATTATAAAACTCATATCCGGAATGTACAGTGAATATGAAGGTAATATATTATTAAATGGTATGGAAATAACAAGTTATTCAAATTCAGAACTAAAAGGCCTTGCTTCGATACTATATCAAAACTTTGCAAAATATAGCATAAGTATAAATGATAATATTTCTATTGGTGATATAAATAGACAGATAAGTGAAGATGAAAAGAATAGCGTGTTAGAGTTATTTGATTTAAAAGATAAGTTTAAGTCTTTGTCTAATGGTCTTGATACCGTAGTTGGTGAGCTTGGAGATAAGGAGAATGGATTGTCAATTGGTCAATGGCAAAAGCTTGCTTTTATAAGAGCTTCCATCTCAGATTCTCCGCTAGTTATATTGGATGAACCAACAGCATCACTCGATCCGAAAGCTGAGTCACGTCTCTATGAAGAATTTGACAAAATATGTAAGGACAAAACAACAATATTTATATCTCATAGACTTGCATTGTGCAAGATAACAGACGAGATACTACTGCTTGATGGCGGCAATATCAAAGAAAAGGGAAATCACAACTCACTTATAGAAAAGGGCGGATTATATATGGAAATGTATGAAAGCCAAAAGGAATGGTATATATGATAAAAACACTAAAAACGTATAAAAGAGCGTTTGCAGATATGATTAGAGCAAGCTCTATAAATTTCATATCCTATTGTGTATTTGATATATTACATGCTTTATCATATGTGCTTGTTTTGATTTCTACAAAGAATCTTTTTGATACAGCATATGATGTATATGTCGGTAATACATCCGGAAAAATAATAGAAAGTTTAATCCTTTTTTTATTTGCGATGATATTTAATGAAATTGTAAATGGTATAGCTAATTTTCCGATAGAACATGTAGATTCGAAGATAACAAACTACTTTGCATCTAGATTGCAAAGAAAAGCATCAGAAGTAGAAAGTATAAGGTATACAGAAAAGAATTTCTTAGATAACATAGAAAGAGCAAGAAGAGGCATAGATAGCGGAATTGTATCTGCACTTATATTCAAAATGATATTTACTTTTTATATACCATATTTTATATTGGTATCAATATTTATGAGTAGCTATGCCGGAGTACTGATTTTGACTATTGCATTCATCTTTGCTCCGATTTTGATAAATAATTTAATAAGTGCCAAAATGCTTGCCAAAAGAGAAGATAAACTAAATCATGCAAGAAGATGCGAGAGGGCATATGAGAAATATATAATAGACAGAGAATATTTTGCACAAACAAGAAGCCTAGGTGCGTTTGGCTTTTTCTATGATAAATATGAAAATGCAAAAAACAAAATTGTAAAAGAAAATAATAAAGATGCGATATCTTTTGTGTGGATAGATTATGGACTTAAGATTATAAATGTAATAGGCTATGTATCTATTCTTTTTATGCTTTTGATTTTAACTTTGAATGGAAATATTAGCATTGGCGTCATGGCGGCAATATTTACATCTCTTGGTACAATGTATGACCTTGCAAATGAACTTTTTGGAGGCGCGATTGAATATTCTTTCGAAGGAGTTGTTTATCTTGATAATTACTATAAGTTTATTGATGAAAAGTTCGAAAGAAAAGATTTTGTGACAGATTATGGAAAAGAGTTAGATGAAAAAGATTTGGACAAAATAGATAAATCAAGAGATGAAATAGTAATCAGAAATCTATCATTTAAATATATTAATAGTAAAAAATATACTTTGGAAGATATAAACTTAACTATAAAGTCAAAAGAAACCATAGCGATAGTTGGAGAAAATGGTGCGGGGAAATCTACGCTTGCAAATTTGATTCTTGGATTATATAAACCAAGCAAAGGCGATATCATATCACTTGGAATAAATACAAAGGTAAATTTTGAAAGGCTAAGAAATAGAGAATCTGCAGTATTTCAAGATTTTCAAAAGTATAAAATGAGTCTGGAAGAAAATATTCTTATAAGTGAAAAAGAATCATATAAGAATATAAAAAAATATGATAAAAAAATAAGAGATATATTAAGATTATCAGATATCGACTTTTCGCCGGACATGTTTCCAAAAGGGTGTGATACTATTCTTTCACCGGAATTTGGAGGAATTGATATATCAGGCGGCATGTGGCAAAGAATTGCGATAGCCAGAGGATTATTTAAATGTCACGATATTATTGTTCTTGATGAGCCTACAGCTGCGGTCGATCCACTTGAAGAGACTAGGATATATAATAAATTTGCTGAGATTTCAAAAGATAAAATAGGAATTATAATAACCCATAGAATAGGCTCGGCAAGACTAGCTGATAGAATTGTTGTATTAAAAGATGGAATGATAGACGATATTGGAAGTCATGAGTATTTGATGTCGAAAAAGGGTTATTATTATAATTTATATAATACGCAGGCGCAATGGTATGTATAAAAAAGAAGGATTGATATATTATCAATCCTTCTTTTTTGTACATACCTATTAATTTAATTTTAATGCTTCATATTTACTTTTCGAAATCGGAATGGATGAACCATCGTAAAGTGTAACTTCGTAACGCTTTATTTTACTTATATAATCTGTATTTATTAGGTAGCTTTGGTGTGATCGCTTAAATTTATCTTGGTACAAAATTTCTTCTACATCTGATAGCTTCCCTTTAATGTTCATTTTTTTGCTTTTGTAATGAAAGATTAAATCATGCAATTTGCTTTCTACATATACTAAATCATTTATGTCACCGAATGAAAGTATTTTCTTTTCTAAACTTGCATGATTATAATTCCTAATTTCTTTGATTCGTCCATTTAAAATATCATTTGTATAAAATCTTGTAGTATTTTTGCTTGTTATCTGGCTTAGCTCAATAAAAGACAGTTCTTTTTTATCTACACAGAGAAACAAAGAAATTTTTATAGTGGAAAATTGCTTTATTTCCTTGAAAATCTTAAGTTGTAAATCATTAAGTGGTAAGGTATTAAAAATAATAAGAGCCTGTTTGCTATGAGCTGCCTTATGTAATAGCTCTTCATAGGTAGATATGCGCGATATATCATGTTTGATATTTTGTCCGCGCATACAGTTTTGGATGATTTTGGTCTCTTTTTCCAAAAAAGTAGAGTCATCCGAAGATAGTACTATAGATATTTTTGTATTCACACTTACGCCCCCATTGTATTGTATGTTTTAGTCATCCGGAGCTTACGGATTCAAGATATATTTTATTGCTAAATATCTCGAAAAGCAAGACCAATACTGAATTTTTTGAAAGAAAAGTTTAAAAAATTCCAATTCTGCATCCACTTTTTCCAATTCTGCAAAAACTATTTACTTTTTTATGGGTACTAGTATACTGAATATTGATTCGCGAATCAAAAAACTAGGAGGCAAAGAATATGAAGAAAGTAATTTTGAAGTTTTTGGCATTATCATCAGCGTGCGTAATGGCATTTGGATCTGTAGCGTATGCAAAGAATAACACAGATGTTGAATTTAAGAATTTCACAGTTTCTGCAAGTTCATACAATAACAAATTAGGCTACAGAGTAAAAGAGGATAGTTCCCCTATATTCTTGTATATTAAACAAGCTACAAATAACAGAAATAGCTATGTCTATACGAAAGCATATGGACCAAATGACGTGAATAGAACGTGTGATGCAAATGGGAAAACATGTGAATGTGTAAAAACAAACGTAGGAACAAAGTATTCTGTTAGAACTGCTATATATGAAAAGGGTGGAAGAAAGGGAACACTTGCTTTTAAGAGCGCTAATTATCTTGAAAGTCAAACAATCAGCGGTTACTGGAGCGTGGATTCATCAAGAGTATTTACATATGCTGATAAATAAATCATAATTAAAATGCCAATATTGTGCGAATTTGCACAATATTGGCTGAAAGGTAAAAATGAAAAAAGAACTTTGGAAATATTTCCATAACAAAGGAATAATAATAGCAGTTTTGGTGGGCAGTATAATTGCTGTTGTGGAATCAGTATCTTCCATGTGTTTGCCGAGTGATTGTGTTTTTGGACAAGAATTAATTTTACTTCCCAATGGCAAATATTGCGCAACAGCTAATGTTCGTGGAATAAGTATATTTTGCAATTGGCTCGGCGTAACAACAATGAATCCGGGGAATTCATTATATTATTTTTTGTTGCCGATTATAGCGTCTCTACCTATTGGTGTTACTATTGAAAATGAAAAAAAATCTAATTATTATATACATTTAAAACAAAGATATGGATATAGAAAAGTGCTTATAAGAAAATTTTTGATGGGTATGCTTACGGGAGGGATAGTTGTAACACTTCCGCTTGTATTTAATTTTCTTATAAATATGACTTTTTTGCCAGTAGCAAGTGCTAATGTTATTTCGGAAGTTGCGCCTATAACGTCAGATCAAGTTGGATCCTGGCTGTTTTATACTCATTCATTTTTGTTTGTAATAGCCGATTTGAGTATAGTATTTTTGTGGGGGTGCTCAATGGCGGCGCTATGTATTGCTTCAGAGTATATTATATCAAAAAAATATATTTCTATATTTGTACCACTTGTTATATGCATGATATTTGAATTTTCATCATTGTATACGGCAGAAGATATTAAGATTGAGTTTTCACCGATGCAACTATTTCATCTGGCAACAATAAGAGCAAATTCGATATTTATAATTTTCGGGGAGATATTATTTTTTATAATAATATCTTTTGTGATAAGTATGAGAAAGGCAAAAAATGAAATATAAGAAAATATTATATATATTACTTTGCATAGTAGCGCTGATGTGGATGATTAGAGTTATTTATATTCAAAAAGTATATGCAAAAATACTATCACAAGATAATGTGTATGAATATGAAAATAATGGAGAATATATACCATTTGGAGATAATTATACTGCTTTTGGTGAATTTGAGAATTTAGATGGATACTATATAAAAGTAAATGATATCGAATTTTACGATGTAAAGACATATATGGAGGATATCGTAAAGACTGATGAAATGCGTTATTATGATGAATCTGTAGTTTACGGCGTTTATGAAGTTACTGTATCAATAAAAAATGACGGGAATAGTAATGATGGTATAAGGTTGCCATCGATAGAGCTTAAAAGCGATGATTATGTATGTTATGTAAATTATGATTGGTATATGCTTATCAATGATATGGTGGATGAAGAAGGTTCTTTGGCAAATGTTGAAAAAGGATGTGAAAAAGAATATAAGCTTCCATTTATGCTTACATATTACAGAGAATCTTTTGGAAGAAGTGTAGAAACAGATAATTTATGGCTTTCTATAACACTTGTCCCTGATGAAAGGTGGATTAAGATTAGATGAAATCCGAAATGAGAATATGTAGATATATTACAAATGGCATATACATATATAAAGGATATCTAATGGCAATAGCTATTGCATTAATTATGAATTTATTACTTGTGCTATATCGGGAATTAAATGTAGATATAGCAAAGGTAGACTCGTTTGGAGCATTTATTTATTTCTGCTTTGAGGGGTGCGAAATAATAGATGAAGCATCGCTCAGACTTCCGATTAGGTGGCTATTTATAAATATATGTGTCATCATAATAATATGTTGCAATCCTATATACAGAAATGGTTATGCAAGATACGCATTTGTAAAATCAGAAAATAAGATTATATATTTTTTTGAGAATATCTTATTGGTAATAATAGAAATAGTTTTATATTATATATTGTTCTTTTTAAGCGGGGCTATATTTAGCCTGTTTAGATGCGGCAATTGCAATCTTATAGTAAATAAAGAATTTATTTCAGCTTTTTCCGGTATATATATATATGCAGATATTACATCGCATGACATGATAAGGTTTATTGTGGCACCGTTATTGGTAAATATAATTATTGGGTGCGCATGTTATACAATTGCAGCTTTTCTGAACAATTATGTAGCAGCGATTATTGGAATATCCATATATGTTATTACATGCTTTTGCGGAAATAATATTCTTATTACAAATTATAGTATGTTTTTGAGAAGCGGGATATTAGAATATGGCACTCCGAGATTTGCAACACTATATAGTGTTTCTTTAATATTATTTATTATAGATATAATTATTGGGATGCTAATGATTACTAAGAACGATTTCGAAATTATATCGGAACAGAATTAGGTGATAGATTATGATAAAA
>Ga0065711_1010525_pt1 | contig 10621 bp, 5 predicted proteins | sample Hoacrofraction12_FD_59098 | JGI IMG/M metagenome (GOLD analysis project Ga0065711, IMG submission 59098) | Hoatzin crop microbial communities from Cojedes, Venezuela - Epithelial fraction 12 v2 (version 2) | ecosystem: Host-associated > Birds > Digestive system > Esophagus > Crop | place...
TAACCACAGTAATTAGGAAGCAGTCCTAGTTGCGCACATACAGTGAAATTGTTGCTTACCTGGTGAAGCACATTTGCTTGGTTTGGGCTTCATCAGAAAGACAAGATACAACTAGACCAAGGAATATTTACTTGTTTGAATTATATTATATTCCATCTATTGAAGTGTAGCTGCACCATTTCATAATGAGGATGGTAACTGAAAAGGGTTTCCGTAGACTAATTTCCAGGATCTACAGCTTTAATTCGGCTCTCCTGCTTGAGAAATTAATAGAGAAATATTGATTTGCAATCCCAGCCTCTTCATGATTGACAGATGGCTTCCTTGAAATGGACATTCTGCCACGCTGCGTGAGCTCAAGTATCTTTATCCTGTGACTGGTAATGTCAACTGAAATGTCGCAGTCATGTTGATGGACCTGCACTTCATGCCGTGGATTGGTCCTCTTGAGAGGAGGTGGGTTTATGTTGCAGATCAGGGAAAGCCTTTGGTCTGCAGTCACAGAGAGATTTGGGTAAGACTTCAGAGCCCAACACGCAGTTGTGTGTGGATCAGTCTAAACGTGAAATCCTTAAAATCTCAGCTAAGCTGACTAGCAGTGCCATGGGAGGTTTCTCCAATCTTTACAACAAAGTTACTCAAGCTCCTGATATACAATTACGAGCTCGTCTGCCTTAATTTTGACAGTTCACACAGTTGCACATGCAGACGTGCAGGCAGGAGGAGTCGGGCTTCTACAGCTCTCGTGTTCATAGCCCAAGTCAGGAAACACCCAAGAATAAAAGTACACCTAGCTCAGGATGTGCTGGTGGTTAGAGTATTTTTATGAGGAGCAAGGCACCACCGTTACCTCCTGTCGTGGTTTAACTCAGCAGCCAGCAACTAGGACCGACAGCCGCTCACTTGCCCCTCTCCTGCCCCCCAACAGAGATGTGGAGCAGAAATGGACAGGAGGTAAAACTCGTGGGTTGAGATAGAGTTTAATAAGACAACAAAGTAAATATTAATACTACTACTAAGAATGATAATAATAATGATAATAATGAATTCGCAAACAAAACTATATACTATGCAATTTTCTTGTCACTGAGCAACCAAGTCTCAGCCAGTTCTCAAGTAGTGACTGCGGAACCCCGAAATCATGAATTTTGTGAAATTCCCAAAAAAGTCTGAACTCCTGGACTCGAGAGAATTCAAACCCACGGAAACAACAAAGATAGATTCCTGCCCACCCCCCCTCCAGCTAACCCCCATTCATAGACTGAGCATGACACCCATAATATGGAATATTTGCATTGGCCAGCTTGGATAGCTGCCTGGCTGTGCTCCCTCGCGGCTCCTGCACCCCTGCTCATCAGCTGAACGTGGGAGATTGGAAAAAGTCCTTGCTTTCATAGCAGCAACGGAAAACATCAGTGTTATCAACATTCTTCTCGTACTAAATCCACAACACAGCAGCTACTGGGAGGATAATTAGCTCTATTCCAGCAGAAACCAGGACACCTCCTCTACCTCATTTCTGGCTTTTCCTGTTACAAGTCCTGCTCCTCCCTCAGTATGCTGCCTTTTGTGGATCGAGTTCTTAGATGACAGGCTCTTTACACCTCATAAGAAGCCAACACATTTATCTTGGAGTAGTGAATCTTTTCAGGCCACTGAGAACCTAAAAGTATTCCTAAAATTGCATTTCACTGCAGCAGTAAAGATTCTGTACTGTCAATGGCAAAGAATTCTTTCAGATGTCCAAAGTAATAGATGGAAACTCCTCATTGAACACTCCTGCTTCCTAAACACAATGTTTGTGATGAGTGGTAAGAATTTCTAATCAAGGCTGGTTTTAACTAAGTATTTTTTTTAAAGCTCTTATGAGAATATTTTGATTAACCTATTATGAAAGACTGATGTCAGCATGGAAAGCATGGTGTTCACACAGAGTGTCAGGTAAAGAAGAGTCTTAGTCTCCCCCTTGGTTGTAGGTACAACTTTCCCAGCTAGAGTTTAGTGTCCCACCTAACACTCCTTACACCGTTGTTCACCCAATCCTAGAGACACACTTGGAAACACAAGAAACACAAACAGCAGGAGGGATTCACTTTCCAAGGGAAGACAACAGCTCTGGGAAATTATTCAGGCTGTTTGCTTGGTAGTAGGATGGGGGAAAGGACTTGTATGCAGCAGTAAGAGAAAACACAAACCTAAACACACTGGGTCCTCTGCTCTGCACAACCAGGCTGTCCTGGCACTATGGGGTGACACATTGAAGAAAGTTATTCAGTGAATGATGAACACTGAACACTCTGGTTTAAAAAAATGAAAATGTTACCTTTGTCCTGATAACATCCAATGCTGATTCATCATTCTTTGAATTCTAGTGAATCAGCTGTCTGCTCAAGTACAACGTCATTATGTAGTGCAGATTCATTTGGCTGCGGCAGAGGGAGATTTAATTGAGGTCACTGGGACTTAGACTGCCCTTATGATACCCGCTGGATATTCATTATGTGCTTGTGTTCATCCAGCTGTGCCACATCCTTAACTGGATGGACCTGGACAAGCTCGAGCAGTGGGCCTATGTGAGCCTCATGAGGTTCAACAAGGCCAAGTGCAAGGTCCTGCACATGGGTCGGGGAAACCCCCCCTATCAATACAGGTTGGGGGATGAAGGGATGGAGAGCAGCCCTGCCGAGAAGGACTTGGGGGTGCTGGCTGACGAGAAGCTCAACATGACCCAGCAATGTGTGCTGGCAGCCCAGCAGGCCAACCGTGCCCTGGGCTGCATCCCCAGGAGCGTGGGCACAGGGCGAGGGAGGGGATTCTGCCCCTCTGCCCCACTCTGCTGAGACCCCCCGGGGGTCCTGCGTCCGGCTCTGGAGCCCTCAGCACAGGACAGAGCTGGAGCTGTGGGAGCGGGGCCAGAGGAGGCCCCAGCCATGACCCGAGGGCTGGAACCCCTCTGCTGGGAGGAAAGGCTGGGAGAGCTGGGGCTGGTCAGCCTGGGGAGGAGAAGGCTGTGAGGAGACCTTAGAGCAGCTGCCAGTGCCTGGAGGGGCTGCGAGAGAGCTGGAGAGGGGCTGTGACAAGGGCATGGAGTGACAGGACAACAGGTGATGGCTTTAAACTGGAGGAGGGGAGACTGAGATTAGATATAAGGAAGAAATTTTTCACTCTGAGTGTGGTGAGACCCTGGCCCAGGCTGCCCAGAGAAGCTGTGGCTGCCCCCTCCCTGGCAGGGTTCAAGCCCAGGTTGGACGGGGCTCTGAGCACCCTGGGCTGGTGGAAGGGATCACCGCCCATGGTGGGGGGTTGGAACGAGATGATCTATAAGGACCCTTCCAACCCAAACCAAACCATTCTATGATAAGCTTGGTTGTGTGTCCCAGGACAATGGCACTCATCCTGACTCCAAAGTGTCACACTGAACCTTAGCTCTACTTCTCCATGTTTCACAAAAATAAGCAAAAAACTGAAAGCAGCAGCTTCAGGAGTCAGTCCAGGCTTGCCATCTCTTCAGGCCCCCACAGAATCATTTGGCTAACTTTTTAATCCTTTGTGCATTTAAGTCCTCCTCCCCTCAAAGCACTCATGAGTTCACCTTGCCGTACCAGGGATACCAGAGTGGTGTCCTCTCCTTCGTCCCTGCTGCCAGGTGCCCAGGAGGTGCTGGCCATGCTGGAGAGCTGGCCAGGACAACAACAGGAAGCTGGCCCACAGCCAGCAGGAGAGATTTTTTTGGAGCCAAACCTACATGCTGTGCACCCTCTGCCTTAAACGGCTTCCTTCAACAGCAAGCATCCGTCTCGCAGCTTATCTAGTTAGCAGGATACCTTGGGATCCTGTGTTCTGGAAGACAGAACAAGGAAGACCAGGAGACCAAAGAGCTTGTCTCAGGCCACTGCTGCCAGCCCCACTAGTCAGGAGATGGGGACACAAGCTGCCAGCACACAAGGGGACAGAGGCTGCCCTGGGACCTCTAGTTTCCAACAGGGCAAGTCACCTCAAGCACCCTCAGTTGCCTGAAAACACGGCATCTCCCTAGGGCATCTGCCAGCACCCCACAGACAGACACTGCTGCCTTTGCCCACAGTTAGGGTGCTGGCATCACACAAGAACTTCACCTTACAGAAGCCACAGCCTACATCTCAGCTGACAGATGGGCAGGGAGGCAGAGTTTTGAACAAAAGCAGGACTACCAAACATTTGGTCTGCTTTTAAAGACAAAGAAAAATAAAAGTCCACATTGGGTGGATGTTGTTTCCTCAGTCAGGACCACCAGGAGTTGGTACTGCTAATGTTCACTAACAGAGTCATCCTCTTCCCGTGAAAAAAACTCTTCAAAACCAGGCATTTATTCTTGTACCAGCCTAACTTGTTTTCAGGTTCTGTCAAGACCTGGAGAGGTTTTCCCAGCTGAGTTGCAAGTTGGTACTGACCATCCTGGAGACAGCGTGCCCCTCTTCCTACTCTGCCCTCCCCGAGAAATGGCACCCCAGAAAGCACATTCACACACCAGGCATGCAACACATGAAACAGTTCATCTGCCAAAGGTTTTGACTCATAAAATAAGAAGTCAGCTGCTCTTCAAACTGCACATACAGAATATTTTTGGAGACCACTCTTTCCTGGATATGTAGCACTTCTGCAGTTTTCCGAGAGAGGCACTAGCAGAGAGTTTGGGACACTCGTATATGAAGTTTAAAGTCATAAATGAAATAGATTGCCAGCTCAGAAATGTACATTGCTAATGAGCTACAGGCACAGCTGATACAGTAATAGTTCCATCCCATATTCACAAGAACAATGCTCACTCATGGGGAACGACAGTCTTCTCAGATTGGTAACTTTATCTCGAATATCATGTTCAAATTTTCATATCCTTATAAATTAAGAAATACTAGAATGAAGTGACCAGATGTTCAAGTCTCCTCCACAGCACATTCGTTACCAGGCACGCATTTAAGATGCATGCGAGTCTGCTAGGACTCCTCTCTGCAGAGGCTCACTCCTCTTGGTGTCATCTGCTTTTGCTAGCACAATGTCTTCAGCACCTCAGCCCAGAGCAAACTTCTGCCTCCACCATTACCACATCCTAGGACTACTAACGTGCTGCGCTGTTTCCAGTGGGCTCGGGAAGGAGACGACAGTTTCTCCTTTCAAGCCAGAACCAGCGGAAAAGAGAGCAGAGGGAAAACATAAAGGAGAGGCTGGAGAAAGCTCTTGCTTCATGCAAAACAGTTGCTGGTTTATTCACGGTCTCCCTGTCTTCTTCACTGCTGCACAGTACCACGTTGAAAGCGCCAAAAGCCCTTACAACTTCATTTTTCATTTAATGCAAGTTTTCGTTCCACGTTAGCCAAGCGCCTCATCTCCTCAGGGCCTGCCAGCCCGAGCTGCTGGGGCAGGAATCTCTGCCTGTACAATGCTAACAGCTACACCCCTGCCTCTCAGCACTGTCGAGAATGTAAACCCACGCCATGGAAAGCTTAAGTGCTCTGACACTAATCGCAGCGAAACGTCTGTGTATGCCTTCCCTTTGATAGCTTACTGTTATTTCTGAAAGATATGGAATGTAGCTCTAATATGATTATAATTAATCAGAAATTTAAGAGTAAACATATTGGTCCATGTAAGTGAGAAATACTGAGGACTGGCCTATAGAGCATCTCAAATCACTTATTACTCTTCCTGCGCTGTTCTAATGCCAACAGCACGACATTTTCTTTTCAAATTTCGAAAAAGAAAAAATATAAACCAAACAGGCTGTTCTCTGGCTGAGACCTTGAATTCTTTGGCACCTAATATAACAACAAAAAAATTAATTTCACATCATACTGGCAACAGCTTATATTAAAATTGCATTCTTGCTGCTTTGACATTACTGTACATGGCTCTCTTTGTTCTACACAAACACTCAACAGCGGGGCTTTTTTTAACTAGCTAGTATTCCCCCCATCAGTTAACAGGATACACGAGACTAGCATTTTTTCTACTTGTTCGCATATCCATGAAAACTGTCCCTCTTTCTAGGTTTAATTTTGTTGCTGTAAGTCAACAGGCATGGCACAATCCCATGGACACCCCAAGTGTGACCCTTGCCCTCTCCCCACTGCTTGTCCTGGGAGCGGATTCTGCTGCCCAGAAGCCTTCCAGCTAGGGACAGACCTTCAGCTGGAGGTCCACCGACAGCTCACCCACAATACAAGCCTGCCCCTTCCTGTCTCAGGCACAACTAAGGGACAGCAAAACTCCACAGAACACCCACGGAAGGAGAGGTCCTGGTGGCAAGCATTACTATGCAGGGGCGAGTCAGATCCCCTTCAAGGTACAGAAACCCAGGGCGGCTGCTCTGCTCCTTGTCCTGCCATTCACCAGCCATCACCACTCACAAGAGATAAGAATGAGACTGAACAAACGCATTTTACCATTCATGTCACAGCGCCCAAAGCTGGGCTGTTCTCTGCGTTTCCCAGTACTTTGTCCCATCACAGCTGAGGAGTTTCAAGCACCTGTACATCCACAGAAAGCGTAAGGCAGCAGCTACTCCAGGCACTTGATCGCTACTCCCTCCCCGCCATCCCCAGAACCATCTCTTCCCCACGCTTGTTACCTTCTTCTCAAAAGCAGTTAACGCAGATCTGGATCTGGTTTGTAGTGGCCCTCCTCCCTCCTTTTCTAGACAAGGCTGTCTGGTCACCTTTGATGCAGAAAACTTCCATTGCTGCAAGAATTTGCAACGCCAAAACCCAAAAGGAACCAGGCACGGATTTCTAATGCAGACACTCTATGAAGCCAATACAATGTTTTGCTGTCTCAGCAGATACCAAAAGCATTAATTGCTCACGCTGTTTCCTACTGGGTTTTGTCAGTATTTGATCCACTGTTGGTTTGCCTTTCCTCCCGGGAGTGGGTGGATAGTCTTTTCATTACAACACTAATAAGAGAATATCATATTTACTAAAAATGTAATTATGTCATTTCTGAGTATTGTTTATTTGCTGCCTCCATACATACCACAACAGGACTAGAATTTGGGAAAGCAAAAAAAAAAATTTATGTGAAAGGGTCATGTCCTCAAAAGAAGGGGAAAAGAAAGGAAAAAAATAACAGTGAGAAACCAGCTTTTAACCCCTCTATCTTGGGCCCTACTACTATTGTGTGAGTAAATAAAGCAGTGGGAGGAGGTGGGGGTGAACCATAGGAGTCATTTACTCAGCTGAACTAAGGAGATGAAAGCATTTGGTCAGGCCAAATGGGTTTGTGGTTTTTCACCATGAGGGTTGCCGCTTCAGGAGGGTAGAGAGTTTTTACTGGAAATTTAACATTTGTTGACCAGAATGTTTTTAGTGGTCTTCAAAACTGAAAAATTGCAAGGCAGAAGTTTAGCACCTTTATGTGGTAAATTAGCTAAGAAAATTTAGACTTGAGGAGAAAACAGTATAAAAAACCCCCCCAAAATATCAAAATGACCAGAGTCACTGCAGCTTTTTCTCATTGTCAGAAAGTCACACAAACTAGCTGCAGCCTCCCACTAGCACAAGAACAGTTGTCTCCATTCGGAGGAGCATGTGTGTCTGAGGCCAGGCAGGAGATGCTGTTTGATCTGCTGCTGGCACTCTTGAGCAAGGAAGCCTGCAAGTTGTGCACATCATCACCCAGCAAAGGCAGCCATCTCAAAGCCCTGTCCTCAACCCAGAAGTCTAATTCAGTGGTCTCATAAAATGTGCATGCTGGAAGAAAGCAAACGCTACCGTCCTCAAGCTTTTTCTAAGATTAGATCTGACCTCAAGGGCAATGAAAGTTCAAGAATTATCATCCTTCCCGTTTCACGGAAAGGAAAAGATGGCATTTGAAAGTCAAAACGTCTTCTTTTAAGAGTAAGTATCTTTGAATCCAGCATCTTCCCTCACTGAGTCTGCGTCGCTGGCATATTTAGAGTGGCACCATATTGGCCAGTAGAATCTGGGAGAACACTGGCTCGTTAAAGAGCGGCTGCCCCAGGTTTGGTACCCCAGCACAGCATGTTCTAAGCACGGTATGTTTCTCCTTCATGAGACCCGGAGTTGGGAACAGTTGGTGGTTCTCTGTGGTTTCGAGCGTAAGGGAAGAGAGAGAAAATCTTGCAGATTAGTATGCCTGGGCCATTTGATATCCTGAAGAATAAAATCACTGCCTTGAGCCCAACACAAGCCCACAGCAACCTCCATGACAACAGACAGGCTGTGCAGCCCGACTTCCTGGGTTAAATGGCAGCTCTTGTCAAACGCACGGCAAGAACCTGGCGTCCATGGAAAAAGCAGGGCAGCAGACGTGCCGTTCAGACATTCAGGAGAACGGCATGCCACCCATCTAGAAGGAGGTCTCTGCAGCTTTCAGAGCATCTAACGTACATATTTTCACAGACAGCTGGGGACTTCAGGAGCAAGCAACATTCAGAACCAGCAGACCAAGGAACCGTACCTACTCTATAGGTATGACAGGCTGCACATAGGATGAGGTGAAGCAGTCACACACTATGATCCGCAGCACATTGCCAAGAGCTTTGACCTTGTGAAGCCTTTAAAAGAAAGGAAAGATTGGACATTGGGAGAATTTAAAGCTAAAAACCAGATTGATTCAGTACTTTTCTCACCCTCCTTGATTATACCATGGGATCATGATATAAAACAACTTACCAGAAAAATCCACTTAAGAGCAAAAGCCCAGATTCACACCCGCAGAACCAAAGGAGAACGAGGGAAGGACCTGCAGAGGCACAGCTACAGAGGAAGCCGAAGAGACTATTCTACAACAGGAAGTAACAGCCATACACAGAATAGCCGTAATAAATTTACTTCAAAATAGGCTTCATCGTGATCTCACTTTGCATACACATATCCCAAAGACCAGCATTATGCATTCTGTCACTCTGCACGTAGGAGAAAAACATGTTCCCCGCTCCTGCTTTCAGGAGGTAGCACTAATTCAAATGGGAAGCGCCGTGTACTCCTAGAGCAGCAAATTGCACACAATTATATATATTTTCTTAAGGTGCCTTGCATTATTAAAGCCTCTTTAAAGAAAACAAAACTGAACATAGTTTAAGTACATGACTGCACAACTAAGCTACATACCAGAACAGCAATGGACAATGATTCTGCTCTTTTGCTCATCCCATGTTAGCCAGCACTACAGATACACGAGCAACAGCAAAGTGTCTGCAGACGCATTTGTCGCAGTCTTTCAGTTGTATTTCCCTTCTTTATCTTCTAGATAAATCATTTGTATTCAAAATTTGGATGTGACATCACAAATGAAGACAACAATTTCTCTGTCACTTACCTTGGGGTTTTGCTTTTAAAAAAGCAACCAAGATGAGAAGATACAGGAGATGTTCAGTTACCGTAAGAGAAAGCAGTCCCACCCGCTGAAGACTGGCCCACATGTTTTCTTTAAAACCGACAAAAATTGCATAGTACAATCGATTACTCGCATCTAACAAGGCAGATTAATGTTGCTGTTTGATTATAACCCCAAGAGTTTGTTCCTGAAATACAAACTTTGACTGTCAGGGAATACAGGACCATACTAGACTTTTGGCTTTGTTTTAACAGTAAGGTTCCTGAAGGGGAATAGTGTGATACCTACTCACCACACTAGACAGAGCCTGGAACATGCCCAAGCCTATTTTAGGCCCTTGCCTCAGGGTACATCTCCGAAGAAACAGGAAACTTTGGTTTAATATCAAAGCTAAAACTAGACTAGAGCTCCCAAGGAATTTTCCTCCCCCTCTTCTGTCTCTTTCCTGAGTTTTCTCCCTGAACTTCAGATTCGCAGTGTACCTTTCAGCTTGCTGCACTTCTCGCTCAGTATGTGCCCTCAACACCTCGAGCATCCTGCTGCCGCTTCCCCTGGGAGCCCCTGGCCTGGCCATCACGTCCCCCAAGGCGCTTCCCTGCTCCAGACACCCCAGTGCCGAGTCCCTGCCACACTCTCCGAGGACGATTTCTCTTCAGGCCATCCCCACCTGAGGGCAGCATCACCTGAGTTGTCATTGCAGAGGCTCCAGCCATCTCTCCATGGCCAGCCACCCTGTGCCACAGTAATAAAAGCTAGTTTTTAAAGGCTTCCAGTAGCCGCAGGCAGGGCAAGCAGCTGCCCTGAGGCCAGGCTGGTTTAGTGCTCCCTATCACAGAACAAACGTGAATCTAAATGTACTAATGGCTGAGCCCTATATGGGCAAGATCTTCAACCTGCTTTTCCCAGTTTCTGAGTCCCCATGCTGCATTCCACTTCCTCAGGCAACAGAGACAGAGGTCAAGGCCTCAGATCAAAGGTGGCAGGGAGACAGATGGCCACCACGGCACAACTGGTCTACACATCGGAGGTGAGCCTGATGCATCAGTTTTGCACAAGCACCACAAGTCCAGAGCTATCAACACACCGCCCCAGATCTGCACAGGGCTAGAGACCACCACTGTCTTAAAATAATTCAGGCTCTTTCTTTTCCATTCCTGTCTCATCATGAGCATCCAAATTCAAATAATGTTTTATAGACATTAGAGACTAAACTAGCCAACAAAAGCCACTGAGTATGAGACTGACTTAAGGCACGTCTGGGAAACAGGTCACTGAAGTCCTAAGGGAC
>Ga0065711_1011914_pt1 | contig 10620 bp, 7 predicted proteins | sample Hoacrofraction12_FD_59098 | JGI IMG/M metagenome (GOLD analysis project Ga0065711, IMG submission 59098) | Hoatzin crop microbial communities from Cojedes, Venezuela - Epithelial fraction 12 v2 (version 2) | ecosystem: Host-associated > Birds > Digestive system > Esophagus > Crop | place...
ATGCCCCGCTGGGCCTGACTGAAGCCCCGCGGTGCTTGAATAGACGTGATTAGTGGAAGTGTTTCTACAAAACATCTTCCCTTGCTCAGCCAGTCTTGGATGGGACCCTTTTCTGCATCGCCTGCTTTTCGCTTTCACAGTGATGTGCTCCAGACACAGAGACTTCTGATTCATCTTGTTGAGACATGTATAACCCAGTAATTCAAAACTCATTTTTAGTGATTAACTTTGGATTGCATTGAGCTTTTTCAAAGCTTTTTTTACAGAGTAAAAATTTCTCATGAAATATTTTCCCCTGCTTATATTGATTGTTGCAGATTTCAACCAATGTTTAGATGTTTGCCTTCTCAAGATGTATTAATAAATATGTTGTTATTCCTGTTATATAGGTAGGGAATTGAGGCTCAGAAAAACTCTGCAGTTTGTGCAAGGTCACAGAAAAGACAGGACTGAAGTGAGGGCTCTGTCAGATCGTCACAGACCAGTCTGCCTTGTGTCTCCAGGGATGATGGTACATCATCCATCCCAGCTGTGGAAGTGTTAGCACTCTTCAGGTTTGAGGAAATAGCAGCTTTGTAGCTTATTTAAAAAAAAGTTTGTCATTTTTGTGTGTTAGTTTTTCCTATGCCAAACACAGGACTGTTAGCAAATACTGGTTCATTGAGCTTCGCAGTGCCATCTGTAACAGGTAGATACTCGCGTCTATCACACAGCTTGTAAGAGCGCGAGAGGGATTTGTCGTGGGAGGTAACAGCGAATTAGTCTGGAACAGAAGTCATGTGGCAAACTATAGCAGTGTTTGATTAAATCTTGATATATGAAAATGAAAAGGATTTTCAATTTAGCACTTCTAACGTCAAAAACAACATTGAAAGTAGGTTTTTTGGGGTTTGTGTTGTGCTCGCTGCAGAAGATTATTCTGGGGAAAAATAGCAAATACTGATCTTCGAATCATAGAATAGTTTGGGTTGGAAGGGACCTTTAAATGTAACCTAACCCAGCCCCCCCAGTGAGCAGGGACATCTCCAACTGGGTCAGGGTGCTCAGAGCCCCGTCCAGCCTGGCCTTGAGCATTCCCAGGGATGGGGCATCAACCACCTCTCTGGGCAACATGGGCCAGGGCCTCACCACCCTCATAAATAATTTTTTCCTTCTATCCAGTCTAAATTTGCCCTCTTTGAGTTGAAAACCGTTGCCCCTTGTCCTGTCACAACAGACCCGGCTAAAAAGCCTGTCCCCATCTTCCTCGCGAGCCCCCTTCCAGTACTGGAAGGCCGCAGTGAGGCCTGCCCAGAGCCTTCTCTTCTCCAGGCTGACCAGCCCCAGCCCTCCCAGCCTTTCCTCATGGTGTTGTCACAAAACTGCGAGTTTGTTCCCGGTGTGCAGTGGCCAACCTCACACACGGAGACGAGAGACGGATTGATTGCCACGTTGTGCAGGTTTGGATGCTAGGTACAACCAGCATACCTGCTTCCCCACAGGCGTCCATCTGTATTCAGTCTCCTCTCCCTAGGTCTCAGCCCGTGGGCAGTCCCATGGAGCCTATGGGTTACATCATTTGCAGAATACTTGGGCAGCATTTCAACACTGGGTGTAGTCAGTGAGGAAGGGTCTGGGGGGGTCTCTCTTCCAGGGGGTGTCATTTTTAGTATTAGAGTGAAGGCAGGTTGCTCTCAGGTATTGCCTCTTTGCCAAAAAACAGCTCGTAGAGCAATGTCTTGTGTAATGCATTGTGATACACAGTTAGAGCTTGTAGTTTTCTTAGAGATGTGTACTTCATAGTATAATTATTGAAAAATGTGCGTAATTGGATACTAACAATAGGCTTACAGACTATTGTGATGCTGGTTGTCTACAGTCGCGTATGAAAAATGGAAATTCATGATGTTATGCCATATGAACTTTTACCAGTGTGAATGTGGGATTGTCAGTAAATTTGCAAGAAGTGTTGTAACAGAAAATTTGGCAGGTCATCCAGAGGAAGTGACAGTAAAGCCTTTCTGCTGTAGCCTAAAGTAATGCAGAAAAGGTTCTGTGAATTGAAAATTAACTTTTTTTTTTAACGTATTTGAGGTAGCACAGCCATATCTTTGCAGAGATTAGAAGAAAATACTGAAATGGTGAACTGTTTTGCATATATGTGAAAGTGCCTGAAGTAGATTTACTGCACAAAACCCACCTGAGGATCGAGGAAGCCTTGGGCAGAGGTTACAGCACGTGCTTCCCGTTCTTAGTCCTCTGACTTGTCTTTCACCTGCTGTCTGGCCTGGCATAGCACAGGAGCCGTAGCCCGGGGTGCAGAGCGTCCGTCCTCGGTGTTTGTCCAAAGAAAAAACCAACCCTAGAAATGTCTTGGAATCCAGTAAACGTAGAAAAGGAGTTGAAACAGATAGGTGGGAGTGTTTACTTCTGGAGTGCGAGAGCAAGTCAGAACCCAGATTTCTGTACGAATACTATTCACTCAGAACTTAGAGGGGTTCTTTTCTTTCTCTTTTTACCTTAATTTTTGTGGTGAAGAAACAGAAGATAGCACTCCTCTGTTCAGGTTGCCTCACTGTTTGAGGCAGCAGTGTAGTAGCTCTCCGTGAAGAACCTTGTGGTACGGCAGAGATGGTTAGAGGGCAGAAGTGGTGACAGGTGGGCGGTACCGTGGCTGTCGAACAGCGCTTTAAATCCAAGCATCTGTGTTCTTGGAAAAAGTTAAAATCTGAAATGAATTAGAACTATTAGTATTTGTCTGTTGAATGTTTATCTTAATATTTAAATCGTGCTTTTGCACTTCAGTGTAAACTGTAAAGATGGCCGGTCCCCAGCAAGCTCGGTTCTCGCTGTACAGCGTCTTCCTGTGGCTTCACGGGCGAGAACGGGTCACCCGGTGCCAGCAGTGCTGTGACACGCTAGTGAAGATCACATACCAGATTTCATTCAGTCTAGATGTTTTATGTTTCCTCGTTACTTGCAGACACTAAGCGTTGGTCTCATATTATTTCATTTTAATAATGTAATTTTTAAAGTACTTTTTAATCCATCCGTTTTTAAAAGGAATGTAAACATGTTAGTATTCAAGATTCCCCTTTCACTTTTAGAAGAGCAGAACATTTCAGACTCTCAGGCATTCTTATTCTTGGGGAATGTTGTGAACAGATCTTTCAAGCACTATTAACTGAGCAGAAAATAGAAATTTGGGCAGTGCCAGGCAGGAGACATAACGAAACCTGTAACAGACCCACTGGTGTGGAATTTTCAAAGTGATCTTTAATTAAGAGGTTAATGGGATTTATGAACCGTACTCTCTTAAATTCTTGTAACAATTCCCGTCGTAATTACCACAGATATATCACAAAAGGTTCAGGAGTTAATTTAGTTTGTGTGAATATCCAAAAGCTTACAAGCTTGTCCAGGGTGTACAAATGTACAGGGTGTGAAATGGCGGATTTGGACTTAGAATCTTAAGGAATGTTTCTCTAGAGAGTTCTGGAACTTCTAGTCCGAGTCAATACTTCTGTCTTACCCTGACCGTAGCCCTCGCACTCGTGCCTGGGGTTTTCAAGTACAAAGCAGGGCATGTTTAGACAAAAAAAACCCTACACCAAAAAACCCACAAACCAACACAAAAAAAAACGCAAAACCGAACAAAATCAAAATATTCAGGATACCTGAAAAAAATCTTCAGGCTCCTAAACAGAAGCGATTCCGATTTGTCTGCAAGCGGCAGTTCTGCGCTGCCGTGCAGACCGCTCCCCTTTGCCCCCACGGGTGACGCAGCGTTTGTGCGCGGACGGATGGGTCAGCTCTGCAGCGTGCCGGGCCCAGCGCCTTGGCCGTGTGGACTGGTTCGTACCCCGCTGTGGTTCGTCTCCTGAGCGGGTACCGTGAGAGGCAGTGCCAGGCAGAACGCTCGTATCCCGGCTTCGCGATGGAAGTGCCCGGTGGCAGTGCCGAAGTCCTGCCCCCTCCGAAGCCCCCGGCTGCAGCGCCTGGGGAAAGGCGGACAGAGGGAGCGGGCGCTGGGAACTGGTTGGCTTTGGTGAGCTGCAGGGCAGCAAGGGGGAAGGCTGGTTACTGATGGGGAGAAAAGCGAGCTTGTGGCCAGGGAAGGTTCTCTGTCCTGACCAGCGGCTTGGTCTGCTGCGATGAAGAGGGTGGTTTGAATGGGGGATGTTGGGTCATGGCAGTCAGCCAGGCCTGTGATAAATAGCGTTCATAAACGGTGCCGGATAAATGACTTGGGATCTCTGCAAGTGATTGCTTCCATATCCAGACTATCAGGAAAATACACTTTTACGTTCTTAGATGTGTTTTAAAGACATAAAAGCTAAGGGTATAAAAAAAATGATTAAAAATCCATGCTACTTTTGGCCATGGTGTGTACACTTCTTAAGAAAAAATGGATCGTCTGTATGTGCTTTTCCTATGTTTTCTCCATAAGCTTCTTGCAATAAGGAGGCTTCCGGCTCAGAACTTCATTTCTTACTGTCCGGAGCCACCACAAAGCACTTGTACATGGGACAGCTTGAATGCGTTGATCACATTTTGGGATGTTGTGCCTTAGAAGTGTGGCTGTTTCTCTTGTGGATGTCGTGAGGCGTTCAAACATGACAGCAGTTTCACTGAAGCACCTCAGGAAAAAAAGAGTGCCTGTGGCCGTGAGGGAGAAGGGTGCTGCGCAGAGGCGGCTGGGAGGCGTTGCTGGGGCTCGGGGAAAGGACATGCGGAATAAAGGTAATAAAAAACCCTGTTTTATGAACCTGGAAGGTAAACTGCAGCTTCTGGGGACTGTGTAGCAATTAGCTGGAAATGAACACCGAAGGGACAAACCTGTATTATTTATTTTTCAATGCAAACCACTAAAGGATTGCCCGTCCTAAAGTGAGTAACTATCTGTTCTGCAACAATGGTTTTCTATAACATTTATATCTTGCTCAAGGCTAATCAGGGGAGGTTTATAAATTGTTGAAATCACTTTATAGCACATTTAGAGCTCATTTCACAGCAGTTTAAGGGGCTGCAATGAAGCTAATAGCCTTCTGCATTTCTTAAGTGTTTGATTTAAAAAATGATATAACATTTACAACACTTTGGAGTTATTTCCAAAAATAACATGGTAAATATAATCACTGTATAATCAGCACACGATAAAAATCCCAGTGCTGTAAAGGCCTATTTTCAGGTATTTTTCATCATGCTGTCCAATGTTTCATAAATTTGTCAGGGCGATCCATGCAAAATAACCACATGAGAAATACAAGAGACCAAACTGTTTGTCAGGTCTGAACTCCTGATCCGGGGAGCAAGAACTTTGCAGCTTTGTGACAGTAGCCCTTCTCTTTTGTGAAGCTGATAGGTTGGAAGAGGTTATAGATTATTTTGTCTCGTCAGCCACCTAAAAGCAAGAGCAATTAACCTGAAGAGACTGCTCCTTGCTCTGTAGCCACGTTTAGTATAACTGGTTATAACTTTCTATATTGAACTATCAGAACCGTTTAGAAATGAGAAGTGCTGAACGCTGCAGTAATCAAGCCACTTGTAAAACAGTCACACAATAGGAGGAGATGGAAAGAAAGTTGGCTTCGATCCTTCTTCACATAATTTAGTTGCAAATTCCCGTTGGTAAAACTGAGAGGAGAATCTCATTTACTGATGTAAAATATTTTTATTGAAGAAACAGCGGCTGCATCCGTGATGATATTATTTATGTGCTATCAAGAGTTAACCATCGTCCATTTATCCAGCTGTCAATGACACGATCGCTGCCTGTAAGTGGCGACCTCCAGAACAGGAGTGTTAGCGAACCAACCCTCTCGTCTCTCTTTGTGGTCCAGGAGAAAACCAAGTCTAGGAGCCTGTAAGTTCAACGATGCTGCAGGAGATCCCACTGGGTTTTTATTGATTAGACTAATCAGTTTTTACCTTGCTTGACCTATCTGTGCTTAACAGCCATTCCTAGTTCTGCTTTGGGGAGATCTGGGTGGTTGCCAGATTCTCAATTCAGGACCCCAGATACCTTAAGTTCTTGATAAAGGAACTGTGTCTGTCACGTTTTCCTTCATTCCCATGTCAGCCGACGCCGTTATGTATTTTCCCTAACCACCACGAGGTGTGTGGAGGCAAAGGATATAAACAGAGACCCTGTTGATAATAAGATCCAATGACGTAATGCCAGCCGAACGTCTGCCGGGTCCCGTCGGTCACTCTGAAAATTGAAGAGCTGCTGATTTCTGGGTTGTGATTACTGCTGATTCACTTTTTCCTACCATGTGTATGTGTCTGCATTCTTTGTCTTGCTGACAGGCATTAGCAGTTGTTGGTTGAGTATTTTAAATTCTGTATTACAATCTTTAGTCTTATATCTGTCAAAGGCTATGAATTTTCTGCATTCTCGGTACTGCTTGTTCATTAATCCTTGAGGACTGGGTTTGGAGCTATCACAGAATGGTAGGGGTTGGAAGGGACCTCTGTGGGTCATCTAGTCCAACCTATACAACAGGAACCTTGAGCATATCAAGGATATAAATCCTAACTGGTAGTTCGCGGCCACTGAGTCAAGATAACATATTTAGCATAAATATTGGCCTGATAATTTTGTGCATAAGCCTGGACATATTAATATTGGTAGCTGCATTTCTTGGTTTTTAATGTTTGACTTGATGTGAGAACTGGGATTTTTTTATGGCCGCAGTGATTTGTTTACAATCCAAGTGGCAGTGTGCCTAATAGCGTAGTGCTGGGTTTTATTTAATAAATACATTGAGTAATAATGGGATGGTAAATATTACAGTTCTCCATGTCTGCAGTTGTTCCACTCAGCTATGCAGGCTATTAGGACTTCTAATCAGATGCATGTCATAAACTAGAAATGAGAAGTTTACGTCCTAACAAAACTGTTGAGACTGAGAGCATTCAAAACACCTTTCGTCTTTAGCACGACATCGATGCTACTTCTCATTTCGGTGGGTCCACTGCAGTTAATTGTATGGTACTGTTACTAAATATGCATGAATTTATAGTAAATTATTCCACGTACAAGACATCTGATAATTCACTGCTTGCAGTTTATTAATAATACGTGTAAACTGCTTTGAGCAATAAATTACAAGATTAGGGCTTTTAGTGCTTAGGGATATCATTAGGCGTTGTATGCTGGAGGTAGAGTTGATAAATGCTCTTTGCTAATGGAACATATTTAAAGGAAAATCTGCATGAATTAATTTTAATTACTGTCATATTAAAGGATATAAAAACAACTAATGTCAAAGGTGTACCAGTGCTGTTGATTCAGTGTGTTATGATTAGCGAACACTGTTTACATAAATACTTCTTCAAATAAACAAACATGCAGGCTTTCCTTTGAAATTGCAACCGTGCCACGGCCTGAATTTTTCAGGCTTTTATATCTTTTTGAGCTCTGTAATGAAGTTTAGGTATTTAAACATGAAGAAGCAGCAGCCAGTTAGGATCACTGCGGCAGCTGCATGACAAACAGCCTGAGCAGTCGCGGGCTGAAGGGGTGACAGATCCCGCGGCTGGGAGAGGAAAACGCTCAGTCTGGGGCTGGGTGTCGCAAAGAGTGAAGGGAAATTTTAACGTGGCACCAGCAGTCGTGTCTCAGGATCTATCTGCCACGTAAGATAATGTTCCTTATCTATTATTTTGCCTTCTAATTTACCACCAAGAGTACTACCATTTTTAGTAAGACAGAGACAGAAAAGGGAATGGGAGAGCTGCGGACAGCCCTGCTTGCGGTAGCTCCAGGCACCGTCAGCGCCTAGCTTTGCAGACGTGGAAGGACAATGACAGCAGTGGAACAGTGTAGGTTAGATGGGATTTGGTGCTGCTCAGAGAAGCTCTGATGAGCTACTACAGCACAGCAAGACCAACTGACTAGCAACGGCTTGCCTTTTCAAAGGAGCATCATGAAGGAAGCCTGCAATCCGTGCAACGACTTCAAGGCCTGCCATCCATAACGTGGTCTTTCGTCTCTGTCCTGGAAAGCTGAATACAGAGACCATTTCTTATGCTGGCAAATACAGTTTTCTGTACAAATAAGTGTTCTTATTGATTTTATTTGTTCATATTTTAGAAATTCCTGCTAATGAGCCTTGCTTAAGCTGTATGCTGTAGTGGCACTCTGAAGTTAGGAAGAAAAAAAGATTTGTCTTAATCTTATGAAACAGCAGGCTGATCTGTGGCTTAATGATCTAGCAGCACAGAGAGGCCAGAAAGGGCCATGGCAGCCAGTGGCTCGGGAGGAATTTGTGACTCCCAACTCTGCCAAAGCACACGCTGAAGCCGAAACTCCTCTGACATTTGGAACGATGCTGTGCGCGCTCCCTCGCTCCTGGGCCGTGCGTGCTCGGGTCAGCCACCCTGCCCTTCCGTGCCCCGCTCCTGCTGCTCTGGTAGGGGCTGGAGTAGGTGGCAGCACAGAACTGACTGTTTTTCTTCATTTGTTTTTTTAAGACCTATTTGATTTGCCACCCTTTGTGTTTCGAAAGTGTCCCGACACCTGGGAAAGGTAGAATGGCGTTTAAGGTCTGCTCTGTGCTTATGCTCTGCGATGGATGAATGATGCAGCTACATGGAGATGTCCTAAAATGGATTTTAGCATTTCTGCAGTTTTGTTTTGTTTCAGATATCTAATGTATTTGTTTTTAAACTCCATTTTCTGCCCCTTCTATCTCCCTGAAGCTGGCAAATGTCTGGAATGAGATGCATACAAATAGGCATTAGCAAGTGTCTGGCTCTGAAAACTCCAGCAACTACGGAGGCAGGAAAAGCTCCAGCTCTGCTGTATTAACGGTTATACATGAATAGTCTCATCACAGTGCAGCAGGGAGTAGTGACATATATACAGAAACTATCATAGCCCATCATTCATTTTCCAGTAGAATAATTCATAAACATTCATAAAAGTTTAGCTATGCCAAGTGGCAAACTTCCCATCCTGCTACCCTGAAAAGCCTAAGATTTTTCATTTTACAAAGTAAACATTTTATTATGATACTTTTTGATTAGAATCGTATAAATCTCTTAGCAGTGAATTCATTGCATATATTTCTGGCTGGGAATGTAGCTGCCAGTAAGCATCCTCTGATATTCTTTACATGTAATTTACTTAGGGAAGGTAGCAGAACAACAATAACACCACAGAAATATCGGATCAAAAATTATGGAGAGAAGAGTATTTCCAAGGGGGAAGAGAGCATAGCACAAAAGGAACAAATAAAGGCTGATTTGGCGTGCGTTGTTTGCAAAACATTTTGAACGTTTGTATTGACTATTTCTTCCATGTGAATTATGCATGCAGTCCAGTGCCTTTGGGGAGATGTGAAACACAGTCTATGATGAATGGAATACATGACCTCCTGATGGCTTCTAACACATTTCTTTAAATGGGAAAATGAACAATTTCATATCTACCAAGGATTATTTTATTCTCTTTCAACATGGGTAAGCAAGAATATTGCAGTGAAGGGAAGATTTCTGAATGTGTTCTCTCACTGGAGCCTGCTGCATGGCAGTGCAGGGAGATATTGCCTATTGCTGCACCAAAACTAAGGTTCTCTAGGCTAAAAAATTATCTTTCCAGCAAGCTGCAACTGAAAAGGAAGCGCGTCCTAATTTCTGTAATAATTCCAGTAAAGTCCAGTAGCTTTTTAAACCTTCACGTCTCCAACACCTGATTGGTGTTGCATTCAAACCATGAATCTTTCTGGTGGAACAACTGGACTTGCCCTTTTGAGAGAAGCAAAAGCCATTACCATGTGAGCGAGTAGCCAAGGCTGGCGCAGAGGTGGCTTTTCAAAGGTGGTGGTCTTACTCTCATTCCAGTGCTCACTGGGTTTTGGACCACACCTTACAGCTTCTCTATGTTAGATCTGAGTTTAGAGCATGAGCTATGGACGTCGTCTGTCTGGACTTCTGTCAGGCCTTTGACGTGGTCCCCTACAACATCCTTCTCTCTAAATTGGAGAGGTACGGATTTGATGGGTGGACTGTTCAGCTGTTTGGTGGATGAGGAATTGGTTGGATGGTCACACCCAGAGGGGTAGTAGTCAACAGCTCAACGTCCAGATGAAGGTTGGTGATGAGTGGTGTCCCTCAAGGGTCCATATTGGGACCAGTACTGTTTAATATCTTCATCAATGACAGTGGGATCGAGCACACCCTCATCAAGTTTGTAGATGACACCAAACTGAGGTGTGTGGTTGACACGCCTGAGGGACAGGATGCCATCCAGAGGGACCTGGACAAGCTTGAGAAATGGGCCTGTGTGAAACTGATGAGGTTCAACAAAGCCATGTGCAGGGTCCTCCACCTGGGTCAGGGCAACCACTGGTATCAATACAGGCGGGGGGATGAAGGGATGGAGAGCAGCGCTGCTGAGAAAGACTCGGGGGTGCTGGGGGATGAAAAGCTGGCCAGGACCCGGCAATGTGTGCTCGCAGCCCAGCAGGCCAACTGTGCCCTGGGCTGCATCCCCAGCAGTGTGGGCACAGGGCGAGGGAGGGGATTCTGCCCCTCTGCCCCGCTCTGCTGAGACCCCCCGGGAGTCCTGTGTCCAGCTCTGGAGCCCTCAGCACAGGACAGAGCTGGAGCTGTGGGAGCGGGGCCAGAGGA
>Ga0065711_1050874_pt1 | contig 10620 bp, 20 predicted proteins | sample Hoacrofraction12_FD_59098 | JGI IMG/M metagenome (GOLD analysis project Ga0065711, IMG submission 59098) | Hoatzin crop microbial communities from Cojedes, Venezuela - Epithelial fraction 12 v2 (version 2) | ecosystem: Host-associated > Birds > Digestive system > Esophagus > Crop | place...
CTTGCTCCCCCAGGCCCTGACCCCCCGCCGCCCCCCGGGGCAGCTCTTCGTGGCCACTGTCCTGCAGGAGCCTGAGCTGAGCCTGACGCCGGCAGCCTCCCCGGCACACCAGTCCTACGGCACCATGGGCAACCACCTGGAGCCAGCGGAGGATGGGGAGGACGGGGGCCTGCAGAGCTTTGAGACGGAGCTGGAGACAGTGGAGGGCGAGTACAGGAGTGGCCCCATGATGGAGAGCCAGGCCCGCTACCAGTGAGCATCCTGCGGCCGGGGCGAGGACCGGCCCTTCCGAGACTGGAGGACGAGCTGGAAGGAGCCTTCCAGCACTGGTGGGGGCCACCTCATCGACGGGGTGGGGGGACGACAGGACTGATGTGAGGGGGAGACCCCATTGCATGGGAGGTGGCGGGGGGCTCTGCTGGTCCCTCCTGCTGCCTGGACCGGCTCAGCCCCCCACCGTGACCCCCCATCCCCACCTGCCTCTTCCAGCCCATCGTGGGGAAGAGGGGGTGCAGCGGTGGGGGGTGAAAGTCTCTCTGAGAGGCCATGCTTTGGAGGCAGGAGAGAGGCCCTGGCCCCTCCGTGAGGGGGAAGCAGTCCAGACAGCTCAGACGAATGTGCCCGCCACCGTGCTGTCCCGCAGGTCCTCAGTGGCTGGGGACAGCCCCCCCCAACCCTTGCTTTCCACCCTGCCCACCCCCTGCTCGTGGCGGCCATCCCGCTGCCTCCGTGCAGCCTCCCGGCGGCCCCCGCTGCCCCCCCCCCAAGGCTTTGCCCATTAAAGCAGCGACTGCTGAGACCCGTGTGGTGGAGGAGGTGGGTACCTGGCGCTGCTCCCTCGTCTGCCTGAGCACTAGCGGCCCTTCCTCGAGGCAGGCATCAACATGCAAGTCCGGCTCTTCCCCGTCCATCCGCTGCTGCCGCACCATGCCTGCACCCTTGGGTCCTCTGGGACGAGCAGGAGATCAAGGGACAAGAGTGTTTAATGGCGGTGGCCACAGCTCCCCATCGTCCCGCACCCCCCCGGGAGCAGCCGCCTTGTGCCACACGCTCGCTGGGGCTGGCCGTGGGACCCCGCATGGCTCCATCCCATTGCGACAGAAGGGGGGGGAGGCTGGTGGGACACTGGCCTCCAGGTCCTGGCTCACTGCATCCTGCCCTGCTGCAGCCGTGGGGTGCTCCCGCAGCAGCTGCACTGCCTCGCAAGTGTGAGTCCTGCTGTGGGCAGTGTAAATGCACCAGCTCCTGCCTGGGCAGCAGCCCTGGGGTTTTCCAGCTGCGGAGGCCCCTGAGGACAAGGGGAGATCCCGGCCCTGCTCGGCCCCTCTCCCGCCAGACTGCCCGCCTGGGCGTGCTGGCTCCTCACTCAGCCCCACTTTGCCATCAGGGTTAATTTGCCCACTCCTGATTTTCCTGCTGGCTTTAGAGCGATTCCAGCTGCCACCCCAGGGCCGCATGGAGAGGGAAAGGACGATGACAGCCCTGTCAGCCTCTGGGCTGCCAGCACAGGGAGTGCTGCTGTGCAAAGGCAGACACTCAGCCGTGGCACCGCTCAGTGTACTGGTGCCACTGGCCGGGAGAGCGCAGTGTGCTGGTCCTGGGGGGGGAGGTTAGAAGGCAGCCAAGCAGTGAGCTGTGGGTGTCTCGGACTCACGTGGGCCCTGGGACATCCCCGTGGGGCTGGTGGGTCTTAGCTTGGCTGGCTGGCAGCCCTGTGGCTGCCATCCCACCCAGGCTCCTGCATGCTGGGGCGATGGCTGCGGCACGCTAGCCACCGAGCAGTTGCCTCGGGGGGCCCTTGAGCTCAGCTGCTCCCTCCCAGCCCCAGAAGGCATGCTGGGGGGACTTGTGGCTCCCTGCCCTGGTGCCCCTGGGGCTGCCCACAGCTCAGCTGCTGCCTGCTGTGGGGGGTAGCCCCAGCCGGAGCAAGGGAGATGCTGCTGGCTTCTCTCTGGGTGGAAGCAAGTGCCTGCAAGTGGCACTGCGTCCTCGGGAGCTCGGGCTGCTGGTCCAATCGCCTGTGGCTGCCCTGCTGTAGGAATGTGCCAGAGGTCTGTACCTTCTTGTGATTTATTGCTATGACCGTGCCTTGAATAAAATGACTTCACCCAGCCACTGCCTGGCGTCGTCACCCCCACGCACCCTGCCTGGCACCAGGAGAGGCAGGACCCTCGCTGCTGGAGCCTGCAAAAGTGCCCCAGCCCCTTTCCCCACCTTTGGGCTGCTTGTGACCCTTCTGGGGATGTCCTGCAGAGGCTTCAGGGGCAACGAGACCACTGGGACACCTTCCCACCTCCAGACACCTTGCTGCCCACATAGTCCCCACAAAAGCAAACCTCGAGTGGGCAGAAGCAGCAAAGGCACAGGAGCAGGGGAGCACCCTACTATGTCCCCTCGGAGAGGCTGGCACAGCCCTTGGCACCATCCTCAGCACTGGGGACAGGAGTGTCCCTCCCCTGCCCACCCTCTGCCCGTGCTTGTCCTGCAGGCAGGGCTGGCTCGGGACACCACCAAAGGGGCACACACTGCCTGGGGGGAAGCAGGAGGGCAGCCTGGGGCTCCTCTGGGACCACAGCAAGGAGCAGGGGCGGTGAGGGGAGCCCATCCCGTCTGGGGATGCAGCAGGAGATGTTCCCAAAGCTGAACCACCCACAAGCAAGTCCCAGGGAAGGGCCCGAACACCATTTTGGGAGCCGTTCTCTAGGTTTTGAGCAGACAGCGCTCATTTGCTCCCCTCCTCCCTCCCAAAGCTCACTCTTTATACCCAAATTCCTACTTGAATGATTTCACTCTGGTTTCAGTGGGTCCCTCCATGGTGCCCATGTGGTGAGGTCTGCCCAGCCGGCCTGGCTTATGGCACAGAGCAGGGGACCCTGCTTCAGCAGGAGGGCTGGACTAGATGACCCACAGTGGTCCCTTCCAACCCCTACTATTCTGTGATTCTGTGATTCTGTGACATGAGGAGGGCTTACCTCTGGATGAAAAAATGGAAAATTTAAAAACCCACTCCCTTCATTACAACCCCCCACAGAGACACCACCCCCCCAGTTCATAATCAGGCTAAATGCAGGGCCTTGCTGGTGCTGGGGAGCCGAGGCAGGAGCCCTGGCTGGGAGTGAGGGCTGGAATTGCTGCCCCAGCTCACGGCTCTCCAGGCCCTGGCGCCGGGGAAGCTCGTCACAGCCTAACAAGGTTGTGAAAGCCCTGTCATGCTGCGCCTCGGCCACTCCAGCCCTCAGAAACCTGCTCGCCTGATTGCAGCCCGCGCGTACAAAAGTGCCTCACAGCTGGGGCTGAGCAATTGCACGGCCTCCCTGCTGCGCTGGCAGCCAGCACTGGGAGCATCCCCGCTGTGCTGGCAGGCAGCGGCCAAGGCAAAGGGGTGGTTTGTGGGAGCCAGAGCAAACCTCCAGGCTGGGAGCCGAAGCTGGGGGTGATGCTGGGGGTACCATGCTGGTCCTTCCCCGAAACGCTAGGTTTGGCCTCCCACCGCCAGCCCTGAGGCTGGCAGCTCTGCTCCAGACCAGGAAGAGCTGGAAAAATTTATTTTAGCTATGAACCACAGGGAGGATTTCTTTGCATTCAGATCTCCGCTGCCCTCCTCACCGTTCGCAGCCCATCACATTGCCCTGTAGAACACGCCCCACTGCCCAAGGCTTTCCCAGGATGCTCGCCACGCTGTCCTGTGGCAGCACTGGGATTTCCAGCCCTCAGGAGATGCTTCCTCCGGCTAGGGACCATTCTTCAGTTCCAAGTGCTCAACTCTCCCAGGGCTGGAAGCCCACCCAGCTAGAACGTGCCCCGGGAAGCGGGAGGCAGGACGTGCTGCTCCCTGGGGCAGGGCTGCCGGACGGCTCTGCAGTCCAGCTGGCAGGGTGGATGATGCCGCACGGAGCCTTTGCTGCGAAGCCATGCCCTGCTGCTGCAGGTAACCAGCAGTGGGTGAGCTGATGCCACCTCACAGAACAAAAGCAGCAGCTGAACAACCAAAAAGGAGGTTTTAGGCTGGTTGCTTAAAACTCCAGCTCCATTACAGACCACTAAACTTGGAGGGTAATGAGCAATCAGCAGCAGGACGCCTGTGCTAGCCCTTCTGCTGCTCACCCATTCAATTAAAGCACACAAAAGCTTGCAAAAGACATGTGGTGCTGGATGCCTTCTCGTGGCAGTCAAGCTCGACTACACAACTGCTCCCAGTGACCTGTATCTCCAAAGCCAGAGCCAACAATAAACCAGTAAAGCCCTCTCTGTAATCCTTTTTTTTTCAGCTTACTTTGGCCTTTTATATTAAAATAAACATAAGGCAGCCAAAAGGGCCGAGACTCACTGTTGTTCTTTATTAAACAGTACAGCTGGTTACAAGAGGCACACAGACTAGTTCAGTTCTCTCGGGAGTTACACAAAATGTGGTACAGAAGAGAAGTCAAGGAGCTGGGAAAGCTAGCAGGAGAGGGGATTGTTTGGGGCAGTAACACCCACACCCCACCCATCACACAGATGCCTACTTGTCACACAGAGCCAGAAGTTTCCCCCGTGACGCTGAAGGCTGATGCCCCAGAACAGAGCTGCGAAGAGGATGCCCCCACTCCCAAACCCTTCTGCCCCGTACCATGCCATCACAGCCACCACCTCCCTGCAGCCTCAGCTCCTCCATCCCTCACTGCCTGGCGCGAGAATGGGGAGGACCTCACCTAACCCAGCTAGTGGGGAGAGCCATGGGGCAAGGATGCACGACACCACGCTGTAGGACTGCAGGAGCGGAGCCTGGTACCACTGGGAGGACAGCAAGCATCCTACATGGGGCTGTTCACTGCCTGTTCCAAAACACCCCTCAGTTCCCCTCCCAAACGCAGCTGGAGGGCTCCTCGCTTGCTGGAAGCCCTTGGCCACCACCAGGCCTGGCAGCAGGGAAGCAGAGCCCCATCTCACAGGGCAGCCCATCATCCTCTCCGTCGCATGGGGCTGGGAAACCTCAACTGCAGCTGCGAGGAGCGGGCAGCCCTCTCCTCCCCCAGAGCGGAGGATGTCTGAGTACAGGAGCAGCGTGTCTCTAGGACACGACCATCTCAGCCCCCAACGCCAGGCTCCTCCTGCCCTGAAGGAGCAGCAAAAAAGGGCGCTGCCTGTAACCAAATACTTGCTCCATGTCCTCGCCCTGGGGCTAGTGATGGCTGGGAACATGGAACAACTTCCCCAGAAAGACCAGCTGCTCAAGTCCAACTCCTCCCTAGAGCCCTCAGGTGCTGCCTCTCAGCCATTTCCTGGGATTTCTTCTGGCAGATGCTGTCTGCTCACCCCTGTCCTGACACAGCACTGCTGCACACACCTAACAGAGCTCCTCGCCCCGCTCTGAGGCGGCTGCTTCTCAAGCATGGGCGGGATGGATTACTAACGGGTGAGGAGCTCTGCAGATGGGCACTGTGTGCAGCTGGGAAGTGCTCCAGGTCCTGACAGCATCAGCATAGAAATTCTCGCTATGCTTCCTCTGGCCAAGAGCCAGGATGATTTCTGGAAGCTGTTGCCATGACATGATTGCAACCTTCATTTTTATTTTGAGACATCGTTTACTTGTGTTTACTTCATTCTCCTTAACACAAAGCAGTGAAGAGCCACCACTGCTGCTGCGTTTCAGCCGGCTCCGAGGTTAAACCAACCGGCCAAGCCAACACAAAGCCTTTTGGCTGGCAGTCCAGACCTGCTAAAAGCAGCTTCACCTCGGGATGAACGTGACCCCACTGCTTGAGCCATCCCTAGGAAACACACCCAGTTGTGGCCAACCTGACATGAGGAAAAGCCATGGATCCCATCCAGGGGAGAGGCAAGGCAGAAGAGAGCACCAGGATTAACCATCGGTAGTGACACGCGGGTGAAGGGAGTGGGGGGAAAAGCTCACCGCGAGGCTTGGGGCGGACGGACGCACGGCACGGCCAGCTCCCACCTCTGTTGCCCCCACCCCTGGAGGGAGCCAAGGCTGCCATGGCCCACGCAGCCGAACCGGGCACAGCGAGGAGCGAGCAGTGCCAGACCTGGCAGGTCTCAAGCATGGCAAATAGGTGCTCCGGAACATAAGCCCAAGAGGCTTACACTAGCTGTCATGTAACTAGGAAGGAGGGAAGATGAGCCAGCTAAACACCCGCGCAGGTACGTGGGCACTGGTGCTCCAGCTAGCCTGAAAGAACCTGGTGCAGGGCAGCGTACCTGTGCTGCGGCGCTCCGAGGCTTCGCTGCAGAGAAATTCCCCGCCAGCCCTTGGCAAAGGCAGAGATGTGGTTGTGTCGAAGCAAGGCAGAATCACTGGGAGAGCCCCGAAGCACACATGACTGGAGGAGACAGCGATGGGCTGGTGCACGGAGAAAGACAGAGGTGGAGAGAGGCAGAGAGTGCAGCGTGAGCGCTCCCCCTGCCCGGGACCGCTGCATGGTCAGGGATGGGGAAGGCTGGCACGGTCTAGTCCCCCTCTGGAAGGGTCTCCCAGCCGCGCCGCATGGCTTTCACCACAGCACCGTAGAGTTTGCTCCACGCCTCCCTCACGTCTGGGCTGAAGGCAGTGCCCAGGCATTTCTCCAGCATGTACAGCAAGGACTCGCCGACAGTCTGCAAACCAAACAGGGAGGTGTCAAGCTCGGCACCAGGAGATGACATGCAGCCCCTTCTCTTGCTCCACCACCTTTTTGGACATTTGCAGGGCAACTGCTCCTCTGCCAGTGGGGCCAGCCCTCCCCCATCCCTGGCTGCTCAGAGGAGGCCCAGGGCCAGCCCACGCCATCCCCTTCCCTCCCCCTGTGCAGGCCCTCACCCCACACCCTGGGCGAGTGGGGAGTGCAGGCAGGGAGCAAGGGCTGACACTGCGCATGTAACGCCAGGGGAGGGGTACACGTCCATCCTCCATGGCTCCCAGCCGCTGGCAACCAGCACTGTCCCCTGGCACAGCGGTGGATCAGCAGGGCTGAGCAACGCCCTGGTGCCAGGAGAGCGGGTCAGAGCCCAGGCTGGATGCTCAGGGCCTGCCTCACCGCCTCTCGGGCCTCTCCACAGGGCACTGCTCCTCGCGGAGCTGTGAGCAACCCCACCCAGGAGCATCCACGCACTGAGCGCAGGGCTGGTGGGGATCACCTCCCTGGGCAAAGGGGACCCTGCTCCCTCTGAAGAGGACCAAAGCCAGTGGTATCGGGAGGGAGCCATGCGTTGGTTAGAAACTTTTCCTGCGACCCACCCTTCCCCACTGCGTTATCCAGCATTTCTGTCCGTGCTTGATGGCAGGAGAGGAGTAAGCAAGGGTTGAATGTGGAGGATGCTCCTGTCTTACTGCCATGGAGGAAGCAGGGGCTGAGGTGCAGCAACCCCACGCAGTGCAGACACAGACAGAGGTGGATGCTCCCTCTCCCTGGTGCGGCGAGGTCTGCCCGGAGCATCTGATGCAGAGGTCCAGGGCTCAGGGCAAAGGCTGAGCCTGCAGCCCTGTGTCACAGGAGAAACCGCAGTGCCTCAAACTGGGGTCCTCTTCAAACAGGGGAAACACCTTGCTCCCCTCTGTCTTCTCTGCCTGGGCTTACTGGGAGAGGGCAAAAAACAAGCGGAGCTCAGGTGTTTCCCTGATCAGCCCAACGTCACTACACAGGTATCAGCAGCTGGGGGGCTGCCCTGAGCCACCAGCTTTCTCTCCAGCCAGCTGAACCCAGCAGGTCAGCACAGAGGGATGGGGACAGCCGACAAGGCTGCACAAACACAGCCGCAACAGGACAAGAGAGGACGTCTCACCGAAAAAGACTCAACCTTCACACCGACTGCCTGGTGCTTCTTGCCGAGGTTGCAGAGATACTCCTCCAGGCAGGCCAAGTTCTCCAGGTGGCTCACAGCGGCATCGATCACCAGCATCACCTGCAAGAGCACAGAGCCAGAACGGCATTAACAGAAAGGCTCCACTGCCCTCCCGGAGGAACGAAGAGTCCAACACCTCTCCTTTGCCCTTCTCAGCCTGACCACCTCCCAGCCCAGCACATTCCCTCTGAGCTTTCCTTTGCTCTGCTGCGATCTGTGTGTCACACCAGCGAGGCGTTCTGGCAGCAGCACATGCCACATCCTTCCATGGGACACTGCCAGGGGTGCCACAGCAAGGAGCACCGCTGCCCACCCTGTCCCAGAGGGGGTCAACAGCCCTATAGCACAGCAGTTATCAGCTAAGATCTAACACTGATGCAGTCATTGCAGCTCTTAGGACCCCAGGACAACTGCAGGGCAGCCCCAGAAGCTGCCAGGATTAGAGCTGCCAACCAGAAGCTGCCAAGATGGTGCAACTGTGCATAAGGCAACTCCAATTCTAAGATCAGCCAAGGTATTTTGAAGAGATGGGGTGGATAGTACAGCTAAGAGACCTGGTCTGGCAAAGCCCGTACCACCATGGTCTCCCAAGAGCATGAGGAGTCAAACGGAAACAGGACAGACAAGGGTTAATGAGGGGAAGAAGGGAACAGACACACCAGATTAGAAGAAGAGATTATACCCAGGGCACCATTAGCTTGGCAAAGCCAAGAGGTGATAGGATTGTGCTCTATCATTTCAACAGGGAAATTATCTCCAACAAGAGCAAAGAGCTATTTCAGCTCAAGGCAACAGTAGCAGAATTAAAAACCGACCTAATTTTGCCAATAAACAGAGGCTGGAAAATAACAAAAAGCTTGCAGCTATCAAAGTAGTGCAGTCCTGAAACAGCCTCTTATGAGGAATGAAGACAGGCAAGCGACGCACCAAAGTGGTTTGAAGATGGAGCCCAGCAGTTTATGACAGCATCTGCAAGCCAAGGCTCTGCTCTGCCCCAGCGTGGCCACTCCTCAGGGCTCAGCAAAGCGTCTCTGCTGCGCTGGGTGTAATTCTGTCCCCGTGCCTGCTCCTCCAGACGACACCAGCACTGCTCCTCTCCTTGTGGCGGGGGGAGGCGGGTGCATATCGCAGCACTCCCCCAGAGGCTATCCAAGAGATGCCATGAGCCTTCTGGCTCTGCGGCCACAACAACAGCCGCTCCACCAGCACTGGGCCCTGCTGCCCAGCTCTGTCACCTCCTGGTCAGCGTGTGGCCAAGCAAAGGACTCAGTCCTTGTCTGGACGGAAGCAAGCTCACCGAGGCACTTCCACAGTAGGAGGGAGCTTCCAACTTTCACAAAAGGCAATCCACTCTCTGGCGAGGGCGTGGGAATCAGCGTGGTGCTTCTTGTCCACCACAACCTGCATCGTCATCCCCTCCCCACTGTCGTAGGGCACTTGGTCCTGGCAACCGCACCTTCTGCTAGCACGAGTCACCCCTCGCAGTTACCATCTTGGGAGGAGACTTCCCATGCATTCCCCAGTCGGACACCCCGCAGTCCCAAGGCATTGCCTATGGGCTCCGGCCATGCCGTGCCCGTGGCCCCTCTCTCACCTTCCTGACGTGATCCAGGAACTCGGGGGCAGAGAGGCACTCCTGAGGGCTGGCAAACTGCTTGCAGTTGTACTGGAAAAGGGGCAACAGGTCAGGGTCCAGGTCAAACAATCTGCAACAGCAAGAGAAAATCTTCCATCTTCTCACTTCCTCAGCTTTACTTGGAGTCCTGTTCACCCCAGGAACAACCCCACCAACAGCACACCCGCAGCCCCCTCCTGCCTCCATCCCCACCTGTAAAGGACCCAGAAGTTCTGAAAAGCCTTGGTTCGGGCCAATCCGGGTCACCTATAGTCAAAAAAGTCTCCATCTCCCTGGCTGACAGCCCCAGCTCTCAGATAGGTGTTTCTGGCACCTGAGGACCAGTTCCAGCTCGCCGGTGTCCACGCTGGAGTCCAGCTCTTTTCAGCCTGGCCCTGCTCCCCGAAGCCTTGGCTGTTGTCTCAACTCTTCCTACTCCCGCTTGACGATCCCCTCGAGCCCCAGAGCTCCCGGAGCCGCGGCAGGCCTGCAGCCTCCAGCAGCCAGCTTTCCTGCGCGAGCGAAGGTGGCGACACACAAACCCGGCTAACGCCCCGCTCCCCACACTGTCACCAGCCCCCATTTCCCGACCCTTCGCCCTCCCGGCCAGCGTTTCCCGGCCGGGGGCTCTCCGCAGCAGCCACCCAAGCGGTGTCACAGGCCGGTGGTGCCCGCGGGGGCCGCAGGGGCTCCGGGCGAGCCCGCCTCCCCCCCGCAGACCCCCGCACCGACGCTCCCCGGCGCTGCCCTCGCCGCTCGCAGCCCTGCCCCGCACGGTTTGCCTCCCGCCCACTGCGCAGGCCGCTCAGCAGCTCCCCAGCCGAGCTATTTAAATGACTTTTCATAGATTTTTTTTTTCCGTTTTTAATTCCCACAGCCGAAGCGCGAACGCGCTCCGGAGCGGCACAGACCCGGGTTCCAGCCGCGTGTCCCCCCCCGCGCACCGTCTCCTCCGCCCCGAGGCCGAACGGCTCCCCGCGGCCAGGGGACAGCCGGGGGGGTCCCGTCGGTGCTCCCCATCCCTTCAGACGGCAGAAATAACGGCGGCGAGGCGAGCACCGGCGGGCGCAAAAGCAGGCAGGCAGGCAGCCCGTCTCCCCGTTAACAAAGTTGTCACCCGCGGGCGGGGAAGGCCGGGCAGCCGCGGCTCGGCGGCGGGGGGGCCGCAGCCCCGCGGTGCTGCCGCC
>Ga0065711_1013317_pt1 | contig 10619 bp, 5 predicted proteins | sample Hoacrofraction12_FD_59098 | JGI IMG/M metagenome (GOLD analysis project Ga0065711, IMG submission 59098) | Hoatzin crop microbial communities from Cojedes, Venezuela - Epithelial fraction 12 v2 (version 2) | ecosystem: Host-associated > Birds > Digestive system > Esophagus > Crop | place...
TGGAGTCTCCTTCTCTGGAGATATTCAAGACCCGCCTGGACAAGGTCCTGTGCAGCCTGCTCTGGGTGACCCTGCTTCGGCAGGGGGGTTGAACCGGGTGACCCACAGAGGTCCCTTCCAACCCTGAACATCCTGTGATTCTGTGAGTCCTCCTGTGCTCCACTCGTGCATGATAACCTGACCCCAGAGGACTTGCTAATGAGCAGAAATGAGCATTCCTGCCTTCAGCCTGGCGGGCAGGGGGTTTGTCCTGCTCCTCCCTGCCCAGGGGTTTGCTGAGGCTTCGTGGGGCTGAGTGTTGGTCCCTGGGAGAGGCTGTGAAGCTGCTGGGCAGCCGACCCCCACCCCGATGAGCGGTATGGAACTCAGCTGCGTTTTCTAGGAGCTGGAGCTGTGGCTCAGCATGCGTGTGCTCGTGTGTGTGACCGCTCGAGGAGTGTTGCCTGGGGCTGCCTTGCTGCCCACGCTGGCGGCGTAGGTCACGAGCGGTTTGCAGCCCGCCAGCTCCATGACTGCGCTCCTGGCACGGGGAGTGTGGGCCCCGTCGGGCTCGCCTTCGCCTCGCGACCTTGGCGCTCTCCAAGGCAACCGACAGCAACCCAGCGGGGTTTTCTACTGCTGCGGGAGGGTGCTGTCGGTTTTTGGGGACCCTTTTCCAGCTGCAGAGCTCAGTCACTGTGCGGGGGGTTTTTTGGTCGGAGGCAGTGTGCCCAGTGTGTGATCTGCCAGTTTTTTAGCACATTGCGTCCCGCGGCGGTCTCAGTGGGCTGGTACAGCAACACAGCCCAAACACGTCCTCACGTTGTTCATGTGTCCGCATACGGGAATAAACCCCAAAAGACCTCAGTTGTCCGCTGAGTTGCAGATGCCCCTGGCAGGCAGTCCGAGCAGTCGGGTCCCCAGGTGCTCTCCGTGAAGCCTGCTTTTCTTTGATTCTCTTGGAAGTTTTCCCATTGCCACTAACCTCATTTTTGGTGCTGTTAAGGGACGCTGTCGCATGGAGGCCAGAGACAGGGGCAGCTGGGGAGGGCATGTAAGCACAGCTGGGGGGGGGTTTCTCGCTCAGGACCCCCGGAGCCCCTCTTACTCAGGTGTCCATGCCAGAAGGTGCCACGCTGAGGGTCCAAACACTGCCTGCACCTTCTGCTGGGGCTTGGAACTCCAGCCTGAGCCCTGGCACCTTCTCCGCACATCACCCATGCTCCTCGCTGAGGCGAGCGGAGTCGGTCTTGCCCCAGGGCTGTGCTTCCAGCGACTGCTCGCCCTCTGCTTTAAAATATTTACTTCATTTACTGCTTCTGCAATGCAGCTGCTTTGGCTGGGCTAGGAGCTGCGTGCTGTCAGAGTTTCTTCCTCTTGGAGGTGATTGTAGACTGTGACTGAATTATCCCTGCCGCCTCTTGGCATAGCCTGAACTGCAAAAGTCTCTTACTGCCAGGCAACTTTTCCAGAGCTGACAGAACTTCAGAGCCTTGTCTGAATCCTTCATATATTTTCAAGGCTATCCTTGAAATATGGTCACCAGGGCTGCTCTCGGCATTTTTGCAATGGTAACTTGGATACTGGGTGCCAAAATAACACCATTTCCCTGCACTTGCTTGTTAATCTCCTATTTATGCAGCCCTGGATTGCTTCCCCCATCTTAGTGTGAGCATCTCATGAGGAGGCTGATTCTGTACAAACCTCCCTGTTTCCTTTTCTCAACTGCTGGTGCCAAATTACTGTCGTCTATGTTCTTAGCATGACCGGTGTGCTTGGTCCTCAGATGGGCAGCATGCCATCTGCAGCGATTCAGAGCACTTTGCTCAAATAAACTGATATTACCCAGCTTTCCAGATCCGTTCCTGCCATTAATGCTGTTCCTGGCACCAAATATGGCCGAGCACACACTGTATCAGTAACGGCTGCCTGTATTTCACGGATAATTCAGTAATGTACTGAACAGAGTTGGAGCAAGGGCAAAAGTCCTTGGCTATTTGTCTGTTGATCATGTACTACCTATTGGCTAACTGGTTGTAAAATTATTTGGGTACCTTTATTTTGTGTGAAACTCTTTTAGATTGAAAATCTGCTGCTCGTGGAAGTCTGCTTCAGGCTTAGGTCTCTGTCAAAGTACTGACGCAACCAAAATAGCTGGTTTCTCTGACATTTTGTTTTCTGTGCATGATGATGCTATGCAGATTAGCTGACCTTTAGATCACAGGTAGCCCCGTTTATTTATAAGCGTTGGCTCACGCTGGCTTTTATCCACAGCCCTCAGATGGGTTTTGCTGTATTTTGTGGATGCCTCTGTGAGTGCTTCTGGGTGGGTGGCCGGCTCGTGGCTCGGCTGGCTCGTGCCTGCCCCGGCTCTCCCTCCCCAGTGTGTCTAACCAGAAGGAGAGCTGGGGTCGGTTCTATAGCCACTTCAGCACCTATGGAGAGTTATTGCTCCTACAAATAGGAGAGACCGAAGCGGCCTGATTTTGGGTTTCTGTATCGATACTAACCCGTTTCTCTCTGCGGATCCCTCAGCGAGAGCACAAGCAGCACCGGCTCTCCCTCTCCCCCGGGGTGCCCATCTCTCGGCTGGAGCGAGCCTCAGCGGCAGCTGGGCGAGCAGCTCGCCAGCTTCTGGGCTGCAGCGTTCAAGCAGCTCGTGCCAAAAAATAAAGAGCCACCTTGGTTGTAGATGCAAAAATACCATCCAGCCAAGCCTGTGACCGTGCCCGGGCAGAGGCCAAGCCACTGGGCATGTCAGCAGAGCAGGTACATACGTACATGCACAGGCAGCGCTGCGGCGTAGACCCCAGCCGCTCCACGGCACTGCTGTAAAACAAAGGTAGGAACCGCTCGCCCTCTGGGCATGGTCCAAACACAGGGAATATTTGGCTTTATTTCTGCAGCATGTGCTGTTGCTGCCATCTCTGTAGCTGGTTGCTTAAAAAGAAAGGGCACAAGGTAGCTTGTGGGGCTCTGTAGAGCGGTATCCCGGTCTTTCAGGAGGGATTTGGCTCAGTCTGTCCCTGCTAGGGATCCTCAGCGTGAAGATGCTTCAGTGTTGCCTTTAGGTCGGGCAGTACCTGCCAGGGCTCTCCCCTGGCATTCCTCACCGCCAAGTCCCCTGTCGGAAGAGGCCTGTCCACATCAGCAGAAGAATGAAGCAGGAAGATTTATACCAAGCAGCGCAGGTGAGAAGGAAAAGGTGGTTTTTAGAGTCCTGCAGCTGTCGTAGAGTGCTCTGCTGACGTGCCAGCCCCTTGCGACATGCAGCGTATGTCGAGGCGGCTCTCTTTCAAGGGGTAATGGCAAATGATCTGAAAGGCTGTCTCCTTTTCTGTTCTCATTTCATCCCAGCATATTACAGGATTTTGTTCAGGATTTTCAGTGGTCTCCTGGGTAACGCTTTATTACAGTGAAGGTGTGGAGTTCTAGTTTGTAATAATGAGATGTATATAAATAATACTGATTCTGCTGCCTCCTGTAACGCTTCCTGCCTGGGAACACTTGAAAGCCTTTAACAAACATTAATTTCCTATTATTTGGGGTAGAGAGGCACCTCCAGGCACTGCAGAGAGCACTGCAGCAGCATGTGGTGTGCCGGCCAGCTGCCTGTAAGAGCCATGTCTTTGAATCGTGGGCTTCAAACAACTGAGGGTCTTTTTGCACCCGCACTGAGTCATTAAAATAATTGGATTTTTTAGTTTTTTGGCTTTTCCCTTTGTCATTCTGACATTTTAAGACAGATGCCAGATAGTATGAGGCTGACTTGCGAGAGCTGAAGCTGCTGTGAGGGGAGCTATAGCCTTGGAGAAGAGACAGATGAGGGTTGGGAGAAAAGGCTGGTTATGGTATTTCACAGATTGTAACTTGGTGTGGAAGGAGGCGAAGGACGCTGTGACTCGGCAGACTGCAGCATTGTGTCGAGGAAAGGTGCTTTGGCGCGGAGCAGCATCCTTGGCACTGTAATACGGCTTTCCATGCGGCACTGCCCTGTGCTGGGTGACTCTATAGTCAGATACCCAGGTACAGGGTAAGGCCCCCAGGTATCCAGGCTCGATTTGGGCATCTGCATTGCCCGAAGCTCCCTGGGCTTGGTCAGGAGGAGGATGAGCTGAGTCCCTGGGATGCCATCCTGCTCCTCCCTGGGCAGCTGGGGTCTACTGTTATCGGTGGGTGCTCAGTGGGAAGGGGTGATGATGTGCTGCATGTGCAGCGGAGCTCGAATGGCGTGTGTGGCACCGGCAAGAGGAAATGGCAACGGCGGTGAACCAAGTGAAAGTTTAATGGATTTCCTAGAACTGTGCTTTGTAAGGGCCTGGATGTCAGGACTTGTGCTGTATTGAAGTGGGCTTTCAAAGAAATGAGGACTGGGTGGTTGTATAGCAATGGCTGTCACTTCACTTCGCTGACCTGCCGTGCTCCCTCCTACGTTAAAATGAATATTGTATTGCAGAGAGTGCGGCATAATTGGCTGGAGATAACGTATGTGCCGTGCTATTCTGTACAATATTGATCGCTCCTTGTCTAAATAGATGTACCTAAAATCAGTCCATGAAGCGGCAACCCCGCTGGGCGGATGCCAGTCTTTTCACGCTGCGGTGGCTTCGCTTTGTCTCGGCTGCCCCACAAGCCCAGTACGCGATCTGCCGGCGTGCTGCAGCCCCGTGCTCGGGGGTGAGCGGCTGTGGAAGGGGTCAGTGCCCATCACGGTCCCTCAGCCGCTGCCTTCCTGGGTGAATCTTCTTCGCTCTGCTGAGGATCTCCCTCCTCGCGCCGGTGGTACCAAATGCACGGCGATGTTGGTGGCACGGGTACTGCGTGCTCTTCAGGGCTGGTGTGAGGCTGCAGCTAATTACCAGGGGAAAACTCCGCTGGTTTTTTAGGCAAGTGAATCAAGGGGAAAACCCATGGCGGCTTGGCAGAGCCCAGCCAGCAGATGTGTTGATGCAGAGATGAGTCCTGGAGGCTGGCCACGTGAGCAGGAATGACGCAGATGCTGTTGGGGCACATCTACATCCCACCACGTGGCACAGCCACCTCGGCTGGTTTCGGACGGTAAAACCAGTCGTGCAGCTGCTGGGCAGGGCGGCTGGAGCTGTGTTCTGTGTGATGCAGCGCTGGTCTGCTGCTGTCACGCACCTACACATGGCCACGGGCCCTATCTGCTCCCCTCCCAGGCTCCCTGCCGAACCCATGGCATGAACAGCAGCACAGCTCATGCGGGCTTGCTGGTGGTGACTGAAGTGCCTTATTGTGTTTTTTTCATTACCTTTTACCACTTAAAGGATCCTAAATCTCCGCATTCAGTGCTGCATTTCTGCCAGTCCAGCAGGGGTGCAAAAGAAGGAAGGTCCATGCTGCTTTTCTCCAGCCTTCATCCCCAGTCTAGCTTAGATCCCTGCTTCTTACTCAGCAGACTGAAACACGCTGCAGCCATCCCCAAGCAGAAGTTTCGGTGCGAACACAGAAGGCATCACCAGCGCCGGTGTGTACGGTGTGCTGGACGGAGGCGGCTCGGGGCTCTTTGCGCTGCCGCAGGGTTTTCGGTGTGCCGCAGAGCAGAGGGGCCAGCCGCAGAGCTTACTGTGCCCGGCCGCACCGGCTTCTAGCTGCAATGCGAAGCTGCCGCTGTTGGGAACTGAGGTCCATACATCCCTACATCTTATTATGTATACGTACATGAATATAAATGGGAATCATTCCTCTGTTAAATCTAAGTAAACAATCTCTTTCCTCCTGCAATTAGTGTCCTAGAAGATCTCATAAAAGATTGATCTTCATCATCCAGTTAATCGGTTCCACAAAACCAGTGAGCAGCGGAATCTTCTGAGCTGTTGATTGATGTACAGTGTCGTACTAGCAGATAGCAAATTGCAAATTGCAAAGCACGATATGCTGTGGTGTGACAGACGGCTTGAATCTACAGCTGAACTTTGAAATAATACAGAAAGGATGAAGAAGCTTGATTATCGGTTCTCGTGGGGCTGTTGGTGGCAGTAACGGCTGTTGGGACAGGGCTTTGGGCTCGTCTCACCTGGGGTTTGGCGTTGATTCCGGGAGATGGGACAGCAGTCCCCCTGGGCTCGCTCGGCAGGGAGCAGCGTGCGAGGTCCACATCTGGGTTGTTACTCAGCCCACCCCAGATGTTCCTCCCTCTGCAGCGCGTGGGCTGTGGGCATTTAACACTGCAAGTTAATGTTTGATGTTTGGGTGGGATGCATAGGTGCTTAGGTATGCAAACAATTTTTCAATCCCTTGCCTGAGATCTGCTGATGTGAAAGGCTTAAGCTGTGCTTGGTTTGGCTACAAGCAATGCTTTGGGGCTACCCAGAATTTTACTGTTTTAATACAGTGGTTGGCAACAGCTGAAACTCCTCCGGCTACTTTTTCCTAAGACAGTGCGGAGAAGGAGAAAAAGCAGCAAAGGAAACAGGCAGATTAAAATATCCCTGTGGTCCTTTTTCTATTAAAAACCTACCAGAAGTTGCATAGAGATGTTGAGACAAAGAGCTGAGCCCTCGATGTCGTCCAAGGGAAACAGCACAGAAAACTCTACTAATCCCTCTCTGTTGCAGTGACCTTTTACTTGCTCCGGTCTTTCTCCTCATTTCTGCGCTGTTCCGCGTGCAGTGTGGTGCCACACCAGTCTGGGGGGCCGTGGGGAAGGGTGGGCAGTGCAAGTCCCAGCTCTTCATTTCAGTTCAGGTGCTGGAGGCACACAAGTAACACATGGAGAGAAGCCATCAGGGCGGATGGAAATCCTGTCCCTGCACTGGGCTCCTCCACAGCACCGCAGTGTTGGCTTTGTCCTGCTGATGGTTTGCTCCTTTGAGGAGCCAGTACACCCTTAACCTCATCTTCTGGCTCCTCAGCCCTCTTGGCAAGATGCTGTTTGCTGCTGCCTCTCTTTACTGCTAGCTCCGTGCTGCACACCAGGGAGCTCAGAGCTGGCCAAAGCTGATGGTGGAGGAAGAGAAACGGCTCTTTGGCCTGATTTTTCTCACCCCCTTCGCTGAGGAGCAGACCCCGGGCAGGGCAGCGGTGCGTTTCTCTGCTGCTCACGTGCTGCTGCTCACAGCAGGGGAAAAGTGCTCCTCTTGGGCTCCGTGACTCTGTTTGGGCTGTCGATCCAGAGAAACTTTCCCTGAGGGGAGGTAGGGCTGGCTCGCTCACCAGGCTCGTCCCATCCCCAATTCCTCCTCTCCTTCCTCGCCCCGTGCTGGACCATCGCATCTCCCCACCTGGAGGAGGACAGAGACTGACAAATCCCACGGACGGCGGCTGGGCGTAAGTCTCTCAGATAGAAATAATGCCTGGGAAGGATTTACCCAAGCTGCACTAGATAAAACTCAAAGTTTTGGTGGGGGTTAGGGTGCACGTGTACTGCGTCTGCCTGTGGACGAGTGGTGGAGGAGGAAAGGAAAGCCTGGTAAGTTCTGAAAGCCTCTGCAGCCTGGAGGCTGAGCACACAGGACACCACAGCTCCTGGGTGGGTGAGTGGGTGGGTGGGCAGGCAGCAGCGGGACATGACGCTCTGTTACATTGTCAGAGGTGGAAAGTAGGGAAGAAAATAATTATTCCCGTTTTTAAATGGAAAAGAGCAACAATGGGAAAGAACAGTAATGGATGGAGAAGGTCCTCAGGCACAACAATTTCTGTGTTGAGACAAGCTGCAAGAGCTAGAAATCTTCATGATTTCAGGCCCAGTACAAGGAAAAAAGCTCGAAAGGAGTTAGGAAAACATGTTAATCCTCATCAGTGTGTGGCTGATGTGCTGTGTTGCCGCTGAGACTCGAACATGGTGCTTTGCTGAAGAGAGCTGAGCTTCCCAGGAGAAACAGCACCACCAAATGCCCCTCAAAGCAAAGCAGAAAGGAAAGGTAAGCTAGGAAACGTTCATTCCTTTGACGAACATGAGTTTTTGTTAGGACTGGTTTTGGCTGAAGGTCTTAATTCCACACATAGCTCTGCAGAAGGGATCCTCACACAGGAGCCATTTGTGCAGGAAAAGTGTCTTTTCCCGATTCTACCCAGTAAGTTTCACAACAAAATAAGGCCTGTTTTTTAAAAGGCTAAAATGTGGAGAGCATCAAATAGCAATTCAAATAATAAATAAATGCTGTGTCATCTAACGAGAAATTACAGAGAATAGAGCTGTACTCTCTCCAGAGCTGCATGGCAAAGGGCAATGGGCCACGAGCAGATTGCAGCGAGTGAGATTCTGGTTGGGTAGGGAAAAAGTTCGCTCCATGAAGGTGGTCAGATATTGCTGTGGGGGCCCAGGGAGGTGGTGCACCCTCCGTCCTTGGAGAGGCTCAAAGCTCAACTGACCACAGCTCTGAGCAACCTCATCTGACGCTGAAGTTGGCCCCACCGTTAGAATGAGGGTCTCCTACCACCCTCAACCGTTCTTTGCTTCTGTGATTTACAGGAGCAAATTCTCCGTTATTGTCACGCTATCATTTTATAGATCTATTTATATCATGAAAATACATTGCTTCATGAGCAGTGGTATCGCTGGGCATTCATTATTCAGAAAAAGTTTGTCTTCCAATTACACAAGATCATAAGAAGAGAAGTGACTGGTTTGTCAGAACTGCAGAGCTAAAATAAGCTGCAGCAAGCACATTTCCTTGGCATGGAGCTTCTGTCTCTAATTAGAAAAGCTCTGGAGAGTAAATCTACTTGGGTAGTGAGACCTATTGCTTCCTCCTGCAGCTTGTGAGATGGCTGGAGCTGAACATCTCAGAAACAGGCCTAGAGGCTGGGCTTCAGATAGTGGATATCTCTTCTTTGGGAACTTTATACATATATGAATTTCCCAAACATTAGGCTTGGGCAGCTCCTCTCAAATGTCTGAACTGTAGCAGGGTTGGGAACTGACTTAGAGATGTAAGTTCTTTTAGTTACTAAAAAAAGGGCTGGAAGTCCTAATCTCCTGAAAGCAGATGCTGCAGAGAGTGGAGTGAGTTGCTGTACCATCGAGCTGGGTGAGAGAAGTGTCCTCAACAGGCATGAAGAGTGGCAACTGCTCAGAAGTGCCCGAGACTGGACTGGCTTCTTGTTAGTGGAAGCCATACTTCTACCCTTACAGATGCATCAGCAGTCAGAGGGGAAGAGGCTGTGATAATTAGCTGAAACAAACCTCTGCTGGGTTGTTTACCTCACCCACGCTGCTAAACAGATAGCTTCAATATTTACTGAAATATCCAGGTTAACTCCTGCTCTCATGCTAATGCTCTCCAGAGCAGGGGGAGCGGCTAATCAGAGTTACAGCAATCAGTCAGGTTTTCCTCGGCGCATGAGGTGTTTAATTATTTTGCAGTTCACTCCACCTTCGTTAGCCACAGCGATGTTTATTCTGGGAGGCTTTTCTGCCTGAGGCTGTACAAGGGTTTGATTTCAGACAGGGGCTTACCAAGTTGGGTGTTTGGCCCAGACTCCAAATTTCAAGAGTTGCTGTGAAGCCCTGGTGAGCTTTATCAAACTGTCAGTCCCGGTTCCTCTGCTGAGACATCTACTACGAGTGACGACTTGGACGTGGGTACTGATGTGTTAGAGTCTACTGATGAATGCCATCAGACAAAACCAGCTTGCATTTATTAGTGATTTGAGCTAAAACGCTCTATTTAAGAGCAAAAGCCATATCTGACTTGGCCAGCGTGCCCCATTTTATCTCCTCCCCAGCAAGACTTCTAAACCTCGCTCCAGCTGAGCGGTTCGCGAGCTGAAGGTACGTGAAGGGGTCGTTAAGGCAGACGGCCGGTGGAGAAGGGGCGAGTGCAGTGCAGCTGCAATGGCTCTCGCTCGGCTTCTGGGAAGGAGCTGGTTTTGCCAAGCTGTGCCCATGGACCTTCACTGCTCTCTGGGGCTTCAGAACCCCTTCCTGGTGCGGGGGGCAGCTCAAACAACCCTTTGGCAGGTTAGCATTGGCTTAGACCTCCCACTTACTTCAGAAGCGCTTACTGAGTGATTGGGCAGTGTGAAAAGCTTGGCAGGACCCTCTCGGGCTTTGGGCAGCTCAGAGTTTGCTCTCTGAGGGATGCTCTTCTGCCCGGTCACGCCTGGATAGAGCCAATGTTAACTTCTCTGATGTTAATGCTTGTAGTTAATTAAGCACAACAGATTCTCACATCCAGACTGCCAAAAATTTGCAGCTTGCCCATCTCAAACTCTGCAAATCACACGAAAAGTGATGCTGTAGGATGTTTTTGTTTTGTTTTCTCTAGTGTCAATCTGTTTCCTTTGAACGCTACAACAAACATTTTTATTCTTGCAGGCGGAATCCCTGGGAATGTGCAATTGATTATTCCAACCTCACGGTGCTGCTGCTGCAGAGATTCGTGTGGCTGTGGCTGGCTTCAATTCCCCGATAGCCTGTCTCACGCTTCTGTCCTCTAAAGCAGCTGAGAGCATGAAGTCACGCAGTTAATCAAGCGAGAGAGATTGCTCCTCTTTATCCAGAGACCTGATGACTTTATCCGACAGGGAGGGTCTCTGACGGAAGGAGATGAGATAAGAAACATCCACAGGATTCAAGGCGCAGTGGAGTAGGAGGGCTTCAAAGTGCTTCAATTTCTGAACTGAAAAGCATACTGAATAGTCTATTGACAAAAACAGACCTCTGGCTGGCACTT
>Ga0065711_1050876_pt1 | contig 10619 bp, 7 predicted proteins | sample Hoacrofraction12_FD_59098 | JGI IMG/M metagenome (GOLD analysis project Ga0065711, IMG submission 59098) | Hoatzin crop microbial communities from Cojedes, Venezuela - Epithelial fraction 12 v2 (version 2) | ecosystem: Host-associated > Birds > Digestive system > Esophagus > Crop | place...
AGAGAGTCCAGCGGAGGGCTACGAGGATGATGAGGGGACTGGAACATCTCCCCTACGAGGAGAGGCTGAGGGAGCTGGGCTTGTTCAGCCTGAAGAAGAGAAGGCTGCAAGGGGACCTTATAAATGCTTACAAATATCTTACCTTATAAATGCTTACAAATATCTGAAGGGTGGGTGTCAGGAGGATGGGGCCAAGCTCTTTTCAGTGGTGCCCAGTGACAGGACAAAGGGCAATGGGCACAGACTGAAGCAGAGGAAGTTCCGTCTGAACATGAGGAAGAACTTCTTCCCTCTGAGGCTGACGGAGCACTGGAACAGGCTGCCCAGGGAGGTTGTGGCATCTCCTTCTCTGAAGATATTCAAGACCCGCCTGGACAAGGTCCTGTGCAGCTTGCTGTAGGTGACCCTGCTTCAGCAGGAGGGTTGGACTAGATGACCCACAGAAGTCCCTTCCAACCCCTACTATTCTGTGATTCTGTGATTCCGTGATTCCGTTATGGTAGCTGACATTTCTCACATTGCATTTCAACTACTTCTCTTAATACATATCACGTTCAGTTCATTCTATCCTTCAGTACTAAATATTAGATGATTCATGCATACTTTGATTTGTGATACGCTGACTTAGAATAAGGTTAGATGGCAAGCATATGCAATATCTTAGCAGCTGTTTTCTAACTGAGTTTCCTCTTTGGATTCTTCCTTCTCATGTATGAAATTCTGTTAGAAAAGACTTCATTTGCACACATGGTGAGAAAAAGTACTTCAACTTCTGCACATAGTCATCGACGTATAGCTAAACACATACAATATTATGTGATAAATTGTATAACTTCAGGTTACTGTGGTCTGTTTGTTACCCTAAATAATGGCGCGGGTGGGGAAAAAATTCATGAATCATGCAAGTTGCCTCCTACCAGCCCAGCAAAATTATCTTCTCCACACTAATCATCAATATCATTGACCTTTGTCATAAAAGGGTCATTCATATCTATATCCTATTAGAAGTATCATCCCACGACCACCTTTTTGGGTCTATGAAAGTCATGTCAGAAAGAATCATTGACTTCTTGTCAAATACATCCAACCTTACACATTAATATATCCACGGATGCCTCACTAATCACTCAGCAAACAATGCATGATATGCACCAGGCAGTGAGAAGTGAGGGAGAGATCTTTGGAGGACCCTGTCCTCCTCCAGGCATGGATTTAATGGTGACAGTGATAAATGAGAGGGGATACACAATATGCTTTCTCTCCTTTCATGAATAGCGGGATTGTGTAGAATTTGCTGTTCATTTGTTTTCTCTTTCTCTTCCCTCCTCTGCTCAGTACAGGAAGAAACTAATTTATTTGATCGGAAAAGTTATGAGGCAGTCAGTTTTGTTGTCTGATTTTCAAGCTCATTTTTTTTTCCTAATTTCTTTCTTTGCTATTGTAACTTGCCTCCTAGAAAGTTACACTGTACACAATCCCATATTGAGTAGAGATGTGTTCTCAATACTGCTCTCTAAACTACAGGTGTATTGAATCAGAAAAAATACATTTTACTGAAACCCAAACACTGACCACTTTATATAATGTCATACAAATTATCCAGAGAATGTTGAACTGGACAATTTGACCCATACACTAAAATTTTGGGCAGGCTGTTACATTATTGGAGAATAATTCAGGAGGCCTTGACTCCATTGTTAGCCTACTGATTCAATGACAGTTACCAGAATTACATGGCTCTCAGACCCTACGTTTTAGCTTCAATCTTTTCCTATTGTCCAAAGTCTTTTACATTTTTCAAATGTAAATGTATATTACAAACAACCAAATTAGGGGAGCAATGGAAATCAACAATAGACAACTGACTTTCAGGAGTTCCCAGACTCCATTGTGTGCTAAAATTTCATTGAACTTTGAGATTTTAACACAGAAATAAACTGAGTTGCAAAATATGCTCTTTGGGTCTCCAATTATTACACGTACCACTTTGCAAAAATTGACCTTGTCTCCATTTCATCCTAAAATTCTTTGATGGATTAGATGTTGATATTTACCCAAAACAAAATAGACATATTGAAAATAAATTTAATAGTCTTTGGAAAAACTGCTTTAATATCCTTAAATGGGTGCAAATCTCTGGCTGTTAATTATATTCATTATTTCTTTGTTACATCCATGAACAAAATCTTAGGGGAGGAAACAAAGAAGAGAGGAAAAACATCTGGATATTTCCAAGAGGGTGTGTAAATAACTGTAAGTATAAAGTAACAAAGAACAGTAACAAATATTATTAATCATGATATCATCAATAAAAAGATAGGTTTGGAATGGATATAGGTTCATATGCTTCAGGACATAAGCTAATTTTTACCTAGAAGTGCTTAGGAGAGAACTGCCTCTATAGTCAAATCGCTGTACGATTCCTCTATTTCTCTGAAGTATCTGGTGCCAGCCATTGTTAAAATCTCATTCTGGACTTACCTGTTTCTTGTGTACTATGGCAATTTTTATGTTTCTATGAGCTGAAATACGATTGTTTTTACCTAAAACTAATTTCAATGTAGAAGTGTTATCTGTTCCAACATTACGCTGGCAGAGCACTCTGTAAACTACTTCTAAACACGGAGCCAAATGCAGCCTTTTTGAAGATCTGCAAGCACAGTCTAACGGTTTTGGCAGATGCTTGGTATACTTCAAGGGCGTTGAAGTTTGTGCCAAATTTTCTTCTTTGATTTCCACAGATCTGAATGCACACATCTGGTTGTGGGAGGGGTTATCACACATCTACACCTGCCAAACATGACCATGCTCTAACCCATGCATATTTCTTTAAATCCTGTGTGCCTTCTTGTGACAGGCTAGTTTCAGCAGTGAGTTATTTCAAAATAATAAAACAGAAAATATTAGCAAAAAGAAATTTAAAAAAAAAAAAAAAGAACAAAACCCCACAAACAGGGTTGGGGAGGAAGGGAGAGTGGGGGAGAAAACCTGAGCATGTCTGGCTGAATTCCCTTTGGATTCGGAGGGGTCCACATGTAATTTGAAGGCTACAGACATAAAAATGTTCCAAAGAGTTAACAGAGTCTCAGCTATAAAAACCCAAAACATGTGATTTCAGATCAAATCTTAAACCACAGTCATTAAATATAGATAAACAGGGAGGAGAATTTCTCTGTGAAAGTAAAAAGGAGAAAAAGAAAATATAAACAAATGGAAATTCAGAGAACTTGGGAGGACATATAGAGAATATAATGAAATAATTGCTTGATCTGAGACAATATTTCTCAAGGAATAACTTCCTCAGTGTATTCTTCTTGCTTTCTTAATCACACAAAACCCCAGGAGCTGGTTGTGGATGTTTTTTTTTGATTCAGTCATACTAGAAATAGACATATATTTCAGCTTTTTCTTTTATTTTAAGTATTTTGGATTCCAGAAGTATCAGGGATACAATTTTTGACTTGTTCTTGCTGTAATTAGGCCCGTGGGTCACATGGTATATTTGTTTTCCACTGACTAGAACTCAAAACACAATGAGGGAATCCTTGGAGGAGACTATCACTATTCTGAGACTCTTAAGGGATAATAAGTGTAAATAGCAGGAGATTTCAGAGATATCAAAGCTTTGCATAGTGCAGTATTACTATATATGGGCCCAAGCTGGCCCACAGACAGACATATAAAAACATGCATACTCTGGCTGCTGAAACGTCTAGTAAATTACACAAATATAATTTCAAATTAGTCTTAAAGGAAGAGCTGAGCTATTAGTGTCATCTTCACTGCCCGTCTTTGACTGATGCTAGTTTTTAATTGCTTACCTTCAGGTCCACTGTGTCTGACAGTAAAATGCATAGAGGACGGAAGAGTTGAAGAGAAACAACATTATTATTTATCTTATCCAGGGACTGTCTCACTTACAATAAAGAGACAATAGGGACAAAAACCTTGTTAAGTACCGGAATTATTGTCAAGACCCCGCTGGGATCACCTGGTGGACCCTTGATCTTTATAGACAGATCCATGTATTTCTTTATAAATATATTTTCAGGTGGTATTGACTGACTTACCTGTCACTCTGTGTGCTGAATGCACCTAAATCTGACCTTAGACTGCATTATTTTCAAGGAAGTGGAAAAAAAGATGAGTGACAGGATACCACATGGTTATCTGGAAGTTAGGTTCGTGGTATCTAGAAGGTTATTTACTTTCTCTGCCCATTTCTAAACAACTCTGACAACTGGTAAACCAGAAGATATGGACAGTTGGAATCTGTTCTTCCCCCTTACATTCAAAAAGTAGTTAATATTTTCTGAATGTTGTTCTCCAAGGCTGGATCCACAACTCTAAATCCTAAACTGAAAGTGGTTTTCTTTCATCCCACAATGAGCACCCTACCGGCATTTCAGTGGCAGGGCTGAGCTTTCTTAGATTTTTGTTTGCTTTAATGGTTCCCTGATGGGCTTCCCTGAAGTCCCTTGCCACACAATTGTCCGTGTATGATATTGCTAGGTAACTTGGATTTGTAGGCAGAACCCCTAGAAGAGCCTTCAGTCATAGGTTATAATGATGACTGTCAAAATACCCACATCCATCTAGAGAGCACAGCTCTAAGTATTCAAATAGGAGAGATAAGTGTTGCATACATGTCTAGCTGATTGACAGAAAAAGTTCTCTGAAGTACAGACAACAGCGAAACATGAATCTCAAAGCATAAATGCAGAAATATTGTGGATAATAGTGTGAATAAAAACTAAAGAAAGTCAGAGGTCAGATCTGCACCTGGTATAAATCAACACACAACCACAGCGGTTTTACACCTGCTGAAGATGTGATCACGGAAAGTTTCTCGAAATTTAATGATTCTCAAGTTTATTTCACAGAATATTCCCTAAACCCTATGACTAAGAAAAAAGTCCTAAAAATATTCATTATTTGTGTCCAGATTTTTTTCTGGTGTGGATTCTCAGAATGTCACCAAACAAAAGGGAAAAAATATAAAGTGTAAAAAATATTAAGAACTACCTGAAGAATAACCAAACCTTGGGATACTATCTAGATCATCTGAAACTAGGAGCAGGAAAAAAGAAAAACTGCAGCTTGGGTTAATGTCATGATTTGCTATTAAAAGTGACAAATGGTTGTAGTATCGTCTGGTATTTCCTTTCTTTTCCCTTCCACCTCTGACAAATTTTATCTTATATTCAACTTGTTAGTAACATGGAATGGCTTCTGCTTCTTATAACTGGCTTTTCTGTATACAGCTCATCTTTTGCAAGGTAAGGAGGGTGATTTAAAGCAAAGAAATTGAAACAATATTCCATCTGAATGTCAGCTTTACTTATGTTGTATCACTGTGGCTTAAATAGTGCAATGCAGTAATGTTTCAGGCTGACTTGTGCTTTAACGAGTCAGTACAAAGCTGCAGCTGATGATGATTGCAATGCACTAGCTTGCGTATCTGAAGTTCGCTGTTCTCTGGTTCTTAACTCGGAGCAATTGGATACCTTTTCTCTTGCATTAACAGTTGACGAGGACTTGATTATGTTAAAAGGAGTGCTCTGTTGTAAATTCTTTCTGATAGATTTACAGTAACTGATGCAAAACTCAAGCGCTTGCAAACTGAACAGGTTCAACAAATTTTTGTTCATTGCTACATTCAGATTAATAGATTCAAGACAATTTTAAATGTAATTTGGTCTACTTCACATTACACAGTATTACAACTAAATCCATCTACTCTCTGCCACAGATGCAGTCTAGATACTCATCTTCAGCGCAATAGAGAAGCTGTTTCCACCTAAGGAGAAGGGAGAGGGGAGACCTTTACTCCTGTCATAAACATGCAGGTCACAATAGCCATGTTGTTTAAAAGTGGTGGTAATCATAGTGGCTACTGATTTTTTTTTATACCAGCTACATTTATATTCTGTTATTAATTATCATGAAATGACAATGTAAAAATATGCCAGCAAAGCTTGGGAAGAATATAATAAATGGGAAGGCAAAGACAGACACATTGGGGATTTAGGCCATAAACTAAAATATTAGGTTTTTAATTTTCTATATCTATCCACAGATATTTAAGGACTACAACTGGATGAAACCTTTGGTCTGGAATTAAAAAATTCAACATTCCACTCAAAAATGAATATTTTTTGCACTTGACCAAGATTTGAAATACTGTTACTCACTACATTTCTTTTTTTGATGTTTTGCAGAAGCTTCAGAATTATTACTTTTGTCATATTCAAGAGAATCAAATAATTTTGGGGAAAACAGAATTCCTCTCTATTTTTTTTTTCAAACCTGAATATCAGACAGCTTATAATTTAGTTAACCTTAGCATTCCACTAGCCGAATCTCTGATGCATACAGAAGACTAAATCTTTTCACTGTCGTTTAGAAATGCTCTGCAGAATTGAGTACAGCTTAAGCTAAAGACTTGAATAATAATAATACTGTTGTTCATGTAACAGTTTTACAAAATATTACAGAATTTTTAAAATTAATAAAAAGTAGCATTATTTGTATTGCATGCATAGCAGGTAGGCTTTTAGAAACAGGCTATAACGGTGAGTTCCATTTTAGGAAAGTCAGGAAAACATCTACAGAAAATTCCTCTTATCTGCCTCTTAAGCTCGCAGAAGTTTCTTCATGTGTAAAGAGAAGGGATTAATTTTTTTGTAGAAAAAAAAGTTTACAGATTTAACACAAAGTAGTTTTTTAATAAACAGTAGAAGCAAAGGGAGAGGGAAGATAAACAGGTGACACTGTAAAAAGATACTATATAGATACACTATAAAGATACCTACACTGTGCAGGTGACACGATTTGCGGATAATTGTTATACTTAAAGGACCTAGGTTATAATTATGAGATTTGCTATGAAGCATAGCAAACAGAGGGCGGGAAGAAGGCTTGAAATTATTCTCATAGAAAAATGTTAGGGAGTTCACTAGTGAACAATGACTTTTACGCATAACTGATACTAACTTGTATAACAGAAGTATAACCACGAATGAAGTAAAATGGTTAATTAATGGGTAGCTTAAAAATTGCAGAAAGGATATCACTGCATACCAAGACCCCACTTCAATGTAACGCTTAAGCATGTGCTTAACTTTAAGTACAAGCCGACGTTCAGCTGATGTCATTGAAATTAGTTAAACACATAAAATGCTTTCGTATGCTGGGGTTTCTGTGCAGTGGAATTTAACTGAAGTTGAAAATTACTATGTTTAATTTTTTCAGAAATTTGTTTTTCATTCCTGTTGAATTCTGTATGGCATTTCCATAAGAATAAAGGCTTCTTTACAAAATCCTTTTTGTTTGTTTTTAATTTAGTTTTCCTCCCAAACCAACCTTCCTTCAGAGATGGTCTTCTGCATATCAACAGACATCAGGAGTAAATAGGGATATAACATAAATACCACAACTAACATATATGTATGCCAAGGTATTATATAAAGTGTCTGCAGATAACACACCACTTATTTCTCTGTTCACAGTTATACGCTTGTTCAGTATGTCTACTATATGAGACACAGCATGTCACCTTAAGTTTGCTCTTTTTTTTTCTCTACTTGATCACTATAATCCCACATCTTTAATAGTGGTAAATACTTGAGGTCCATTATTTTGCTTTATGAACCACACATGGCTTCATGAAAAAACATTTTTGAAGGGTGAATGAAGTAGAAAACAGAAACTTGCATGGGACAGAATAAGAGTTGGTCTCTAGGACTTGTGGCGTAGAAATACTTCACAGCTCAAGTAAAGTCCCGTGTGACACCCATGCTGTCAACAGCCTTAACTTTCAACTAACTCCCAACTTTCACACAATTTTTCTGTGTGTTTATTGATTTCCTTATTTTCTTAATGTTTAGTTGAGATGGAATGAATAGAAAAGAAGGGACAGAATTGTAGAGGTTACATCCCCTGGGAGGATAAGTACAGCTGGTAATAGAAATTATTTCCTTCAGGAACAGCTGTGAAAGCCTTATGTGCCAGTAGCTGCATGTGAACCCTTTATTCTTGTAGTATAAAATCTGACAGGAAAGTGTAAGTCTAGAGAGAGTATTTATATGCAACCAAACACATCCATTTTGCATTAAACATCCTAGTTAAGCAGGTTTATGTTCTCCTGTCTGCTGTCAGTCAGTTTTCTGTGCACTGTCAATCAGTCACGATCACCTGGTTTCCCACACTTGGGTTTGGGTACGCAGTGCATAATTGCCATTTGCAGGGTAGCTCTCTGCCCATAAAAATGGGCATAAGTTAATCAGTTTGCTAGACTGTCCAATTTTCTGTATCTTCACAAGTTTGGAACATTGAAAAATGAACATTTTCCTTTTTCATTCCATTTGGAGCTCCCTTGCAAAGCGAGCAGTAACAATGCAGATCACATGCAACACCTTATACGCTTCCAAAACCTCCATCCTGGACCCTTTCACCTCTGTGTGTCTTTGAACATCTGCAGAAACCAAGAATAAGAGTTCAGCTTTGTCTATGGTAATTCCAGCTACGACCTTCAGAAACCTCCTTAAATTCAGCCAACTACTTTCTTCTCCCTTTTGTAAAATGAGCTGAATGTTCTTCTATCTCTCAGTCTTCGTAAAACGCAGTTAAAATTAAACACAGTGTCCAAATGCTAAAAAATGCAATCCTAGGCCTACACAATTGGTGTCAGTAGGAGTTTTGCCATGAAATTCAATGGGAGCAGGGTCAAGACCTGATATAATTGAGAGAAGTTGTTAATATACATCACTTATTGCCTGCCTGCACTTCTTGTCTAGCTAATAAAGTCACTCACTGACATAACAATATAGAGTGCAGGAACAGGTGACGCACTGTACTGTGTGGTTATGAGGTCTTTTATAGCACACCTTTCCCTTCAGTACGTAGTGGAGGGTGTACAAATACACTCCATATGCTTTATACTACCATATTGAATAAGTTATTGAATAAGTGTGCTTTGGCAGCTCAGCTTATCTTAAGCTAAACTTGCTATGTGACTTCCATAACAGATTAGAAGCTTCTGTGCATTTATGAAAATACCCAAAAAGTCTAGCACCAGTAGCTACCAGTTATACCTAACTGGCTTTTGGGAAGCACTAATAGACCTGCTTAGATTAGTAAGAATTAATGGGTTGTTTATTTGTTTAAAAATTTTACTTTGTCATCAAATGTTTACCTTAGTGGCATTCCAAATGTATAACACTAAGAGCAAAATCATATGAAATCAGCATCTGAAGCCACCTGTTTTGTCAGGGAGAACTGCAACTGTCATTCAAAAAAAAATGGCAGCAGAAGCAGCAGCTCCTCATCACACACTCTTCCTCTGTCTGTCACTGTTTAATACGTTATTGGGGTTAATGACCATAGAAGACTCTTAGTTATGTCCTAGACCACATTTTCTCTACGGTCAGGAAGGATTACGAACCATGGAGCAAGATGATGCAAACTGATACATATCTACAAATAAAAAAGATATACTGCATACCATGGAATAGAATAAAGTTTTTTCAAAAGTTGGATCTTAAGAAAGATTCAGTAGTTAAAAAGTTCAAAAACTTCTAAAGAAAAGCAATGTCACTGTGCTTGAATAACTAATTTTTAATTCTAAGCAAGAGTAAAGAAGTCTTGTATCTTAATACGCAATGGGATGGAGACAAGGAAGGGAAAATTGAATTTTTGTTTGATGTTGAACATTGTAAGAAGACAGTGAAGAAGAGGAAAATATCAGTCAATATATTTTGAAATTGTTTGAGGTCTGGAGAAAAATGTTAAATTTTAAGAGATCAAGATGTTTATTTTATAAGAAATAAGACAGAGGGATGATTCTACTTAAACATTTAAGTACCTCAAATGGCAGCAGGTTGAGGGAGGTGATTCTGCCCCTCTACTCTGCTCTGGTGAGAGCCCACTTGGAATCCTGCATCCAGCCCTGAAGCCCTCAGCACAGGAAAGACATGGATCTGTTGGAGTGGGTCTAGAGGAGGGCCACAAAAATTATCTGAGGCATGGAACACCTCTCTGATGAGGAAAGGTTGAAAGAGTTGGGGCTGTTCAGCCTGGAGAAGAGAGGGTTCCAGGGGATACCTTATTGCAGCCTTCTAGTGCCTGAAGGCGCCTACAAAACAGCTGGAGAGGGACTTCTTAAAAGGACATGTAGTGACAGGACAAGGGGTAATGGCTTAAAAATGAGAGGTGGTAAATTTAGGTTAGATGTAAGAGAGAAATTCTTGACTGTGAGGGAGATGAGGCACTGGCGCAGGTGGCTTAGAGAAGTTCTGGATGCCCCATGCCTGGAAGCGTTCAAGTCCAGCTTGGGTGGGGCTTTGGGCAACCTGGTCTAGTGGAAGGTGTCCCTGTCCACAACAGGGAGGGTTGGAAATAGATGATCTTTAAGGTCCTTTCCAACCCAAACTCTTCTATGATTCTGTGATCCCATGAAAGGAAAAAATCCTGATCTGAATGTACTTTACTATGTTGCAGAGACACAGAGAGATATGATTCATACCAAACACACTGTATTCTTATTAATCAAATTCGGGACAAATAGATTGGGCTTTGGTTTTTTTTGCTGGGTGCTTTTTTTTTTTTTTTTTTTTTTT
>Ga0065711_1050877_pt1 | contig 10619 bp, 7 predicted proteins | sample Hoacrofraction12_FD_59098 | JGI IMG/M metagenome (GOLD analysis project Ga0065711, IMG submission 59098) | Hoatzin crop microbial communities from Cojedes, Venezuela - Epithelial fraction 12 v2 (version 2) | ecosystem: Host-associated > Birds > Digestive system > Esophagus > Crop | place...
CTGGAGAAGAAGAGGCTGAGGGGGGACCTTCTTGCTCTCTACAACTACCTGAAAGGAGGTTGTAGTGAGGCAGGTGTTGGTCTCTTCTCCCAGGTAACTAGCAATAGGACAAGAGGCAATGGCCTCAAGTTGCGTCAGGGGAGGTTTAGATTAGATATTAGGAAAAAGTTCTTTAGTGAAAGAGTGGTCAGGCATTGGAACAGGCTGCCCAGGGAGGTGGTGGAGTCACCATCCCTGGAGGTGTTCAAAGAACGTGTAGATGTGGCACTTCAGGATATGGTTTAGTAGAAATGGTGGTGTTAGGTGGATGGTTGGACTCAATCATTTTAGGGGTCTTTTCCAACCTATGATTCTATGATTCTTTGATTCTATGATTATTAAGAAATCAGTTTCACCAAACCATGTATCTTATTTTCTTCGCTTACAGAGGATAAGATCATGACGGTGTGATCTCTCCCGCAGGAGAACAGGCAATTGCACCTCTTCCTTGCATGAACAGTTCTCCGGGATATTTTGGGCAGGACTGAAAACTGCACCTGCCAGCGGAGAGGTGCAAGGTGCTGCTACCCACAAGGCCAGCGGCAGGCACAGCCACACGAAGCCACTGGGCAGCCCAAAACAAAAGCGGTCGCAGGAGTGTTGGTAAGTTGAACAAGTTTGTCTCAACAGTCAGTGTACTCCAAACACCAACTCCTGCAAAAGCCTTCAATCTTTATAAAAATCTTATGCATATAAGAAAGGACGGATTATCTAAGCAGAGCAGCTTAATATTATTTTAATTGATATTTATCCTTCATTGTGATTCAGTCCAGTGCCTAAAGTGGTAAAACACCAAAACAAAATATATGTGGCAGGTCAAATACACTTGGTCAAGATCAGCACCTGAAAGTTAGGATTTCCAGGTATATTAAAGCACTTCATCTTTTGAGGTTTGCATCTCACTATTTATAGCACAGCTAGGTGAGTCCTGCTCTTGCAACCTTAAGCATATGAATAGTCGCATTAACCACCACTACTCAGGAGAACAAGGACTGTAACAGCCCCTTCCACTGTCTCACCTTTAGCAACTGCTAACACTGAGGCTGCTGAGCAGATGCCATTATAACCCGCAGCCTGATCCTGGTCTCATTTTACAGTGGCAAATCACTGGCAAATCCATGGCAGTCGCTGCCGTTACGGCAAGAGTAAAACAGCTGTGAGCTAAGTGGGATCAGGATCACATCATCTGCTTACAGCCTCATACGTTTCCAAAACATTCTCTGATGGGGCTGAAATTTTCCATGATTGATCTCTGGCCAAATGCAACTCTTCTTTTTTTTATTTTTTTCTTTTAAGTACAAGCAAACCATCCATTTTTGAGAGAAGATGTTGGAAAGAGGGCAGAGCAGTCCTGTGAGGAACAACTCTGTAACCTACAGCGTTTTTGTTCGAACATTTGCATCCTCACAGTGAAAAATGTGATATACTATTTATTATAGTTAATTGCTAAAAAAGGCTAGAAAAAGTGCTATTGGACAAAAATACTGGTTTTGTCCCACTTCTTATTCAAACACAACTCCTGTATATATTTTTCCTGTAGTTGTAGGTATTGTGCAACAGTGGAAATCAGAAAGTGACCATTGCACAGCTGTTTACAGAATGGGAGATAAAAAACGTGACTGTAAAACCAGTAAGTCTTTCTCTCTGTTGTTTCACGAGTGTAAAAGCATCCCTCTACTTTGCAGAGCCTGTGCAGGGGCCTAAAGCACAGGTCCCGCATCCAGGAGAAAGAGCAAGCTCAAAGCTACCCACCAGGACAGAACCAAAGAGAGGGCCAGCTCATTTGCAAGTGAACAGTTTACATAAACACACCAAAAAGCACAGACCCGTTTAAAAAGTTGTATTACTGTTACAAATAATTTTAAAACCCCCTGTAAATGTAGCTTGTAGCGTTTGCTGCAGACTTTTGGAAAAACTATCTCTTTACTAACTTGGAGCCGAAGATGGAGAGCCTACTTTAGTTCCTCCAGGTTTTTGTTTCCAGCTCAGTGGTTTCTGCCTGAGCGCAGCCCAGATTCCCTGCGAGGTCAGCAGCCATTCAAAATCGCTCCCGCTCCTGAGGAGCAGCCAAGCCTCATTATATTTCTGTGCAAACATTCTCCTGAAATCGCAGCTCCACTGACAAACAGTTTTGCACAGCAGAAAACAACAGGGTAAATCGCAAGCTACAAGTCGCCACTTTAGTGTTTCCAGCAAATCTATAAAAAGCATGTAACAGCATAGAGGCACAAAATCTTTAAACATGACAAAAGCAGGCAGTGCCAGTCAGGCCTCTGTGTTGGTCTAAGGAGGTGTTCAGGATCCATACAGGAGTCAATTTGATAAGATGGTCACACATCTAATGATTTTCAAATGCACACAGTGAGGGCCCAACCCTGACTCAACAGCAGCATGAGCTGTTCAGCAAAAAGGTTGGTCTACAGTGGGAAGCTAACACAGAAGAGGAAAACCCCACCTTACTGCACAATGGGAAGATATAAAGCTGCTTGAAGGGGAGGTCTCATTTCATAGAGATGATGGTACACATCGCTCCTCCCCCATGCTTCCCCTGCCTCCAGCTCTGCTGATGCGTGTGGTCCCCAGGAGGTCATGTCTCCTTCCTGCACTGGGAAGAGGACTGATGGGTTTTGTTGGATTTCAATTATTTAGCGTATGTACATCCCAAGGTAGAAATCACTTTACGTTCACAGCAAACGTAAGCAGTGTATGGCTAATACCACGACACAAATATAATCATCTGGGAGGTACCAGTGAAGCAGGCTCAAACAAAAAGCATGGATGCTTTGAGCCCAAGCCTTCCTCATTAAGGAGCAGGGACAACCAGAAGGACTGGCTTTCTTCCTTAGTCAAAAGGACAGAGCTGACCTCCAGGTGGGCAGCACAAGTTGGGACTTCTGCCTGCACAGTGATGGGTGGCAAAGGCTGCCAGAGGGCAGGGGGTGGGTCAACATGGCCAACAAGGCTAGTGGCAGAGGTGTGCTGCCTGCACTGCTCGGTGGGCACAGCCAGTGTGAGCGGGGAAAGCGGTGGCTGCTGAGTCTGGGGGCATTGGGGTGCTGTTTCTGTGGCGTGGGTTGCTGCTGGAGTCCTGAAATCATGCCCGGCCCTTGCCGCAGCAGCGATGCTGGGCGGTCCTGACTCGTATGACTAATGCCAAGAGGGGGCTTTGGTTTGTGATTCTAGTTTTCATCAAGAGTCCTTCCTCAAGTCCAAATTTAAGCCTCTGCCTTCCATTGGCAAGCTGGGGAGAGCTGCCTCCTCTGCTGCAGGGACTGTGCCCGTAGAGCAGGTTAAGGCAGAGGCACAAAAATAGTGTGGCAATGGGTAACCACAGAAGCACCATAGTTAGACATGGTTTGTTTAGTGACAGAAGTATGCAAGTCACTTTGCCAGACAAGAATCTTCCTCCCAGAGAGGCTCCCAAAGAGCCTATCATCAGTTTTTTTAAGTGTGTGCAGTTTTCTGGCTGAAGCTTTCCGCTGGAGTTGGTCTTGCCTAAGGGCTGTACACTTGCAGGGTTGGAAAACATAGTGCTGACGTCCTCTTGCCAAATTCAGCTTGTTCCTTGGATAGTTTCCTTTCCCTAATCACTGTTTATCTTTATGGGGGCCAGACTGGCCCATTTCTTCCACTCTTTCACTAGTCTCTACAACAGATATATGATCTCTGAAATTCTTCCCTGGCTGACCATGGTTCATTCATCAGGGAATAAATTCATCCCTTTGTTGGGCAGTTAGTAAGCACTCAGTGAATTTCCAAAGGCATTTCTAAGACCTCAGATACCTTGGATTTCTAGGTGTCACATGAGCACTACCCTGTGTGCGCCCAGGCTTTTCCCCTTTCAGCAAAGCATCTCCCACCAACAGCCCACAAAAGTGCTGTACCTCCAGGTCTTGGAAAGGAGTCAGCTCCTCCCCACTCCCCCTGACTTTGGCAGGAAAGGAAAAAAATAGCTACCCAAAACCTGCCCTCAGCTCTGCTTCTAAGCAGGGGTTTTCACTGAGCCAGCTGTGTTTGTGATTTCTATTCTGTTTCTCACGATATTTGTTTTGATTCCATCTATCCACCTCTGTCGCTTCTATACTCCCAGGCCCATTTGCTTAATGTTCTGTTATCATTGCTTACATTTCAGTATATATTCCACTCTGAATAGGTAAGATAGATGAATAAAAGATTACCATCCCTTTTTACAGATAGACAAGGGAGAGAGCGGAAGAATTAGGTTATTCCTTCACAGTCTGCAGCACAGTCAGCAGCAGAGCCTCAGTCCCCCAAGTTCATAATGCCGTAATTTTCCACCTGAACCCCATTCCAGCTTTTACTGATTCTGAAGGGCTGGATGAATGTGCTTTAGTGGTACCTCTAGCTGCCTGGGACAGCAAAAGCAATACTTCTGCACTGGAGAGAGGGGAAGTAACTGGCCACTAAAACACCGGGAGGGAGATTCAGCCCTCACATAAGTGAAAGCAACACTGTTTTGCCAAGCCTGAATTTGCCTTTGTAACCATAGCATTGTGTTTTTTAAGGTCTTCTGGGCAGAATGAAAGGGGGTTTGGTAACCCAAAGAAACCATAAAGCCCAGCTCTGAATTGGCTATAATGCAGCCGGCTGCCATCTATGACAGCTGGAGATCGCTGGACTGCGGACGCAGTGCCAGCACACAGATCCATCACCCATTGCCCCCCGCGGGGATGCAAGGACCATCGTCAGACTATTCCCATCTCGCAGCCAGAATCACGGGGCTGAAGCAGCTCTGCTGCCGTCTCACGCTGTGCTGCTTCTGGCCTGCCTCCGTCGAGAGCCTGCTCTCCACCATAGGGAGCGGAAGACGGGGCTGAGCGTGGCAGTGATGCACAGGGCCCCATGTGCTTCGCTGTGGGAATTTTCACACATTAGCCTATGCAAAACTCCCACTTAGAAATAAAAATTGTAAGTTTGGGGCAGAAAGTATTTGCCAAGACCCCTTAATTGGATGAGTTTATATTCAATTTCCCAGTGGCTGTGTAGCATATTTATATACAATTTCTAACTTTTTTTCTCTCAAGCACATATTTCATTTTTGGGTATGCAGATCCTTATGGAAGAAAAGTGTTATGATTTGATAAAAGTCTTGTAAATATTGCCTGTGTAAGACAGCACACAGGGTGATGATGTCCATGCAGCTAGCATTAATGGGTAGATTAATGTCATTTCCAGAGTCACCTCTGTCAGCAATGAGTTATACCTCATTTGAAATGGTGACATCAGCTCACAGGCAGCGAAGACAACAAAGTTTGCTTGGGACGTCTGAACATGCTGTCTGGATATGTTGTTACCGTGACCCGTGCTTCTCTCCTTGTAAATAAAACAACTAAACCTACTTTTTTTGTAATCTTCTTCCCCTTTTAAAAATATAAAATAGCTGAGTTTATTTTAAGAGCCTTCATATAGCCCCCCTTTCCATTTTCCACAACAATGCACAAATGCAGCATATACATATGTGACAGCATTTACAAAATACAAAGCTGCAGCAAATATAAGGCTATAATCTAGAATAACTTGAACTCTCCAGAGCAAATGGGAGAAGTAAAAAAGAAGGATGCTGGGTTCTAGGATGCTGAGGCAACAAAACCTCTCTGCTGATCATGAGCAAAAAGCAACAAAATCTCCCCGCTGACCCTGAACGAGAAGTCCTTCCCATCCTCTGCTCTACATCAGCATGAGCCAAATTCAAAGGACCTGCAGATGGTAACGTGCCTCTTGACCACAGCTCATAACCAAAAGACTACACGCTTTTGTGGTCACAATGTCAGTGGCCAGCGCAATATCTGAATTTGGGCTCCAGAGACCTCCGTGTAAATTGCGCATGGTGATTGCTGCATGTACCAGAAGGGTGCCTATGCCCCATTTCCTCCCTGAGAAACCTGCACTACAAAGAACCCTATAACAGGCCACGGTTTTATATTTAAAAAAAAAAAAAAAAAAGGAAAAAAAAAGGTAAACTTTTTCAAGAAATGGTCTAATCACATTCAATTCCTTCAGTGCTTGCTGGAATAATCATGATGAACTCTGTCAGTGTTAATGGGGGTGTTACAAGTCTTGTATCTGTGTAGGTCTGCCTCTGTAATTCAGCATTAATTAGCTGAATCATTATTTTAGAGTGTTACTGAATTATCTTATAATTACCACCTAACTTGGTGCTTGTAAATGAGGCAACAGAAGGAAATGGCAATTCTTTTAAATGTACTTAAAGTTAAGAAGGCATAATAAACACTCCATTCTGTCCTTTTTAGCAGTTTTGGGTTTTTTTGTGAGATGTGAGGCTAGTACAACTGCTTTCATCTATGCCTTTTAGATTTATTACAATCATTATAACAAATGGAAACGAATATTATTCAGGTTTATTACCCCATAGTATATCTTTATGAGCACGGAGGAAACCATGTTGCTTCTTTATCCACTGCCTATGAAGAGAAAGAAAAATCCTGCCTGGAAAAACAAAGTATTGTGATTAAAAAAAGATCATTTGGTTTTCCTAATGTAACTATTTTGCTAATAACTCATCTGCTCTGATTCCCAACACAATCAGACCTAATTGTTGCTCACTAGGAAGCCTCATTACGGCTTGACTGGGAAGGTAGTTAGGAAATACCATGTACATTTTGTTGTCACTGATTCTGCTCTGGAAGTGCTAATTCTGCAGTGCAAAGTCTATTGCACCATATCCCCCTGCCTGAAATGTGCAGAAGCAAGGGGGAAGAAAGGGAATATATTTGTCACTGGGCAAATCAGAAAAGCTTCTAATACCTGGCTGGTTCAGGTTTAGACTCTTGGATCAGCTTTGAATGCTCTGGACAAGATATTTTGCTCAGATAGTCATATGTTCCCAACAGACTATTCAGTGTATATATATATTATTTTTTTCAGGATTTTCTGACAGCACAGAGGCATGCTTATAAAACCATGAAGAAGTGCTTTAAGCAAATCTCTCCTTACTCTCAGACTTGTACTTGAAAATACGTTTTGTAATTTCTCCACTCAGAGAGATTGTCCAGGTCAACAGATCTGAGGTCTGCAAGACCAAAGGGGAGTCAATGTTGTGCAACCAGTCGTACTAGCAACCAGACATTTCTCGCGTGCTTTAGTTTTTCAGGGTGTATTCAGAGATTTGCAGCAGGCAGTTATGGTCTGCATTCTCTTACCACATACTCCTTACGCGGGAGTCACAACATACCTATAGCCTCCATTTTGTTAGTATTTTATCAGCAGAACTGAGGGCACGTTAAGTACTTGGCTTCTTTAGCAGCTAAGTGATTCTAAATATGAAACAAACAAACAATATATATATATATATATGAGGAATAGAAATACTTGAAAAATCTTTGTCGTAAACAGATTTTCAGCCTGACTAGGCTCAAATACATTGCTTCCTCAACACTAAATATTATATGCAGTTTGAAATAATGTAATAGTTTATTGTGGATGATTGCTGGTAGGATGTTAGTGATATAATGAAGGTATGAAGCACTAAATCACACTTTACTTTTATATCTGGGAAAAAAAAGATGATTTTCATACCCTGGCATGTTTATTGCTTTGAGACTGAGCCTGTTATTTATTAGGGTTCACTGTGTAGTTCTTAGAAAAGGCAGAATATTACTATTGTGATTACTCTTCTCGCTAAAATCATTATGGTATTCACTTTTCATACAGAACAGTTTAAACAATGCGAAGAATTCACAGCATGGTTAAACAATTTGGTGGCAAACATAGTCCACAAATAACCACAACTTACATGTAGTATGGTTTTAGAGGTGACAGGAAAACGTTTTTCTCTCCCTAAGTTTCCCAACCATCTGAGCCAAGGTCAATCAATTAAAAATGTATGTCATAGCTGGTCTTGAAAAGCAACTTCCTAAATAGACAATAGTGGTCCATTATTATGAAATATAATGGTCCTGAAAACTACTATATAGAACATTTGGAAGTTTATATGATGAAAACATGAACGATAGAAAATTTTTGTTTAGAAAGGGCCTTGGGGGCTGATCTAGTCCAATCTCCTGCTCACAGCAGGACTAACTAAAATATTGTCAGGCACCTCAGGATCTCATGTAAGCAAATTTTACTTACTTCTCAAACTTTTCAAAGCTCCAAATGACAAAATGCAGCTCTTTGTTCAGGTTACATCCAGAACACCTCCAGTCTGGGTTCCTATAGATTTGTGACTCCTACCTGAACTGCTAGTATCAGCACAGGCAGTGGTTTTACGTATTAGTAAGGCTGCCAACTGCCTTGAAGAGCCCACTTCCAATTGTGTGTAATATTTCCAAACACTACAAAATGTTTCCATACAGAGTGAATTCTTTTCTTTGCCTTTGTTTTAAAAGACAAAGTTCAGTTCCATTAGCTCAGGTGTTTCTAAGGAGCAGATTCAGCAACAAGCTTTCCGCTGAAGAACCTAGTGCCCTCCCATAACTTTGGATCAAGGATAAGAAGCTGTGTCAAAAAATAGCTGCTCTGTGCAGTTTCTCTGCAGGTCCACCTATGTTTGGTTATAGGATGAGCCTTATAAAAATTGTGATAGAATCCGCTCAGTGTGGACATGCTAGCCTTTAACAGATACTGTCTGTGAGGACGCCAGCCCCATGGAGCATGTCTGAAGCTCTCTCCACTTTTTTGGAGAGCAGACTCCAGCTGTGTGCCAGGGTGGGACTTCAGTAGAAGCAAGGCATGTGCTGAGCTCTGCACCAGTCCATGCTGCCAAGGGGATGAAAGTCTGGTCACAGGGAGCAGCTGGGAGGTTGCTATTACATGCACCATGTTTGCTGCAGGACACAGAACAGAGTGGAGGATGATGCTGTGTGCCAGGGATGGAAAGGGGGGTGGGAAGGGGCTGTGGCACAGGAAGGATGGAGTCTGGGACAGGAGTCCAGAGGCTGCTGTTGGAGGAACCAGAATGAGCAAGGCATGGATGGGGAGGCTGTAGAGGGGAGACAGGAGGTACTGAGAGAGGAGCCCTTGTCAGGGGCCCGGATATTGGTATCTAGCCTTGGACCAGCCAAGCGGGGAGAGTGTGAGGGACCAACACTGACAGAGGGAGCATGAAGACAGGAATGAGTTAGAAAAGACAAGGAAGGCAGAGTAAATTGCTCATGAGTTTCTACATGGTGCTCATCACTGCGAGTCCCAAGTGCTTTACAAACATCAGTGATTTCATTTTTGCAGGATATTGTGAACTGAGGTGATACTACTAACAACTTTAAAATGGCAATCTAAAACCTGGGGAGATACAGGTCCAAATTTTCTACTATTCTTAGTGCCTGTTCTGCGTCCTGGATTTGTTTTTCTCAGGGCATTTACCACTACATAACATTCCAGGCATCCAAATTTTATCTGAGATGTAGCTGCTCATACATCTGAAAAGCAGAAGCCATGGTCAAGTGACCATAAAATAAGGAACACTGAATTAAGAATAACCTATAAGAAAATTAGTTTAAGAAAATACCCAAGGTCCTAATGGGACTCTTCAGCAGAGTCAGAATAAGAACCAGCTCCCACAGGGCAATGCTCAACTGAGGCTCCCTGTGCTCCAAACTTTCAAATATGCCTTCACTCTCAGTTGGACTTCCTAGAAAAATGTACCACGGACTGGTTTAGAAGAAGGAAGTTGTCAAGATGGAAGGAAACTTTAAAAAGTTATGAGAAGGATAAAGTGGCAGGAAATATTATTAAAATGTTGATGAATATGCTCAGTTTCCCCCGCTGCTACACCATCTCACCTTTTGGTCTGACTGGTGCCTCTAACTTACTCCAGGACAGGCACAACCCAGAGAACTCTTAATGACGTATTCCCTGCTCCCATAAGCACAGACGTTCGGCCATCCAGAATAAATCTCCTGGGGAGGTGTTTTTCTTCTCTAGCCCACAATTAAATGACTTCTTCTTTACTGCCTCTTCCTGTTTATCCATTCCTCCTCCCCAGTGATTGGGCTCAGTGGCTGAAGCGTCACGTATTTCTGCACAGGATGGCATCCTTCCTTCCCTCCCTCCTTAAAGTTACTTGCTTAACTTTTCTTCTGTGTATCTTAATTAACACTTTGCCAGCTTTAGGCATCGGACACTTTCTCCTACTTAAAGCCTCCTTAAAATACGGTCACGTAACTTTGCACATTATAGAGTATGAAAACATTTAACGATGAAAGCTCTTTTTAAGGTTTATTCTGTTGAACTTGATGAGATTTTCAATACCCCACTGCGTTAAATCTCCATGTACATAGACAAATGCAACGAGAGGTTTAAGAATGAAATAGTTCAGGCTACACAGTCGGCATCTCAATTTGTTAGATAAGGGAAACAGCCTTGCACCTGCCCTGATTTTAGCACTGCGAGGTTAACTCCAGTTTCAAGGCATTAGCTTGAATGTAAATAAAAAATGTTTACTCAGTTAGGTTTGAACATGTGTTGCCTCAGTTGCCTGACAGCCTACATGATGCCATGACATTTATAATTCTGTTGATTCTTACCGTTGGGTTAAATCTTAATACTGTAACTTTTGGGGTATTTTTTGTGTGCGAATGTAAAAAAAAAAAAAAAAAAAA
>Ga0065711_1050878_pt1 | contig 10619 bp, 6 predicted proteins | sample Hoacrofraction12_FD_59098 | JGI IMG/M metagenome (GOLD analysis project Ga0065711, IMG submission 59098) | Hoatzin crop microbial communities from Cojedes, Venezuela - Epithelial fraction 12 v2 (version 2) | ecosystem: Host-associated > Birds > Digestive system > Esophagus > Crop | place...
TCATGTCAGGGAGAAAGGTTTGTCCTGGTTGTGTTTCTGGCTGTACCATGGCCAGACCTGCCACTCGGGATCTCCTGCTGCTTCATCCATGGCTGCCAGTGAGCTGAGTTGGGGCCCTGGCGCTGAGCGTTCAGCACACTGGTGTTCAGCATACACTGGTGTTCATACACTGGTGTTCAGCACATGGCGAGGTTTGTTGGCCTAAAATGAGTTGGTGTTTTTTTTAATGAGGCTAGGGACAACTTTGGTATTTGGGTGCAGCTGGATGACGCTACAGATCTGAGGGTGTGATCCAGGACCTCCATCCATGGGCATCCCCAGCAAAGCCAGTCAGGGCTGGTGCTGCAGCTTGGTACCGCTGTCATCTTCCACTGTGCTTGTCTGTTTTGCAATTAACTTTTTAAAACGTGTGAATACTCACAAGGACATCTAATGATGCATAGTAGAAGAGAAAACAAGCTTGGATGTGTTTCAGTGGTGTCTTTTAGGTGTCAGCGGAAGAGACAAAGCTGGTCCCCCACCTTCAGAGTGAGTCGTGGTTAAAAGCTGGCCATCTGCAGGGAGTCGCAGGCAAGTGGGTGAGCACCTGGCAGATGTTTAATCATTTTGTGGATTCTGCCCTTTCCACTTAATTAAAAATCTGCCTGGTTGCAAACGTCCACTGGAGAAGACAGCTCCTTCTGCAGTTCTGTTAGGGAGAGATTTGTTTTTTGCCATGACGAACGCTCAGACTAGAATAATGCTTCAGTCAGACAGGGGCATGATGGCCTATGGAAGTTTTGACTTACAGTACTTCTATACATTAAACTGGCCTAGCAGGGCTGGCTGTCCCCACTCCTTGGGGTGGAGATGTTGGCCAGAAGGGGCCGCCTGTAGGTATGCTATTGCTTTGTCGATGAAAAAGCCTGTGAAATGTTTGTATCTCAGGGCAAGACAGCCCTTTTGCAGAGGGTCAGAGTGGCTGCAAAAACCTTCAGGTGATGCAGAAGAGTGTAATGGCTGTTTAATTGTAGAAGGTCTCCCTGCCTTTGATAGCTGTCCCCTTCTGTGAGGTGCCTTAGGCTGTCTTTAAACCCCTTGGTGGGCAATGGGATGGATGGTCTCCTTTGACGATAGACCTGGCAGAGCTGCTGGAGATCAGCAGGGAGGTGACGTGGTGTGCAGGGAAGGTGTCCCATGGTCTGACCACATGGTGTAGTCGTAGGTGGAAGCTGGTGGTGCATGGAGGGGGTGACACCAGTGGCTGCAGCCTGGGACTTGCACAGGCCGGCTCTCCTGGCCACCCATTACCAGCTCTGGCAGGGATGCTTGGCTTTCGTGTACCTGTTTTCTTTTGGATAGGAAGTGATAACTGCCCGTTTCCCAAAATGCTCACTTAGTTCAGTTTGACAGCCTGAGAAAAAGGAATGGAATTCCTGAAACCTGCTAGCAGAAGCTCACAAATCCTTAGGCTGTCTCAACCAGCCTCCACAGGGCTATAAAATCCATGGAGAACTGCAGTGGAGAAATGAAATACATATTCCCAGCTTAAAGCCCGAAATGCCAAGGTCCAATCTGCTGGAAATTATCTGGCCATGACGGAGGTCTTATGTGCTGTCTGCCAGGGTAACCACTGGACGACAAGACTTGCCAGAGCAAAGAAAAAAAAGCAAAAAAATTTTTCTGCCAAAATTATTTTTAGGTCATCGTTTAAACTTTTTTCAATGCCACAAATGTCTGTTTTGAGTAGACAAGAGATTCTCTTTTACACACATTTTAAACAAGAGTAGTAAAGGCTGAGTTATTTTTCCAGCTCCACGTGATGGCACAGGGATGCAGAAGACCCAGAACTGCTCAGTCCCTCCTGCCCGTCCCAGGCACAGATATGAGTGGAAATACCTATAAAGCCACCGGCTTTCTACCCCGCACACGGAGGTGGGAAATACTCTCCTGTCCTGCCTGCATGCCTACCACCACCAGCACAGCCCCTGTGCTAAGAAGGGGCACCTACTGCTGCTCCAAAGGAGACCCTTGAAGGGGAGGCCGGGAAGGATTTGGAGGCAATATGAAGTGGAAATCTGTGGACTTGGCTGAAGTGCCAGCTGCAGCACTTCTAAATGCAACTCTCTTAATCAAGAGGCGGTTTCATTTTACAGTCCTGTGTGGTGTGAGAACCAGACATTAGTGGTGATTTGCTGCTGTGTGGGCTGTTAACTACTCAAAATGAACCACTGCAGATGTCACCAGCTCTCACTTTATAGGTGGCGTGAAAATAATATAAAAGCTTCTTTAGGCTCCTGCTGGGGAAAGATGCTGGTCCAAATCTTCAGCTAGTGCAAATCAATGCAACTTCACTGAAATCCATAAAGACTGATTGACTGACTGTGTTGCAGGATCTGCACTGCTGGCCTTTACTGAAATCTGGCTAAAGTTACTGGGCACTCCACATGGGCTTTTGCTCTGGGGAAGGACAACTGAGTGGTTTGAAGGCAGTGAAATATTGATTTGGAGAGACACCAATAAGTATTTTGTCCTAATAATCAATCCCAGAACATCATTAACATAAGTTAGCATTAGAGCAGGAGCATGTCATGGTAAAATATGCGCTGCAGACTGTGCTGGCCAAGGGACTCCCAAGATGGGGTGTGGATCTGCAGGGCGAGAGGAGCCCTGAGGGAGAGAGAGGGACTGAGGGTTTTCAGGTTCGGTATTTGGAGAGGGAGGTTTAAGACGCACAGGAAGGTTTTCCTTAAAATTAAATTCATGTCACCAAAGATGATGCAGTAAACTTGCAAGCTTGTCCCTGCATCCCTCTACCCCTTTGATATGGGGTGGGTTGAAGGCAGAGCTCTGACTCTGGTTCAGGAGTCTTGGTTTGGACACTGGCCTCCTACCTTCCCTGAAGCTGCCCTGTACCACCTCTCCCTCCACTAGCCAGGCTGTCTGGCTCCCCATCTCCTTTCCATGTTATTTCTGAGACGGAACGGGGCGAGTGCTGAAATCCTCAGTGTGTCCCCGGGGTGTTCCTGCTGTCAGAGGAGCCCTGGGGCAGAACCGTGCCTGGCTGCCTGCACCGCTGGGGAGAGCACGGGGTGGTTGCAAGGTTGGCGAGGTGGATGTGACCCCAGACAATGCTGGGGAGCAGTGGTGCAAGTTAGAGGAGATGTCTTTTTTTGTTTCCTTGCACTGGCCTGGCAGAGAAATCCTCTCCCAGGACAGGAGAGAGGCTGAGGCTGCCCTGCCTGGAAGGGCTCAGCTCTGGAGGCAGCTTGTTTGCTCTGCTGAGAGCATGGGAGGCAGCTAGTGACACTGCTAAATCACCTCTCAGGTACTAAATCACCTCTCAGGTGCACTGCACCTTCTCCAGGGCAGGGTCTCCAGTCCAGGTAGCTTGTACTAGTTTCATGCCTGTTGTCTAAGGCTTCAGCCTTATTCCATTCTGTTTTCAGGGACCTGAATTAGTCCTTATTTGTCCAGATAACTAGATTAACATCACCTCAGAACTAATAGACACATAGCAACGCAGTACAGCTTTTTACATGGGCCACTGCTCTAGAAAAATTTTTCTTCTGTCATTCTAAAATACCATAAACTCTTAATCCCACCAGGAGTCTTTCTCCACTTTTTTGAAAGCTGTCTCTAGACACAAGTTTTGTTCAAATGCTCAGCTGGCTTTAGTCCGCTGCCTTAGAGTTTCTTCCATAGAGTTGCTGTGATTTGTGTCAGCAAATGGTCTGATATGTCATGTCACAGACCCATCTCTGTTGCTAATTGACAGTGTAGACAGGCTAACTTATGAGTTGGTGCCCTTATTTCAAAGGCAGCCATTAGTTCCGATTTCTTCTGCCTTGGGGTTTTTTTAGCAGCTACTTTATACTCTAATAAATCCTGTTATATAAAACGTGTTGAAATATTTGAACTTTATGTAAATGAAATTAGGAACTCACCAAATGTCTATGGACAAAACCATGCAGTTTTGCTGGTGTCAGCATGGTTTCAGTGAGCATGTTTGAAGAAGGATGCTTGTCTCTGCACTAACACTACCGATGATGAACAGGCATTACCAGAATGCTTGCTAAACACGCGCCTTGTGCATGGAAATCGTATTTGGTGTGGGGAAAGGATCCATCAATCCTGTTGCCTCAGTGCACATGTACAAGTAAATACGAGGGCACCGCATGCAGTGCAGGCTGTGCCAGCTGATAGCTGTTGGCTTGTAATCTGTACTCCGATGTGAACAAGACTGCAAAGACTCGACTTAGGCACGGGGGTGATCTGGGAATTGTCTGAATAGGGAGGAGATTGTTCACAGGATTTCTCGAAGTTGCAATCATTAGAAATCTGGCTATAGAAAGACAGCAAGATTACTCTGGTGACTTACAAATGATGGGGTTCTTGACAATCTAACCTTCATAACAGCTGACTAATCCAAACACAGAAAGAAACTCTGCTTTTAGACACTGGCAAAATATTAGTTTGCCAGGGCGCCTTCCAAGCTGCATTGCAATCTTTGATAAGACACCCCATTGCTTCAGCAGGCTTAACTCCAGCACACAGAGAGAGCAAATGAAAACTTTTGCTTTTTGTTATGACTGGAAGGGCAAGTCTTTCTGAGGTGATACATAAAAAAAATTGCTGAACCCATTGCAATAAGCCATAAAATGCACAGTTCTTTTATGGTCTAAACTGGACAGTGTTCAAAATGGGATTTCTCTCCCCTTTTCTCCTCTGGCATCTGAGACATCATCATTAGGTGGTTTGAAATGCAAGCTATTGACATTTGATTCTGTAGACTCAAATCCAGTAGATACCGCCTTAAGCACTATAAATCATAGCTGCGTGATTAAGGGGTTATCTTGAATGTGTGTGTGTATATCCCTGAAAATCTGTCTGGCCTCATGGACTTGCAATTTTTCCTCATATCCTATTTTTGTAGGAGTTATTGTATTGAACTATAGCAAAGGTCCATCTTTTGGCAACCTGTTTCTGTCACTGGCTAGAAAGTGGTTAAGAGTCATCAGCTGCCATTTTTGTTAGCTGTTATCTGTATATTTTTGCAAGAAATAAGTTTTCAGATCCTGTAGTTAGCATTTGACGTAGACTCAGCAGATGGAGATAGTGTTTCTACGAAGTCCCGTGGTGATTGCTCAGGCGTTACTCATTCTGTGCTGCTTGGAAGGGTGGATTTGCAAGAATGAACTGTCCCATCTTTTATCATGGTTTTTACTATTTTCCCTTTGAATCCAATGCATATGTCCTCTCTGCACATACACAGAGCCATAGAAGGAGCTGTGTGAATGTGGAGTGGGAGTTATATTTACTGTTTACATGCAGAATACTATGTTTTTTCCCCCATGTCTACTCATTTCACACATACACACAGAGCTACTATTTTGTTATTCCATGTTCTATTTAATTTTTCTCCAGATCCTGGCAATAATTGATTTGGGACTTTTTTTTTCTCATTTGTTTCCTTCTTCAGACACAGTAATTTTCCCTTGTCCTAGGATCTATATTATTGATCTCGCGTGGTCCGCTTCACTCTGGCAAATGCTTCTATTCCAATTCCAATTGGATTGACTTTGGTTTGCTGGCCAATTTGAGAGCTGACAAGCTCCTAAGTGACTCCTGGTGTCTGCGTAATACAGTGAAAAGTAAGATTCAGCTGTAATGATTCTGAAGGGGGCTATTTATTAAGGCCACTTGGTGTTCAGAGGATCTTGTACTACTCTCTGACTTTCAAGCCCTCAGGCAAATTAAATTGTTGACTGTTGTCAGTCTCCCGTAGTTTCCTTTGGCTAGACCAGGTCCTGGGGACTATTTAAGTTACACAACCTGCCTTGTGTCCTTAGAGCAAGAGCTTAGCCAGAAAATCAAGGAAAACTTCCTAATGGTATCTATATAAATCCATTAAGAAATTCTTACATAAGGCCCATTTGTGCCAATAAAAGATTTCCTATGCAAAATACCTGTCGCTTTCTATTAAAAAAATAAGTGCTACTGCACTTAGTGGCAGTTGTAGTGATGATGGTGTGGTTGGTCCCTTTCGAGGTCAGCCAGCACTTCAGAGCACGAAGGGGACAAAGCAGTTCTCGGCACACCAGTGAGAACAGCCCTGAGGTTTGGATGAGACACTGAATGGCTCTTGCTTCGACTTACGCTCCTAAGCTGCCTTTTGGGGGTTTATACCCTAAACTTCCACTCCCATTTCGTTTAACTGGTAGTATGTTCCCCTTACAGGCTGGAAAAACTGACTTTGTTTCTCCATCCTGAAGATGTGCAGCTCTGTTAAGGGAAACCGCATCCAATCAACATCATCCTTAAGAAGCTGCAACTAGGGTCCGTTGATCTTGTCTGTGTGTTTTTTCAAGGAGAAGCATCAAGATCAAAGTCTGAGAAAACCATTTGATCTTCCAGCTGTAAACAACTACTAAAAGAGAACATATGCTGTATTTAATTACCTTCCATTGAGGTGCTCATATCCAAACTCTGACAAGCTGGTTGAGTTTCTTTTCCACTTGTTTGAAGCAATGCATAGTTAAAGGAGATGGGCATTGTGAGAAAAGGTGAGTGAAGAAGGCAGAAGAGTTGATGAAGTTTCAGTCCTTTAGCCCTTTTTATTTTCTGCTGAAACTAGTAGAATGCAGCTGGGACATTGGTTTTGCTTTCGTAGTGTACTCATGGGTGTTTGCTCTCCCATTCTTGCACCCACTGGCTCTTCACAAAAACATAATCCAGAAAGCTCTTATCAATGAGTCCTTATTCTCAGTTTTCTTTTATGTGTACCCTCCCAACAATAAAACTGGCAGATGGTTAAATCTGAGCAGTAGTTCCCAATTTTATAGTTAATTATCAAAAAGACCTTGCTTTGCTTCCCTCTCTTCCCCCACACTCATCAAATACTTGCTCAAGATGAAGTGGTGACCTGATCACACCAAAGCTGCAGGGGTTTTGTAGTGAAGATGGAGTCAGGCTGGTCTAGTAGAGCGTTTGTGTGCCAGACTATCTGCCCGTCAATTCCTGACCCTCATGAAATTATCTGTGTGCTGAAGTCCACATCTGCTTTTACATTTCAGAGCAGCACCCAGATGTCAAAATTCAGTAGAAAGCAGTGGATTTCCTAGTCATTTGCGTGAATTACTGAGTCATTACTCTAATGAGGGTAATTATCTACGTTGCCTTGGAAGGTTGATTCACTGGATAACTGATCAATCTGGATTATTTCCAATAGCTAGGAGCATTATAAAAAAGGCAACCAGATAAAGATCCAACACAACAAATGTGCTTATCCTTCTCATGAGGAGAACTACTGGATTGTTCACTGGGTTTGTATCAACAAAATTTACAAGATTCAAGGTTTGACAAATTCTGCCTTGGTGTTTGATCCTGTTGAAAAGTGATAGTAAGTAGTTAAGCTGAATTACATCCCTGGAAACCTGTTCTTCTTCATTCCCCCTTCTCCCAAGCTTCTTAGGTATGATTTTGTTTCAAAACAATGATGCATAGCCATGAAATGGCTTTGCCCGTTATCACTCCAGCATGGGAGAAGATAAACTGAACAGACCTGTTTATTCATTTTGGAAGAAAAACAAAATTAAAAGGCTTCTGTGTATTGTGGTAATGTAATTCCTAATCAATGACAGTGGGTTTAACAGAGATTTATGGGTTTTAAACTTGTAAGATTAATGGCTACATACATTTATGCTGTCAAAATGACAGTATCATGGTCACGTACTTCATGGAACAGATAGCGACCTCCTGCCAGACACGTCCTTAAGGAAATGCAATTATTGCTGCACATTTTACAGTGCTTAACTTTTTTCTCTTGGTAAGTGACAACAGAATGGGTTTTGAGCATAAATTAATCTTTCTAGATGAACTGTTAACCCTTTGTGCCGAGCAGCTAGTTTTATTAACTCAATGCTTGCATACAGTTTTCTGGGGTGGCCCTGGTAAATAAAATAAAGCCGTGCCAGAAGTACCATCTGGAGGCTCTCTGGAGCACTTGGCTCCAGCAGCCGTGTGGAGGATCAGATCCACAATGTGACTGTCTCTTATTGGACTTCATTACTGTAGCAGTCACGGACAGTCCACTTGGCAACACAGCTTTTCCAAATGTATATGTACACATGCAAGCAGATACATATATAGGCAGATATACTTACGGAAAGCATAGCCGTAAGCTTCTGCACATGCAGCATGCTGCAGGCAGGGAGCTAGCAAATGCAGATATTGGGGAATATCTGCTCTAGCTGTGGCTATTCCCAGGACAGTGGAGTTATCCTAACTCCTGGTCATGTGTGCTTACAAGATTATCCGTCTGCCTGTGTCCCAAGAGCTGGGTGAGGTGCTGGGTCTGGCACACAGTCCAGGCTGGGAGCTGCCATCGGTGTCACCGCTCTGCTGCTGGGTGGCTGAGATGTCCCATGCTTGCTTGTGGATCTCCTACCTTGTGCTGGGCTGCAACACACACCAGCAGAGCCTCTTCTTGGGACTGAAAATTGATTTTTGATAAAATTGTATGTGAAATGTGGTGAAGAGACATGCAGAAGTTTTGGTGGAGGCTTAGAAATCCCAGCTGACACCCTAAGGGTCATCAAGAGGACAAGAGCCATCCAGTAGTGGTCCCAGAGTGCTTGGTCCCAGGTGCTGATGGGAACCACTGTGCTGTCCTCTGTTTCTGAGCTGGTCTGACATTGCCATGTTTCTGCTCCTCCTATTGCTATAACTCCTGAGTGCTTAAACTGCAAGTCCATCACTTTGGTTTTAGGCTGCTTTTGTAGGGGGAATGATCAGGTTCATTTCAGCAGATGTGGAAGTATTTCCAAATAACAGCCTGATAATGGTTTCAGACAGGCAACAGAAATGTAATGAAAAATAAGACTGTATTTGTCCAGAAGAAGAATTTCTAGCATGTGTTTGTTGAAACCCTGTAGAAGCAATTTTTGAATATCTGTAATGTATCTCATGAGCAGTCCATCAGTGAGGTTCCCATATTGGGAAGCAGAGCCTGCTTCATAGGTAGGTCATCAAAACTGTGTAATTTATAGGGAAATCTGCTGAGAAAACAGTCAGGGATGTCAGTGATAAGTAACAATACTGGAGTGCCTTAAAGGTCCTGAGAAGCCAGGAAGCGAAGTCACTGATGACTGAGAGATTTAATTCAGCATAATTTCCTGCCTCTCTTTCATGTCTAGGGTACTTATCTCTCAGAAGTGAAATACTTGAGTGTATGAAGAAAACTGTAGTGTCCTAAAAGGCTTCTGTGGAGGGAAAGAGCTCGAGGAACATGTTCAAAGTTATCCGAGAAGTCAGTGGCAGAGCTGGGTACTGTGGCTGGAGACTTAAATCCTCATTGGCACCTTTAAGCTGGTATTCCTTTATCATTTTACATGTAGCAATGCTACATGGAATTTGCCACAGTTACCGACACCTGCCAAACTCAGTGCAGAAAGCAGCTTTTTTGCTTGTGAGTTGTTCACATGGTGTAACTACACTAAGGTGAAGCATTGGTTCTTGAACAAACTTATGTTGAGCCCAGAAACAGGGGACTTTTCAAGAGTAAAACTGGGAATTGCATACTTGGTCGCCTGTTTATTGATGGTAGATGGTCTGCTAAGGGCAATCAGTCTTCCTTGTTCACCTGCCATTTTTACTACTATTGCTTCTGGCAGGGTGCAGCAGCAGAGGGGAACTACAGCTCTTACTTGATGTGAAATAAAGCTCAAGCACTCCTTTTTAATGGGTGAGAATTTATAATTACCCTATTAACATTTAAAGCTACAGTTGATTTCCTTGGCTGTCATGGGTTTGCATGGCAAGGTTTTGGTAGCGGAGGGGCTATAGGGGTGGCTCTTGTGAGAAGATGCGAGAAGCTTCTGCCATGTCTGATAAAGCCGGTGCCAGCTGGCTCTAAGATGGACCTGCCGCTGGCCAAGGCCAAGCCAATCAGCAATGGTGGTAGCGCCTCTGTGATAACATATTTAAGAAGGGGAAGAAAAAAACTCTGTGGTGAAATGGCAGTGAAGAGAGAGGAGTGAGACGATGTGAAAGAAACAACTCTGCAGACACCAAGGTCAGTGAAGAAAGAGGGGGAGAGGAGGTGCCCAAATGCCGGAGCAGAGAGCCTTCCCTTGCAGCTCGTGATGAAGATCGTGGTGAGGCAGGTTGTTCCCCTGCAGTCCGTGCAGGTCCACGGTGGAGCAGATCTCCACCTGTAACCCATGGAAGGGACCCCATGCCGGAGCAGGTGGATGCCTGAAGGATGCTGTGACCCCGTGGGGAGCCTGTGCTGGAGCAGGCTTCTGCCGGGACCCGTGGACCCATGGAGAGAGGAGCCCATGCCAGAGCAGGTTTGGTGGCATGGCTCATGACCCTGTGGGGAACTACGCTGGAGCAGCCTATTCCTGAAGGACTGCACCCCGTGGGAAGGACCCACGCTGGGGCACTTCCTGAAGAGCTGCAGCCTGTGGGAAGTACTCACGTTGGAGAAGTTTGTGGAAAACTGTCTCCTGTGAGAGGAACCTTCATGCTGGAGCAGGTGAAGAGTGTGAAGAGTCTTCCTCCTGAGGGACAAGGAGTGGCAGAGACAACGTCAATGAACGTAACCCCCATTCCCCGCCCCCCTGCGCCGTTCGGGA
>Ga0065711_1010754_pt1 | contig 10618 bp, 12 predicted proteins | sample Hoacrofraction12_FD_59098 | JGI IMG/M metagenome (GOLD analysis project Ga0065711, IMG submission 59098) | Hoatzin crop microbial communities from Cojedes, Venezuela - Epithelial fraction 12 v2 (version 2) | ecosystem: Host-associated > Birds > Digestive system > Esophagus > Crop | place...
TTAATGCTCTTCCTCATTTCCAGGCCAAAAGCCAAGGCAGATCATTGCAGAACTGGTTTCCCTCCTCTCCTTGGAGTATTTGGTTTGCAAAAGGCTGCAGAGTGAGCACTACAGTCATCTAGCTCAGTCTGCAATTTCTTACCCCCACATCTGCACGACACTCTGTCTAGAAATGTCCAGAAATATCCACAACGACTCTTCTTATCAATGCAATCCCTTGAACAAAACAGGAGGCATCAGGTCCTAAGTCCTCCATGCAAAATCTACATGCTGTCCCCAGTGGGACTGCAGATGTCTACACTTTGTTGCTGCTTTGGGGTTTCTTTTTACCTTCCAGATGGCATCTAGGATCCTCAGTCATTTCTAATCTGTGAGGCACAGGAATGCTTCAAGTTCCTAAGCCTGGTCACTCACCCATTGCCTTGTCCCATCTCTGTTTCATGGTGAAAGCTAGCATGTATTAACCCACATCTTCTCTGCACCCTGGCTTCACCCTGTTGTCCAGCTGGAAAGCTAGCTGCTGGAAGCCAGGGCATCCCTCAAATGGAGAGCAGAAGGGCCAGGACCCCAAGTTGAGCAGATAAACCTGGATGTGACTTTTTGGGATACTTCCAATCACCTGGACACGAATGACAAACACTGCTAGATGCCCATTCATTCTGGATGCTGGTAGCATTACCCTCTCAGGAGCCATCTCTTCATTTTCTCCCTCAGACTCAAAGTGTTCTAACTAAACTGTAATGAAAATTCCCACCAAAGCCAGTTGCTCTGAACCCCACTCACCACAAACCTGCCTTCTCAGGGACTGCAATACACATATACCATATTTTGATGGTTGCAGTGAACACCAAGGGACATTCAGTGTATGTTAATTTGAACACTGAATGGGGTCTCAGCTGCATTTGGACTGTCAAGCATGGAAGCTACAGAAAATCCTCTGAATAGCTGATATGACAGCAAGAAGGGTCTTCAATAGATCTTGACAGCTGTCCAGTTTTTCACTTGAAAGTTGTGAGTGACAAGCTCTTTACTCTTTCCCCATGATTGGGTGGATATGGAGATTGAGGTCCATACATCTGAACTAAAAACCTTGGGCTAATCACACCTTCTCCTGAGCAGAGACAGCACAGGCATGTAGAGAAGCCCTCTTGGTTTCTTCCTCAGGGTGAGAAAATTGGATTTAAAAGGCTGGTGGACCTGGATATTAGCGACCACATGCATGGCATGGAAAGGGTGTTACAAAAAGACGTGCTAGCCAAAGAGGACTCCCTTGCAACCATCTAGGTGAACGGTTTTGTGACTTCCTAAAGACTTCACTCACTTGTCTAATATTTAGCACTTCTTGCAGTGAATTCTGACTAAGGGTCCTGCCTCATCTGCAAGCAGATATGTTCAAATCCTGCTTTGGAATTCCCCAGTTAACATCCTATTGCAACACTGGGTTAACTGGAGCCCTTGGATGAAGCCGTGCAATGCTTGTTCTAATGTATGGAAAGAAGAAATCCTCAGGAATCCATGAGTGAGGCATTTCACATCTTCATAGAGTCTTCAAACAGCTGAAGATCAAGTCATTGTCCTCTTGTATCAGACAAGGCACAATCCCTTCACCTCCCTANCTTGAGCATCTTCTGNCAGATTTGAACTTTCTTGTTNTCTTTCTCNCTCCATGAAACCTACTCCCATCTCCATCCTTGGTTTTGGGGAGTCCTCCCCTCTCCTGGGGGCTTTTCAGGCTGGAGCATCCAGACCCATGGGGTATTTCTCCATCTCTTTCAATCACCTCTCCAGCTTGTTCACCACACCTCCCTGCCAGATGCCCTGCTTCCTGGCTCTAGGAACAAGACCTAGCGGGGAGGACCCCAAAGAGTTAACCCTCTTCCATGGTTATCTGGGTGCATCTCCGCGGTTTCTGGGCACAGTTCCCTGGAGCCAGCAATACTGCTGAGGATTTCGGCATGGCGACAGAGCCACTTAGTACGCGTCACCGTCAGTAACAGAGCGGCGATGGCAGGATGGGGCTGAAAGCAGATCTCCGCTTTCAGGTGACACTGAGGAGGGAAGATAGGGTTTCTCCTGGGGGAGGAGGGGGTGAGGAGCAGCCCAAGGAGAGGATGGGTACAGAGGACTGGGAGGCAGAAGGTGGCATCTGTCATGGTCAAATGACCTCTGGCCGTTTATTTCCTGCAGCAGACCCATCACTGGCATTGCCCCAACAGCTTGAAAAGTGGGATAACCAAGGGTTAAATCCTTTGCTGGGATTCAGCAAGCAAGGAAGAAGAAGGTTCTAGCTTGGTTTAAGCTAGCCCTTTGATGGGAGACTCAGGCAGGTGCAAAGAGGGGGTGCTTCCAAGTATGGGTGCAATGAGCCGGAGTGGTGCAGTACACACAGAGAGGATATTCGAGGGCAAACCCTTGGTGCACTCACAGTAAGTTTGCAGATGACACCAAGCTGGGTGGGCGTGTTGACTTTCTTGAGGGTAGGAAGGCTCTGCAGAGGGATCTGGACAGACTGGATCAATGGGCCAAGGCCAGTTGTATGAGGTTAAACAAGGCTCAGTGCTGGGGCCTGTTGGGTCACAGCAAACCCATGCAATGCTACAGGCTTGGGGAAGAGTGGCTAGAAAGCTGCCTGGCAGAAAAGGACCTGGGGGTATTTGTTGACGACTGGCTGAATATGAGCCAGCTGTGTGCCCAGGCAGCCAAGCAGGCCAACAGCATCCTGACTTGTATCAGAAATAGTGTGGCCAGCAGCACTAGGAAAGTGATTATCCCCCTGTACTCAGCACTGGTAAGGCTGCACCTCGAGTATTGTGTTCAGTTTTGGGCTCCTCACCACAAGAAAGTCATTGAGGTGCTGCAGTGTGTACAAAGAGCAACGAAGCTGGTGAAGGGTCTGGAGCACAAGTCTTATGAGGAGCAGCTGAGGGAACTGGGATTGTTTAATCTGGAGAAAAGGAGGCTCAAGGGAGACTTTATCTCTCTACAACCACCTGAAAGGAGGTTGTAGTGAGGTGGGTGTTGGTCTCTTTTCTGAAGTAACAAGTGCTGGGACAAAAGAAAATGGCCTGAAGTTGCACTGGGGGAGGTTTAGGTTGGATATGAGGAATATTTTTTTCATGGAAAGGGTTGTTAAGCATTGGAACAGGCTACCCAGGGCAGTGGTCGAGTCACCATCCCGGGAGGTATTTAAAAGACATGTAGACGTGGTGCTTAGGGACATAGTTTAGTTGTGGACTTGGTAGTGCTAGGTTAACAGTTGGACTCTATGATCTTAAGGGTTTTTTCCAACCTAAATGATTCTATGATTCTAAACCAGCTCCTGGCAGTGAGGTGACTTAGTTCTGTATTCTGACAAGTATAGTGTGCTAAGAAAAGTAATCATATTGTTTGTCCCCACATGGACATATTGGTACCAGGCTAGAGGGCCCAGAGATAGATGGGAGGTCCAGCTGCATGCCACTACTCAGAAAGCCTCATGCAATGGTTTATCAGTGGAGGAGAGCATCCCATACAGAGGAGCAACGGAGCAGCAGGCAAAGCGTTAAGAGAAACCACCCCGGTGAAATACATTCAGTAAGAGCTGGATGAAAGAAAGAGAGAGGAGACTGAAGTCCAGCTGGACCTCTCCTTTATCCCCCCATTTGATTTTATGGGCTCTGAAATGTTGCCCATCTGCCCTCGGTGTATGCTGCTCTTTTTTAATTGAAACGGACAGAGGGTATTGACTAGCTATCAAAATTCATATCTATGCAACATTTCATTTCCAGTGGCCTCAGCACTCTGCCGCCACCTCCCCGTTCTTCCCCATCGTTTCAATATAAAGGCAACTGTCACTTCGATAAACGGCCCCTAATGGTGGGCTGTGAGGGTGGGAGCTGGGGGAGAGTCGCGGGCAGGGGTGGGACTAAAAGCTTTCAGAGCCTGCTGGAAAACTTCATCAGGAAAGAAAAAACACCTCCAAGGGTTTTTATTTTTTTAATAACTGGGAGATTTAATTAATTGATTGACTATTAAGGCTAATATAATTTTGATGATGTCGCCTATCTTTTCTGTCATTGATTTTTAGTCAGGGTCTCCTTCTCGCCTTTTGGTTGTACTTTTGGTAATGGGAGCCGTTGTTATTAAAATTCAATTGAATTTTCACTATCTCTGCACCATAAGCCAGACGAGCCAAAAAGAAGGATAGAAATGAGTGTTATTGGTATTTATTAAATTCAACATTCACTACTGCTGGTTTGGCTTTTCCTTATTGTCTCGGCAGGCTGCTCTTTACGAGAGATAGAAAGAAAGAAGTGCCCACACTGTTTATTCAATTGAATTTTCACTTACTTTCCCCTCCACGTTAAGTGGCTTTGGTAATGGGAGAATTTCTTAATCCAAGGAAAAACAAAGAAAAAGAGAAACAGGATCCAAAGAAAAGCTGCCTTTTTCTGATGTTGACAGCAAATATGCAGAGGTCACAGCAAGGCAAAGGGCTGAGTCTTGTTATTTTCATGCGTATGTTGATGCCCAGGTGGGCGTCTTGGACATGAGAGTCCAGCTGTGCCACGAGAGAAATGGGTGCAACCCCTTTTTCTGGTGTCTCAAAACTATTGTCACATCCGCAGCTGCTCAGACACCTGCAGCCCTGTGCAAGCACACCGTGGTGCAGGTACAGAAAGTCCCATTTTTTGTTCCAACAGCAGCAAATAAAATAGGCCAGGCAAATTCTTTGTAGCGAGTGACATGCACAGGTCACATCCAGACAGCTCAATGCTATCACCCTCCGAACCCTGCGAGCCAGCAGACAGTGGACAACCATGCCTGAGCCCTTGTGATGGTGCACACACACCTTCTCCCTCCACTGAGGGTCATAGTGTCAGGGTGAGCTAGGTTCCTGAAAGCAGGCACTGCAGCTACCAGCTGCTAACAACAACCAACCATCCTCACAGGACAGACACCAAGTCCGGGCCCTTTTTGGTGCAAGCAAAAAACAGGCTTGGCTGATCTGGAGGCAGAGAAACGTCACCCTCAGCCTGATCTACAGCTTGGGTGAAAACGGCAAAGCAGAAGTTCTCCTTGCCACTGGGTCTGTCTCTCTGATAAATCAGGATGGCTTTTTGCTGGCAGTGCAGGTTTAGGACCCTTGTTCTCTGCATCAGCAACTCCCCAGTTCCTGTCAGAGCAATCCAATCATCCTTAGCAGTAATTCAGAAGACTGTTGGGTCAAGCCACCATGGGAGAATGTGCCTTCGTGCCACCAGCCAACACCTCCAATGCCGGCCCTAGCCCCCAGCCCAACAACTCCACACTTTGTCCCAGCTGTGCCTTGAACCCTGCCCTTATCCCTCACCAGCTTTCTCAGAGCACGCTGCAGAGGCACTCTGAGTCCAGATGGATGGATAGCGATGTGCAGCTCGACAGTTGTTGGATGTGGACTTTCTACTTGACCTGCTGCCCTCAGGTTTCCTTTCTGACATTTGGGTGGTGCAGAATATCCAGAAATATTTGTTCTGCTATTCCCACCTACGCTGCAGGAGACCAGACCCTGCCAGGTACTGCCTACCTGTGCTGGTCTCTCCTTTGCCATGGTCTTGGCCATGCAGACCAGACCCTGCCTGCATTCCCTAAAACTGATGGTCTCAGACCTAGGAAAGACCGTCCATTTCCGAAGTGTTTTGCATACCTCTCACTGGGCAGGCTGCCCACCCACGTCCCCACCCTAGCTCAGCCACGCAGCATTTGCTGTCCTTGAAGGACCCTGCCCCTGCCCTCCTGCCTTCCCCTCACTGGTATGAGCCCATGGGGTCATCCTCACCAGTACTGTGCCTGAGGACATGTGGCAAGCAAGTGTCATCCTATAAGCATGTGCTTCCCCTCGCATCCCACACATGCTTCTGACATTCCTGCCTGCAGAGACCACTTTGCAAACCCGGGTGACACCCACTGAAGGTTGCTCTGGACCCTGAAGCTGTCATCACCTGGAGTGATCAAGGGAAACATGAGGAGAGCTGGATCTGCACCTGCAGGAATGCACTCTGACATCTTCCCACATCACGTCACCCTTGCATTAGATGCATCATGTTGCTTTTTGGAGCCTTGCATACCTCCTTAACAAAAAAATCAGGTGCAGGAACCTGCTCTTCCCACCAAACACCAGATGAGACTTTGTCACCAGTCACCAATTTCCTCCTACCCATTCATGGCTTCACAAGCAGCCTTACCAGGAATAAATCTGACAATTAAACTAGCATTATGACATTAGCTTTTAAAGCCCTCGTCCTGTGAAATAATGTTACCATGTTAGCACACCACACGCAGAAAGTGACAGGGGTGTAAAACTTTTATTATTAGAATTAACATTTAAAACCCGTACCGTGAAGTAATGTGTGAGGTGAGCACGGATAAATCAGACGGTTAAACTAGTAACGTAACATTAGCAGTTAGAATCGTGACCATGAAATAAAGTCAAGGTTAGGAGATGGATAAATCAGGCGGTTCAGCCAGAGCTTCTTTATGTTGACACTTGAAATCCCCTGACCAGGGGGAAGAAGAGCCAGATGGGGAAATTAAATAGGGCACAAAAATGACCTATACGGGGCCTGAGTCCGGTGTTGTGCAGCTGTAAGCTAAGCCAGGAGGCACTCCAGAGTGGAAAAACACAGAAGAGATCTGGGCTGTTAGGGTCTTTTGGAGGCTGCAGGGACATTTCTTTGGGCTGTGGTGAAAGATGGGATAAAGGCACTTCACTGCAGAGGTCTAGCAAACGTCCTTTACTCCCGACTAAACCTGCAAAGGAACAACTTTCGAGAAGAAAGGGATGAGGGGCTGTTTACGAGTAGGTCCAAACCCTTTTGCAAAATTAGAACAGCTCTTTAGCCGCTTTCTTGAGACACAAGACTGCACCAAGGTGCAGACTTCAGGGCAGCTGAAGTCCCTATCACCCTTCCACCCGTCTATGCAATATGGCCACATGGGGCTGATCACAGTCAGCTTCACTCATGCACATGGTGAGGTTGGCTCAAACTCATCCTTCAGGCCCATCTCTTGGTGCTGACCCAGCCATGGGGAGTATCTAGGTGAGCTACATGGTACCTAGTGCTCTGCCATACCACTGGCCATGGCTGGAGTTAGTGCTAGGTAGTCAAGATGGTACTGAAATTATCTAGGTTGCTCCCAGAGATGCATAGAACTTCATAACATGTGAAAAATGCACTTGGCAGAAAAAAAAAAGGAAAATTGGGAGCAAACTTGGGGTATCTCAGTGTCTCAAAAAGTGCGGGAAGTGTTCAGTAAGTCACATGCAAGAGGTCTTTTGCCTGCTCCCAAGAAAGACTATAGTTCATTCCTTGCTGTGTTTCTCACACAATGCTGGTGAGGTATTCAGAAGGTATTTACAGACATGGTGGTCTCTTTCGATCCTGCCAAGGTGTTTTCTAACCCATGTGATACAGCAAGGAGACTTGCTAGCATCTTTCTTGTGGTGAGCAAGCTCAGTTATCCACTGTGCTGTGCAGGCAAACCCAGCTCCCCATGGTCTTCCTTATACTATGACCAGAAAGGTGGACTTCGACACCAGAGGCCATGAGCTTCACTGAACTTGTGGAAGAAGGGCCATGGGGGGATGTCTCGGTTGACAGCACTGGGTAAGCATTCACATTCCCTGAGGATCAGTTGCACAGCCCGAGGATGGCTGGGCTCCAGGACTGGTGGTGCTTTGACTGCATAAGCTGGAGGTGACATTGGGTAGCAGCTTCTGACTTTTTCTCCTTCCTTACCAATTTTCTGTCTGCTGACTGTGGGACTCAGGCCTTGCTTTCCACCATGAAGTTTGCTAGGACTTTGATCTGGTTTTGCCCTGCAATTCTTTCCAAGAATCCGCAACATCAAGCTCTCACCAACTCGGCAAAACCATTACAGGATGATCAAACTCAGCGTGGGAAGATTTGAGACAGAAAATGATGCCCAGGTTTTTTTCTCCTTCTCTGGATGGCCGAAGGGGACCAATTCCCTGACTAAAGAGGGCTGGGAAGTCTATTTCTAACAGACGTGGTCTTAGGGGGTTACACAATGTAATGCCAAGGTGTCCCCAACTCTTTTACTGCATGAAGTTTCAGATGTAGAAAAATGACGAGAAAGAGGGAAGCAAAAGGCAGGGTAGTGATGGGAACAGGGTGAGATATGATGTCATCTTCCCTCCCCTGGGAGAACCCTGAATTATTAATTGGAAAAGAAAGCGGTCCTTGCAACCCAAGCTGGGGCAGCTCTGATTTCATCTCTCGACAGCCCTGGCGCTTGGCTGCGCCGACCCGTCCCGCTTCCGGAAGGGAGCGCGTCTCACGGGGACAGCCGGCGGCAGGGGGCTGGGGAAAGCGCGCCGGCGGGGCGGGAAGCAAGGGCCCATGTCCGCGCAGCATCAGCACTGAGATCAGCCATGACCTCCAGCTGCATCTGCAGCCCCTCTCAGGCAGCAAGATGAGGAAGGTGAGACACTTGCTCCCTCCTCACTGCCCACCGGGGTGTCCTGGAAAGGATGGAGGTTGCTGGAGACATCTCATCCCGTGGGGTCAGGAGGATGGCCTCTACCTGTCATAGGCAATGAGGACATGATCACTTATGGATGCACCAAAAGTTCTCTTCATTGCAGTGCTATGCAGTTACCTTTTGGTGCTCTATGTGCAATGAGCTCCATAGGTCTCAGCCTACATGGAAGAAACAGGCCAGAGACCAGTGTCTTCAGTATCACTCTTGTCTTATCACCCAGAAACATCAGCCCGGTCCTGTTGTCTCACTCTCACCTTGTCCCTTTCTTCCCTTCCTTCCCAGCCATGGACTCCACAGGCTGACATCCTGAAGACCAAATCCTTTCCCAGGGTGTATGCTTTTCCCTGTCTCCACCCTTAGCAAAGACAGTTCTGAAATACTTAATGGCATTTGTCATCCCCCAGGGCCAAATCCTGCCCTTGTCATTGCTGTGAGATTTCTAGAAGCACGCACTGCATTTTCACCTCTTGGTATCAAGAGAGAAAAGGATGAGGAAGCTCAGAAAAGAATTGCAGCATCTGCTAAAACTTCTTGACAGTGATTAATCTATTTGAGGATACGAACTATTATTATTTTTTCGATTAACAGTATATTTTAGCGAATAAAAGGGTAATGAATGTTGGTTGGGAAGGAGTTGGAAGTCAGGGTTGAGAGTCATTTAAAATTAGAGAAACAGATGTAATTTCCCAAAAAACTTAGTTTTCTCAAGTTTGGAGGTTGTCCAGACCTCTGATGCTCCTCTTTGCCCAGCTGGAGACCAGTAGCTTGGGGTAGCAAGGTTTGTCCTTGCTTTGGAGCTGAGTCTGAAAAGAGGAACAATGAGGATGGCTGACCTTCCTGATGAGCAATTCCTGCAGGTCACAATGGCTGATCCTTTTCCAACCTTGGGGTCCTGGATGAGAAAGAAGACTCCTCATCTCCCTCATCACAGCAGAGAAACACAGAGCCTTGGGGATTATCTAAGCGCAACACAAAAGCTGTTATTTTCCATTTCAACACCCACATCCAGAACTCTTCTGCAGAGTAGGGACTGTGGCAAGCCAATAGGCCAGCTAACCACTTCGGAGAGTTTGCATTTATCTTTAATTCTGCAACCCTATACCATTTTCTCCCCCTCAGGGAGCCGTCACTGGGCTGATTCAGCTGAATAAATGCAGGAGTGAGGTGAGCTGTGTTCTGAACTTCAGCTGTTGGCTCAGTCTGCATTGACTCCAGAAAGAGTCCAATGTAACTGGCCCAGTCAAAGGCAGGACAGATACTTCCTTATAATTAGATCAATGTCTGCTTTACGAAAAATAAGCCATGTGGTTAGTTGGTGGTCGGGTGAGAGTAATCAGCACTGTTTCTACTCTTCAGACTACCATTGCTGGATATTTTTTGCGTTTTTATCATTTGGGATCTCACCCATGTGGCATCTAATATGCCACATGATACTTTGCATCTCCACTAAACCTCTGAAGGCCAAAGAGCTCATCAACAATGTGTGAGGCCTTCGCACCTGCAGGAAAAACAAGAATATTGGGAAAACAGGATGAAATACCACTGGAAAACGGAACACTAGGGTCGATGAAACATAGGGAATGATTCCCTCAGCTGAAAACAGTCACATCATGTTGGAAAAATACACTCCCAACTCCACTGGCAGTATCACAGAATCACAGAATCAAAGAATAGTAGGGGTTGGAAGGGACATCTGTGGGTCATCTAGTCCAACCCTCCTGCCAAAGTAGGGTCACCTACAGCAGGCTGTAGAGGACCTTGTCCAGGCAGGTCTTGAATATCTCCAGAGAAGGAGACTCCACAACCTCCCCGGGAAGCCTGTTTCAGTGCTCCGTCACCCTCAGAGGGAAGAAGTTCTTCCTCACATTCAGATGGAACTTCCTGTGCTTCAGTTTGTGCCCATTGCCCCTTGTCCTGTCACTGGGCACCACTGAAAAGAGTTTGGCCCCATCCTCCTGACACCCACTCTTCAGATATTTGTAAATATATATTAGGTCCCCTCTCAGCCTTCTCTTCTTCAGGCTGAACAAGCCCAGCTCCCTCAGCCCCTCCTTGTAGGAGAGATGTTCCAGTCCCCTCATCATCCTCGTAGCCC
>Ga0065711_1050879_pt1 | contig 10618 bp, 5 predicted proteins | sample Hoacrofraction12_FD_59098 | JGI IMG/M metagenome (GOLD analysis project Ga0065711, IMG submission 59098) | Hoatzin crop microbial communities from Cojedes, Venezuela - Epithelial fraction 12 v2 (version 2) | ecosystem: Host-associated > Birds > Digestive system > Esophagus > Crop | place...
TTTTCCTTCCTTCCTTCCTTCCTTCCTTCCTTCCTTCCTTCCTTCCTTCCTTCCTTCCTTCCTTCCTTCCTTCCGCCAATAGGCTGAAGACCAGCAACCAATTATGTAATGACTTACCCACATGAAATAAGGGATTCACAGTCTGGCTTCAACATAAATGCCACATGCCTACCTCCTCTGGTTTATTGGGGAGTATCTCAGAAAATGAACAGTCTTGCTAACATCAGCAGAGAAATTCACAGCACTGCCAATACAACTGTCAAAACACAGTTAAAAATCAAGCATCAAATTCAACAAACAGCAGAAGACTATCTGTTTGATATGAGTTCTGACATATAAATCAAGCTCTAATATTATCCAACTCATGCTAGATGATAGTTTTCATGCAAGATGGAAAATGACACCACAGAACCACAGTAAAGTATAGTCTCGGGTCCCCCTTCTTACGGTTTAGCCTGGATAAACACCAGGTGCCCACCAAAGCTGCTCTATCACTCCCCTTCTTCAGCTGGACAGGGGAGAGGAAATATGATGAAATGCTCATGGGTCAAGATAAAGACAGGGAAAGATCCCTCGCCATTTGCCATCATGGATGAAACAGACTGAAATTGGGGAGAAAAAAGTTTAATTTACCACCAATCGAATTAGAGTAGGATAAAGACAAATAAAAATTAATCTTAAAACACCTTCCCCCCACTCCTCCCTTATTCCCAGGCTTTAACTTCACTCCTGTTTTTGTACCTCTTCCACCCGAGAGGCACAGTGAATGGGGGTTGCGGTCAGTTCATCACACTTTGTCTCTGCCGCTCCTTCCTCCTCAGGGGAAGGACTCCTCCCACTCTTCCCCTGCTCCAGCATGAAGTCCCTCTCATGGGAGAGAGTTCTCCACAAACTTCTCCAGCGTGAGTCTTTCCCACTGGTTGCAGTTCTCCACAAAGCTGCTCCGTGGGGTCACAAGTGCTGCTCACAAACCTGCTCCAGCATGGGCTCCTCTCTCTCCACAGAGCCAAAGGTCCTGCCAGGAGCCTGCTCCAGCATGGACTTCCCACAGGGTCACAGTCTCCTTCAGGCATCCACCTGCTCCAGCATGGGGTCTTTCATGGACTTAGGTGGAGATCTGCTCCACCGTGGACCTCCATGGGCTGCAGGGACACCGCCTGTCTCACCATGGTCTTCACTACAGGCTGCAGGGGAAAAATCTCTGCTCCGGAGCCTGGAGCACCTTCTCCCCCTCCTTGTGCACTGACTTTGGCGTCTGAAGAGTTGTTTCTCTCACATAGTCTCACTCCTGTCTCTCGACTGCTATACAGATTTTTCCCCTTCTTAAATATGTTATCCCTGAGGTGTTACCACTGTCGTTGATTTGCTTTGCCTTGGCCAGCAGCGGGTCCATCTTACAGCCAGCTGGTATTGGCTCTATCGGACATGGGGGAAGCTTGTCGCAGCTTCTCACAGAAGCCACCCCTGTAGCCCCCCTGCTACCAAAACCTTGCCACACAAACCCACAACACCCCTACATATGGGGAGAATGGTCTTGCTGAGAGAGGATTAGCTGGAAGTAAAATACTTCTTGGTTAAGCCTGGATGAACAACCATCCATACAGTTTTACAGCAGCCTGCCTGACACAGTTCTGGCACAGCAGCACAGTCTGTGCAAATGGCATCCTCTCAGACACATTGGGAGCTTACTTCTGGAGAAGACCAGGGACAGTAAGCAGTACATATAAGGCCACATGCTTTGGAGTGAGAAGAGAGTTTAGCTGTGTAAATGGATGATGTGCCACCCACACTCTGGCTGAAAGAAAAGGCGCTGGATATTTTATTTGCAAGTATAAGTGAGCTGTGTGGCCAAAGGAGTGAGGATAGCACCAGATGGGTCAGCCAGAGTAGTAGCCTGCAGGCTTTAAACTGAATGGACTCTGAAGAAACCACCTCTCTCCAGAAGACCACACGGAGACCACTCTCCTAAAATTGGCACCTTGGGTATCTGAAGGTAGTTTTGTGGAGGTTTACTGAAAAGACAGTAAGGCAGAACTACACGGCTGAAGGCAGAGCCTTAGGTGCGTAGCTGGACTGTTGCAGATTAAAACTAAAATAAATAATGCCAGATAAAATAAGTTCTACCTCAGCCCACCTGAATGTTAGCTCCTGTATCAAGTCTGAGAGTTAGTGAGGAGAAGGAGTAGAGATGGGCTCTTTATTTCTGTTTCTGTTGGCCATAATTTCCCACAAGCAGCAACAGAGCTTCTGAAGGGACAGTATCGTGATCTGCACAGCCTTCTGCGGTCCTGCATCTACTCCCTCCCAGAGGAACATCACATAAACCAGCTCAGAGCTAACAACACAGGAAGCCTACAGGGTAGTAGAAGGCCAAAGCGGAACAGACAGGGAAGATTTTACTGGTTTCCCAGACCGTACCGGCTCTTGATTGTCCTGATACGTTGAAGAGAGATCATCAATTTGTTTCATTAACTATGCTCTAAGACTTTGGGACTCACTGTGCAAGTCTTGTTCATGTGAAGGAACAGCTGTGCACGTGAATAGTCCTGTTAAATTACCAGTGAGTACGTTTGCATCCGTGCAAGATTTTTTCATATTATCAGGCTCTTTTAAGCCACATTTGCACAGAGTATTATGAAGAATGTCTTTGACATTTCCCAAAGGGAACACACGCACTTTCATTTCTGGGCTGCAGACACAAAAAAGGGAGTGAAAGAAACAGTTTGCTGTGGGAAAAATTATTATTTTACTCTTTGTTAATCTAAGAGCACTTATTGCTTCTTACTAATCCTAAATGCTTATTTCCAAGACAAAATTTTAATTGACATCAGAATTTATCACTGTAATTAGGTAAGTATTACCCTAAAGGCACCATGACTAGTTCTTCCACAGAGCTGCTAACAAGACTTCCTGACGGCTTTCCAGAATAGCTTTGTGGCACATACTTTATGAAGGCAGATTTTTTAGGAAAAACTCCATGTATCCTGATGGGCTATCCAAGACAGAGGACAGCAAAGAGCTTACAAAAGAGAAAATGTCTTCTTATTGTTAAGAAAGTACACAGACTTTGGTTTCTTTTCTTTCTGTCACAGGTCTACTTTCATTTCTTTCTGTCACCGGTAACAATAACCATGATCAACTGACTAAATACCACTGGCAAATTGCAATAATTATTTTCCTAATTCAGAGTGTTTGTAAGAAGATTGTGTAAAAAATGTTAGCTAGAGAGTGGAGAGGAGAAAGTGTTTTAGAAACAATATCTCAAAGATTGCTCAACCAATTTTAGTCAAAAAGCTAAAGTTTTCTCACCTTTTTTACTGGACGAGAAGTTTGGAAGACTGCTAGTACCTTTCAGAAAGTTATGAACATTCGGAAACAACAAGACTGAAATAAGAAAAAAGTCTAGCAGTATGAATTAAACTCTTTTTTATAAAAAATTTAATTTGTATAAATTTATAAAAAGTTAATTATAACATGCAATTATAATAACAATTTTCACCACTCATGAGATAAAACAACTTGCTTGCAGTGATGCAAGATATAAGAAAAAAAACAATGTCGGTTAGTTTCAGAAATACTGTCTTACTGTTCTTGAAGTGCCACCATTTTTGAGAGTAAACAAAGCCAGAGAAGGATTCAATATAGAAGGACAAGGAAAAGAAAAAAGAAAACCAAAGTTATAGAAATCAATAAACAAGTATTTGAGAGAGATATACAGACACTAAATGATGCAAACATGAATCAATCTTATATTAGCTTACACATTTAAAAAACTAATAAAATTTGCCAGAGATGTAGATCATATATGCTCACTTATACACTCATAGTCAGAAGTGGGATTGCACCTCAATTTAATTGATGTTGTTATGAAAGGAATATGTACATTTATAATTTTGTTTACAAAAAGTGTAATGAAGTACACATTTATTTATAATGCGTATGAGCCAACAAGATCTAAGTCCCCTCTGTGGCATAAACTGAACTGTGCATTACATTCACAGCTGAAGGTAATCTCTTTTTTCAAAAGCTTGCAAGCTATACAAAGACAGATGAACATGGTTAAAATGTACAAAGTAGAGTGATCAGTATGATGGCTACTCATGTCAGCTAGCTAGCATATTTTGGGGGGAAGGAAGGGGCATGACGAAAAGGGAACTAGTTAAATGAAACAGATTTCAACAGACAGAAAAAGTGAAAAAGAGAAAGATATGGAGGTGAGGAAATTGTCAGACACCGAGTCTGGATAGGGAGTAGACAACCAGACAGGTAATGCAAGAGAAGTTCTAGTGGAAACTGTGGTACACGTTTGGAGTACTTACTTAGCAAATCGATAAAAATCTTACAGTTTCCAGGTGGCTTTTTGCTGGTATTTCCCCCCCCTGAATATTACAGGTATGGGGAATATATGTCATACGGATCCAATCACCTCCATTGGTGATGTCTTCCCTGTACAGTGTAACACAGAAGAAAGCATAAAGAAGCCTCAGCTGGTACTATTTTATTCTTCTCTATGTTCAGTGCTATACAAGAGAAGTTTTAGGCCTTTTCACTCTCTATGTAGAAGTAAAAGGATTAAGGACTCTAGTTTTCCCTTTCATAGAACCATTTCTAGGTGGAATGCAGGGATGATCATGTAGCTCCCCTGCAGAGCATTAGATCAAAAACTCACAAAGGGCATTGTCATTAGAACAACACCTTGTATCAGGGAAAGAATAGAACTGGGGTAAAGAGGAGAGGCAGGTTTCTGGCTTGCTTTTGTCTGCTTAATACCCCAAAGAGTAAGCAAGGGTACGCTTCATGTTTAAAAGAACTGTAGCAAATTACACTCCCCGCTCTACCTGAAGGGTTCCCCCAACAAAGCACTGTGTTTTGTTGCAATATCCCCAGTGGAGTAACACAGGACCCTGTTTGCCTGCTCCATTGTGAGGTTGTTCACAGCAGCACTAGCTTACCTTACATTTTTCTCTTCTGCTATATTGTTCCATTATGTGAACCTAACCTCATCTACGCTCTGTCCTAATTCTGAACTACAAAAGAACACCAAAAATATAAATTAATTGTTCTGTAAATTGTATTTCTAAAGAGCCTCTGAATTCTGCTGAATGCAGAGATATTCAAAACATGCAGTACTTTATCTACCCTTTCCACTCACTTCCACTTTTCCAGCAAATGACGGAAGTAAGCAGTAGTTTTATTGTGCTTTTAAAAAGCGCTTAGTTTCTAGAAAGTAAAAACAGAAACAAAGTCTGCAGGTAATCAAAAACATACATAAAATGTGTTCCAAAAATTATCTATTGCTTACTATCCAGAAACAGCACAGAAGCCTGAACTGCCCATTTCCCTGCAGTTTTAACTCATTAATCATGTCATTTTCCTTCAACTTTCAAAATTAACTTATTTCCTTTCCCACTGGTATTATGATGTCATATCACGAACTAGCTATGACAGAACATCAAAGATATAAACAGATCACCTAATTCTGTGATCTTGACAGCAGTGTGAAGAACATTTTCATGAATCTCCTGTTTCTATTTTAATATGCAATGGTGTTGGTCCGACATTTTGTAAATGCTATCATCTTGATTTCAAAAATTGTCTCCAATGGTAGTAAATGCGTCCTCAAACAAACAATAATCCAACTGTTTTCTCATTTGCTTCCACATTCAGATTAAAATGTTTGATCTGGATAGTTTTATAATCACTTTGCAGAAGGGAATTTTTTTGTTGGTTGGGTTTTGGTTTTTGTTCCCCCAGAGATGTGAGGCCAGATAAAAATAAGGCAAGTAAATTAAACCTTTTGACAATGTTCATGCAAAGCAACTGGTTGTCTTTTGCTGGGCTCTTTGAACACCATCTGCCGCACTTAACATCATATGCTTACTCTTCCTTGCTCTAACTTTGCAAACTACAATCTGCAAACAGAACAGTAATATTGAGGAGCCCTATATTTAGTCTTCTTGCAATATAGTATATCAGTGGGAGCAGTTCCTTCAGTCAGATGGAGGTCTGTCATTCCCTCGGTTGACATTAGCTGGAGAATCTCTTTTCTTGAGAGGTGTAGAATCTGAAAATGGCTCTTTAGATATGACCCTGATGTCATAAGACTTCACCGAGGTGAAGTCACTACTGGTTAATTATAAAACACGGACTGAAAAACTTCTTGACTTCAGAGATGACACACAGAAATATACTCCAAGTTTGGAGCATACACTTCACCATTTCCAAAGAGTTTCAATAAAAACTTTCACTTCTTTTCTATTTTCATCTTACTTAAATAATGATAAAGTCATGCACATATTTTCTTTCTTCTTTTGAAAACAATATTCTACTGCGAGAACAGGATTTGAAACATCTACTTTCCCAGGAAACGCATGTTTAGGAAACTATGACTTCGCCTGGTTTCACACTCCATTGGTGATTACCAGCACCTGCAAAATAAACACTGGGCAATACACTTATCTGCTCAATTTGATGAAACCAAATCAATAGAAAATCCAAATTTATGTGCCATACTGTCTTAAGTAGAAGTATCCTGCTACCCACATGTGGCTCTCCATTCTGACTGATGCTTTGGGAATGTGAGGCAGGCAAGCTCACAGGTCGATGCTGAAAGGTATGACCCTTCTGGCCCCATATTTTGAAACATGCCAGAAGCCCATGTACAAATAGTGCTCTTTTCCTCACTTCACAAATTTCAACAGTTTAACAAGTCCCTGAAGTGTGGCAGAATGCAAAGCCTCATCCAAAGCATCACAACAAGAAGCTGGAAGCCCTCTGGAGATGTGCAGTCCGCCAGTGCCTCCACTCTGCTGATCTCATCTAAGTTGTGCTGAATGAAGGTCAAACTTTCAATTAATGCCTATTCCACCACAGCAAATTGCTTTTTTTTTCTGATTTGATATGATATAGGAGAGTTTTTTTTATTATTAATAATTTAAAGGTTCTGTCTTTATTCCCTTATCCAATGGCCAGCTTTAAAGCATTAGTGGAGAATACTAATAGGGCTACTTTCGCATGGGAGAGGCTGGTGTAAGAAAGAGTACCTATAATAAGGTTCAGCATGAGGCATAGGTAATCCCTAGGTACTTTGTGATATTTGTTTTGATTTGTGGTCCTTTGCAAAAGAGGCAAAACATGCTTGAACCTGATAAATGTCCTGTAAGAGAAACAAAAATGTCTATTGGCCAGAGAACAAAATTACTCCCAAAGGGATATGTTGCTTTAAGAAGGAATATTTTTCATATCCAGCTTAGTTCTAATAACAGAATAAAGCAGAGGAAGAGACAGAGAAAGGTCAGATTTAGATGACTCTTCAAGTTTCTTCTATTTAGTCTCTAATAATGCAGTACAATAAAGTCTTATAAAGAACAAAATCCTCCCCGTAAGTATCTTATTAATTATCAAAAAGCTTGGAGTGGTTTAGTTAAAACATTGCTACCTTTATGTTTATCCAACATTTTGACAGACTTCTTTTCTCATTATAGGCTTTCCTGGGAACAGTTTATATCTTAATTTATAGGTAGATAACACCTAAGATTTTGGAATCCGGAACTTACTTACCTACAGTTAAATTACTGTAATGAGCAGCACTGCAGTTCGTGTGGTATGTCTTATGATTGCATTCTTCAAGGCTCAAACTAATATTGGGCAGTAGGTAATGCTTTTCCACTTCCATTTGTCAAATGAAGGGAAAATTTCTCATCAGCACAAACTTCACTGAGCATCCAAGCTCTTGCAATGTGCTGATTTTGTGAAAGAAAAACTTTAAAAAATCTTAGCATTGCTCCATGGGATTTATTTTGTTCTCTATCCTTTCCTGTCTGCCTTAAGTCCTTTGTAGTTTGTGGATACTAAAACACTACATTCCTGGATAATAAATACCAATACATTTAACAGTGTAAATATATTCATTTTTCTTTCTAAGATGAGCCTTCTTGTCCACAAGCACAAACAATAATTTTTGGTTTTTAATGTCTTTTGCTGATATGGTCTTCAGTGCACTCATCAAATAAGGATTCTAGGGTCTGCCTAAATCAGCTTCCTATTTATTCATATGTCCATCTAGGAAGCCACCAGCTGTATCCTTCACATGTTAAGGACCTCCCCACTATTTGTAGAAGTTTAAATTTATTGAGTAAAGATGGAACTAGCTGAATATCAGTGAGACCAATACAGCACAAGAAAGATATCCCATATAGCATGTGAAGAGGATCCTGAAAGTAAGAAAACCTTCTGGAGATGACAAATTAATAAAAAGTCTTGATTTTCATAACTGTGCTTTGAGGCTTCCCTATTTCAACTACCCATTATTCAAACTCCTTTGCACAAGGAAAATAATTGAACATGGAGAAATATCTATATGTTTTAAGTGCATCAATGTCATAACTCGACTGGTGATGAGACAGTATATCATGAAAGAAAATGGGAGTGAAGCAGCGATGTACCTCAGAAGTGAGATGTCTAGCATCCAACGGAACGCCAGTCTCGCCACCCTGAGGGTAAAAGAGTATGTTTTCCCCACTTCATGAGCTAAATCAGTAGCAATATATACCACAAATTATTTTAACTAATGAATATGTCTCTGTAGGAACAGGCTAAAAAAAGGGAAGAAGTGCTTGAAAAACGACAACATAAAGACATGCTTCATATATTGATGTCATGATTTGAAGCCTTGCATCACTATGGGAAATGAAACACTGGTTGTCCTATCCTCCTGGTGAAAGCCTCCTGGCTGACAGAAGGATTTCATCACACACATTCACCACACACACACTTACATAAATGTGCAGAGAAGTCTTGCACTAATCTTTCTTGTTATCACCAGCACTGAAAATGCTACTCTTCCTTTCATTTTCTTCGCTATATACTGCAAGCAGCTCTGAGCTTTTCTCATTAACCTCTCTTTTCTGTACTTATCAGCATCTTTTCCACATTGTTGGGACCATTCTCCAAACAATTGTTTGAGGGGAGGGGAAAAGCCAAAGCAATAATGGGCTCAGGGTCACAATTGAAACTGCTCCGTATAATAAGCAAACCTGAAACAGTAAACCGAGAAAGAGAGAGGGAAGGAGAGGGAGAGAAAAGAAAATGCTGACTTGGGTCAGGGGTCAGCTCTCTGATCTCATTGTCAGCGCCTCTGCCTTTTGCGTTATGGAATTTGTCTTTCATTACCCTGTCTGCCACTCCTGTCAATACACCCTGAAAAGACTCCTCAATAGGAAATTGTAAAGCTCTGGTTGAGGTAACAGGGGTAACTGCTTGCCGAGGCCAGCCTGCAACTCAGTGCCGTTTCCCGGGCCTCCAGCCTGGTGCTGATCTTTCCTCGGCATCGCGCAACAGAGCATCAACAGCAACTGCGAGGGAAGAGGGGCTATATAGCTTCCCCTGGCAAAACACCGCAGGTAGGGCATCCCTGCTGCTTGAGGTCATATGTAACTTTGATAGGTGAGCCCCTTGGGTGCTACAAAGTTAAATAACATGGGAACGCCTATTAATAAATAAGAATATTAAAAATTCATTTATTTCACCAAGAGAAAGATCATAAAGCTCCTCCGCACCAAGGGACAGGGTAAAATGAAAGCTCTGAGTGTGTTAACGGGAACTTTACGCATCCTATACCATGAAGATATCTAATACTGGATTATTCCCTCTAACTTCCTTCCTTTAACTGACTGGGGATTTCCATCACAGTTAAGAGAGTCATAATCTCCCTGACATTTGTACTCTATCAGACTATAGCGAAGATGTTTTTAGCTGAGTAGTCAACTATCATTTGCACTGCTGAATGTCCCAAGGAGGATTTTTACTGGGTACAAATTCATGAATGCTTCCAGTGTCCAAACCACAATATTTGCCAAATAATATCCCATTTGAAATGTCAGATTTTTTTTTATTTTCGATTTGTCCTTCAATTTTAACTACACTGTATTTAAATACTTCTTTTAAAATTTGAAATCTTTTCTTCCAAACTGGTGTAATCTACTCAAATTTGTGATGCAAAATCTACAGTCAGTTATATGACTGGTGAACTTATAATATTCTTCACTGGAAGCATTCCCTTGAAATAAGGATCACACCTCCACTCTTTGTTTCTGAAGTTCTGACAAACAGTAATTAAAGCTTTTTTTCCCCTCAAAAAAATTTTATTCAAAGGCAATCTTTAGACAATAGTGAATTTCAAGATTTCAGTGTTCTTGAAGGCAAATACAGATCTCTGAAGCCAAACTTTAGTCTCTGCACAGTTCTACTCATAAAGGTACTAGGCTATGTATCTTCTAGCTGTAAAACTTAGAAATAACAATTGTCTTAGTTACCAAAAAGAGCTGTGGTGTGGCTCATTTAATCCAACCTAATACAACTTCCACTTCCCATACAAGTGAAAGCTCACTAAGGATACTTTCACTTCCATAACTCTTTCTGCAAAAATCCAAAAGTCCAAAGCAGTTTAAAGGTTATTTTCCTAAATGGTTTAGTCTTATCAGCTTAAGAAAGTATTCTGATATCATGCTATGTAGGATGATTAGTTTTCCTACATTTCTTGAGTCTGGAGGAGGAAAAGACAGCATTAATAGACTGGTCTTCATCAAAGTTTGACATGACTGTGGGTAGGAGTTGGAAT
>Ga0065711_1050880_pt1 | contig 10618 bp, 9 predicted proteins | sample Hoacrofraction12_FD_59098 | JGI IMG/M metagenome (GOLD analysis project Ga0065711, IMG submission 59098) | Hoatzin crop microbial communities from Cojedes, Venezuela - Epithelial fraction 12 v2 (version 2) | ecosystem: Host-associated > Birds > Digestive system > Esophagus > Crop | place...
CTCGCAGCCCTGCCGGGCGCTCTACATCTTCGCCCGCAGCAACAGCATCCCCTTCGAGTTCAAGCACGTGGAGCTGATGAAGGGTGAGCGGGGCCGGGGGGCGGGGGATGTCGGCCAGCCCCGGGGTCAGCAGGGCCCCGCGCCGCTCACCCCGCGCCGCTCGGCACCGGGCCGCCCCTCGCAGGACCGCGCCGCGGGTGGGACCTGGTGACTCAGCCCGCCGTGTCTCCCGTCGGTGGGAGACGCTGCAAGAGGGTGGGGTGGGGTGCCAGCTGCAGAGGGCTCCTGACGTCAAGGTGAAAACAAAGCATAATTTTCTAAAACCCTGATTTTTCAGTGGCAGTTTCGGTGCCTGCGCTCCTCTGTGACAAATACGGCTCTGCAAAGGTCCGTGATGTCTTCTGTATCGGCCCCGCCCCAGATGAAAGTGGGTCTCCAGAGCGAGGACTGCTTTTCTGAGAAGCAGCGCCCAGCTGTGCCAGGTCTGAGGCTATTCCCCATTTAGACAGACTCATAGAATCATAGCATGGTTTGGGTTGGAAGGGACCTTAAAGATCATCCAGTTCCAACCCCCCTGCCATGAGCAGGGACATCTTCCACCAGCCCAGGATGCTCAGAGCTCCATCCAGCCTGGCCTTGGACACTGCCAGGGAGGGGGCAGCCACAGCTTTTCTGGGCAACCTGTGCCAGTGTTTCACCACCCTCATGGTGAAGAATTTCTTCCTAATCTCTAATCTCAATCTGCCCTCTTTTAGTTTACAGCCATTCCCCCTTGTCCCGTCACTGCACACCCTTGTAGTGGTCCTTGTAGTGGCCCACCTTGTAGATGGGCAACAAAAAGCAGCCAAGATAGGACTTTCAGGCATGGGCGAGGGCAGCCGAGCTCTGTGGTTCTTGCTCTCTAATTCAACTTCCTTAGAAAACTTTGCGCTCTGGTGAGCAGCAGCGCTTGCTGCAGAGCAGCTTCTCTCCTCCTCTTAACAGGCGTTAAGAGCCCCTTGGGAAGGGTCCTGATGCATGGCTTGCTGATGTCCCCCTGCGCAGGCAGGGCCGGACAGGCAGCCACCCCTGTGGGGGATTCACCCAGGCAAGTTGTTCGTGGTCCGGTTGTTTTGAGAGGGTTGCGGACAGGCTTGCAAAGGCAGCGGAGCAAGACAGCGCAGTCACTGGGGATCTGAATGCTGAGAAACGAAGAACGGAAAGTGGTTTAGTTTGTATCGAAACCAACAGATAATGGGTAGGACCCTGCCCAAGAAGTGTCATGTGTTTTCAGCAAAGGATGTCCAAAGACCTGTATCTCCTTTCTTTGCAACTAAAGCTGGTAAAAACTATCCTTCAACCTTCGCAGAACTCTGCTGGATTTGATATTAAGATAAAGTGTTGGGCATAAAAATGCCTCGGTAAGTAAAAAAACTTAAAAACAATGAAAGGTGAGAAGGCTCCTGGGGCTGAAATTGCTGAAGGAACAGCTCCAGCTTGTGACTTAAAGAAACCTCAGGCACGTTGTGGTTTAGTCTCTGGGTGTTCCCCTGCACACCTTACTGTGGCTTTCCTCGACCTGTCTTGGCAGAAAAAAAATGTTGCTATTGTTTGTAACTGGGGGCAGGCCCATCCAGTGTCCTTCCCCTTCTTTCCCAATAAACTGTTGTGGTGAGACACTGGTGCAAGGGAGAGGAGGCTGGCAGGCAAGCAGTGAGAGCATCGAGGAGAACGGAACAACTGAAACACAGGTATTGGGGAACTGAGAGGAAGCAAAGTGACTCAAATCACAGTTTCCCAGTGATCTGTGCCCCGCGGCACCAGTGTTCACTTTTGGTCAGTGGATTTAAGAAGGGTAATTTGGCTTATGGGAATGCTAGAGGTGGGTCCCATTTCTGCAGCATGTTCCCACCTCGCACGCTGTGGGGAAGCCCTCCTGGTGCCTGCAGCTGGGTTAGCTCAGCATCCAGCTGCTGGGCAGATGGGTACGAGCACACCGGCCCCGAATGAGCACTCATGCAGGGATGCGGTCTGAGGGCCCATCACTGCACAAAATGTAACGGCCAGGTGAGGGAACGTATACTCGCATCTGAGCTGGTGGGTTGAACGTGTGCCCCCTAAAAAGCTCTTGGGCCCCTGGTAGGGCAGGTCTTGGGCGAATGGTTGGACAGAGTGAGAAGGGAGAGAAACCGCACAACACTCCAGCAACGCCCAAGGCCCTGGAATCTGCACACATTGTGCAGGGAAATCCCAGTGTCTTCTTGAAAGGGGGTGGAGGAGACGGGCTCTGAGCCAAGTGACAGGGGAATAGTCATAAATCAGGTTTGCCAAGTACTGGGAAAACTAAAACCACTTCCAAAGCATCTCCTCAGGCAGAGAGATTCTCAGGTGACTCACATGGCAGCTCACGGCACAGGGTTAGATGTTAAAGAAACTTAAATACAGAGGTACACACATATGACTGAAGCCAGGGGCTGGAAAGGGCTGGCACAAATGAGTCACATAAAACAAGGCTCCGGGGACTGGGTTCAACTGTAAGGGAGCATGCTGAGACCTCAGACAAACAAAGCATCTTCTCCTGTCAGGTTCATTCTGCCTGCCTTTCAGGTGGGGCTGCAAGGCAGCTTAAAAGCAAACTCAAATCCATATTTGCTCTGATAAAGGATATGCAAAACCCACATAAAGAGATGATTGATAGATCTGTAATAAAGTACCCATGGCTTTATGTGGAATCACAAAAATTGATTTTCATTTGAGGACTAAAAGGAGAGTTGAGTATAAATTACATTATCTCCCAGCAAAAAGAAAAAAAAAAAATCCCTTGCTTTCTCACTGTCCTTGTGGTTCATGTTTCTGATACAGAGATCCCCTTCCTCCAAGGCGCTCAGGGTTCACTCTGGGTCTGTACAGGACAGGTACCTCTAGGCACAAACACAGAGCTGATGGAGCCCTGAGTTGACAAGCACTGTTGGTGTGAAGGGACTCTTAGCCATTCTGACCCTTGTCGAGAGGTTGTTCTGGTATGCAGGCAATAAACAAGTAAGCTGATGTCGTAGTGCAGTCTGTGCGTATTCACGCTGTGTCACTTTTTGATTGCTTATAAACTTAAACAAGAGTGTACTTGTGCAATCAAAACCAGGAACTTGGGACCAGATGGTCCCCGCAGACTCCTTGGGTGTTGGCAGACAAGTCCTCAGTGGCACTGCTAAGTAAAAACTTCTCATTTCCTTCCTCAGGGCAGCACAGGACGGAGGAGTTCCGGAAGGTGAACGTCCTGATGAAGGTGCCTGCGCTAAGGGACGGTTCTTTCACCCTGGCAGAGAGGTGAGGCTCAAGCAAGCTCAAATCCGTGCTGCAGTATTGTTTAGCCTAACACTTGGATTCTGCCAGTGCACTGTTTGGTCTCTGCTGGGACTCCAGCTCCAGTACTTGTCTGCCTCCTTCCTCTCTGTTCCACTTGTACATAAACACTTGTACCTGTGTTTTGCGAGAAGTGTTCTCATGTAAGCAACTCAGACAGCACTGACCGTGGAAAAATCTGGGAGCTGCTGCTTGGAGCTAGCTTGCGTGTAGGCAGTGTTTCTAAGCCAAAATACCCATCCATGTGTCCTCCCACAGCTGGAGGCTGTAGTTCAGTGCCATAAATCTGACGCAAGGCACCCTGGCTGGCCAGGCAGTACAAAGTTCGGGTTTGGTGTAAACTCATTCTGTGGCTCTTATTTGCTCAAAGATATTGGTGGGGTAACTGTACCAGCAGGCCACATCTGGCTGGCTGGGCTGATGCCCCCGGTAACTGCTGTCCACAGGCAGCTGGTCAAGCCCGCACAAACTCTCTCCTGTGCTGTGCCTCACTGGCAATTGTGTGTCCTGCGCTGACACCTGGCGCAGATCAGGTTTGTGTTGCTGCTGGTGCAGCAGTGCAAAATCCAGGAGAAGGAGAAAGGATGAGGTGCTTTAATCTCAGATGATCAGCTCACCAGTCTGCCTTGCTCCCTGGGCAGCATTGCCATCCTCCTGTACCTGGCACGGAAATTCAAGACTCCTGATCACTGGTACCCGTCTGACCTACAGAAAAAGGCGAGGGTTGATGAGTACCTGTCATGGCAGCACGTCAACATTCGCGGGAAGGGGAGCAAGCTGTTCTTAACTAAGGTAAGACCATTATATACCAAAAACCAAGTGCTAAGAGCTGTGAGTGCAGTGGCCCTGTGAGTCCCTCCCATGTGCACGGCCTTTCTAAGCAAATGTACAAGCCAGGTGACGGATAGGAACAAACCTAGATCTGGAATTGACCTGGCTGCTCAGCCGAGCCTAACTGAAGTGGCCCGAATATTTCACGCTGCAGCCACAGCTCTGTGCATGCGCTGAGATCCAGAGCAAATTTGTCCTGGGTGAGCAGCTAACACCAGGCAGAGCTCACTCCTGCCCAGCTCCGTGGAAAGAACAAACCTCCTGTTGCAAAACAAAAAGCAGTTGCTTGCAGATGATGCAGCCTTCCCTTGAGGGGAGACTCTCGTGGTTGAAATTTCAGACTTTCTAGCAAGAAGATGAGGACAGGCAGGAATTAATGACTGACATTAATGTTAATCTGCCGAAGGAGATTAGCAGTACGAGTTGTTCTCGTGCATGGCTGGTGAGCAATCCTTAGAAGAAGGCAGCGGGATGGCGTGGACTAAATTTGGAGGGAAATCTGTAAAAAGCAACTTGTTTCTTCTTGCCAGGTGCTGCTGCCTCTCCTCACAGGCCAGCCACTTCCTCCAGAGAAACTGGAAGGTGTTACTGAAGAGCTGAACGTTGTCCTGAAGCAGTTTGAGGAGAAGTTCTTGCAGGACAAGCCCTTCATCGCAGGCAGCGAGATCTCCCTGGCAGACCTTGTAGCGCTGGTGGAGCTCATGCAGGTGAGCATCAACCCCAACGCTGATGGATCAGCAAGCTGGGTTGCGGGCAGGCCAGGCCACGGTGTGGCTGCAGCACCGCTGCCTCTCTAATAGCAGATCCTTCTCCCTGCAGTTAACTCCTTAGCAGAGTTAAATCTTGTTCCTCTTTGACCGTAATGGAGTTTGCCAGGGAACACCTACTTTAAGACAGTTCTCTCTATAGAAGTATAGATATAATTTCTCAGAAAAAAAGATAAATTACAGTCTAGGCGGAGAAAGTACAGATATTTGGAAGAGATGTGCTGGTGTGCACGGACCTCTGTGTTCTGCATTCCACAGTTCTTGGGTTAGCTGTGGCAGTGCTCTTTCGCTGCATGTCCCAGGGGACAGCAGCTGCTGAGGATGACCACACTTGCTTCCCACTGGTTAAGAACCAGAGATGGACTCCACCTAATGTGATGACTGCCTGCTGCCTTGAGCCAAAAGCGTAGCCATGCTTTATTCTGATCCCATCCCTGGTAAACGCGTTGTGCGACTCACTCCTGGGTTCTCTTGCTCTCTCTCCGCAGCCTGTCGGTGCTGGCTATGACCTCTTCGAGGAGAGGCCAAAGCTAGCGGAGTGGCGCAGGCGGGTGGAGGAAGCGGTGGGGAAGCAGCTCTTCCAGGAAGCCCACGAAGGGATCTTGAACATCAAGACCTTGACCGCTGATAAGATTGCACCCGAACTGCTGGAGCATTTCAAGCACCAGCTCCTAAAGCAGGCCAGCCAGAATTAGGGGGTTATACTCTAAGTAAAATGGATTATTTTATGCAGGCTTTTTGTAGTGTTTCAGCATTTCTTCTAAAAATCATACAGAAACACCATTTCACAAAATGCATGGCCTCTCTGCAACTTAGAAGGGAAGGAAACTACATCTTAGACTGCAGTGAGCTGCTTTCTCCTCTTGTCCACTACAGGTATGTGAGCTGTAGCTCTGTAAGCTTTTCTTTCTTGCTCCAACACCACTGGATCTGCTTGAGGGCAGAGGCGATTTGATCCGTGTGGAAACTGGGGCCAGTCAGAACTGCCCTTTCCATCCATAGTCTGAGTTCTCTGGGTCACAGCACCATAGGAGGGGCAAAGGTCTCCTGAGGGTATGGCAGAGCAGATCTGTCTGAAAGAGTGAAAGCCATTTTCAATGATTTTTCCTTTTGCAACACACTCACTTGGAAGATTTTTGCTCTTAAGTAAAGAGACGGGTCAGGACGCAGCCCTTGGTGGGGACCCTGCCAGGGCTCCTGGCGCACCAGAGGCTGCTGTGTCACAGCTGGAGCAAAGGCACCCAGCGCCTCGGGGCAGGGGGCTGCACAGGCACCCAAGTGAGATCCCCCGCTCCTGGGATGGATGGGGTTAGTCCCATTAATAAAGATCCTCAACCGTAGGCTCATGCTGTACTTTACGAAGAACAGCCTGCACAGCTGAGAAAAGCTGCTTTTCTAGGTGAAGGCACTGCCGACCACACGGTCTCCCTCTGCAGACTGCATCGGTGCTCTTGTCCTTTCCCCAGAGTGGCTTTGTCAGCTCGGTGGAAGCCGTTCGAGCCAGGCTCTCTCCACTGATGAGTGCTGCCATGGCTGGGCCAGCACTGGTGGCGGAGGGAGCTGTGCTGGCCAGCCCTGGCGCGAGCGCACAGCGTGCAAGCTGAGTAATGCCTCAAACACAGCAAAAGTTCCACTACTCTTCTGTGGCATCAGATTCTCCAGTAAAGTTAATGGTTACACTTGCCACGTGTTGTAGCTCTGTTTGGATTTGTAAACAGGATTTGGAAGGAAGTGGCCACTGATTCCTCCTCCCCATCTGTGCAGCACCCTTCGCAGCCTCTCGCCTGTGTCCCTTTGTACCCCTCCTGCCTTCCCATCCTCCCGTCCCTGTGACCTTCCATTTCCAGGTACGCGCCATAAGGAGGGTTCCAGTTTGCAGAACTATTTTTTTCCCTCTGGTTGTATCTGGAAGTCTGTTTGTCTCTGCTGGCTGCCGATACCAGCCACAGAGAGGGCTGCATAGTATGCTGGGTGTGAGATGTCAGTCAGCTTAACGCAAGTCAAGTTACTACAGTGCTCAGAAAAGGTGAAAGCAGCTGCTCAAACCAGTCAGTCTCACACATCCTTTCAGCTGGACCTGCTGCTTTTGGGGAATGAGGCAGAAGCCTCATCTGTGTGTGTTTCCTGAGTAAACCTGCCCTTTAGTTGAAAAGGGCACCATGAACTGCAGCTTGCAACGCATGTCCCTGCGGGCTGACCTAAAGCAGCCAAGCAGGCCGGTCCCTTTTACTTTTCATTGTTCCAACCTGCAGGAAATCCTAAATGTCACCGCTGAAAAAGCAGATTTGCCCCAAAACTCTTTCAGTTTCAGTGCTGACACAGGCAGAGGATATTTGTCTTCTTACCTGATCTTTTTATTGTTAAATTTGCTGAGGAGAGCCTAGTGCACTCGAGTCGGTGATGGCAGCTTTCTTGTCGCCCTGAGAGCACTTGCATGGTTGGTGCCTGAGCGCAAGCCCTGCAGGTGCTGCATGGCTGCTCTGCTGTAGCAGCTTGCCTGCGGTGCTAAGCCTAAAGAAAATGGCCTGTTTACACGGTACTGCCAACCACTTCCTTTGCTCTGTAACCTGCAGCTTACCGCAGCCGCCAGCGGGGCTTCTGCGCACCACTGGAACAAACCTGGTCCTTCTCTGCTGCCTCATGGAAGCTGCCCAGTCTTGCTGCACGCTCTCCCGGTAGCACGCTTGTACTTTGCCTAACTTCCAGATTCCTGACCTCCAACTTCTCCCTTTTTTGTAGAGAGCAAATCTCTTTCTACCAGCACAATAAATTCCTCACGCAGTTTCTGTTCAAGTAGAAGCAGAGCAGAGCAACAATCAAAACCAAGAGCCTAATCTGTAGACTGCTAATCATGGCAGACCTCAAGCTGGGCTTGGTAGCAGAGCCCTTCTCGATACACATCTCCCTGCAGAATCTCGAGATAGGGCTGCTGTGCATGCAAAACCGTTGCCTGAGCCAAAACAAACAAAGTGCCTTTTTTTTCTTATTTACAATACTTGCAGCACAAGAGCTCCATGTAAGAGAGTCTTAAGCCAATTTTCTGCTTTGAGTAAGGCACAATTTCATTAAACATCACCCATTGTGTGCTCTTGCAAAGACAGCTGCCTTCAACAAGAAGTTGGAACTTTGTTCAGAGCTCCTTGCCTGCTGGTCCTCTGCTGCTGGTGTCACAGAGGATAAACACACTACTCATCAGCTACCGCCTCGCTCCAGCACGGTCGTGGTGACGGGAGGAGATTCTAAATTGTTTTCCCCACAGTCTTCTCTGCTGTAAGCCCACCTTGAATTGTAGGTCCACTCTCCCAGTGAAGTTGTGTGTGCAGTGAGCAGTGGCATTTTGGGCCCTTCTGTGCATGCAGGATGGAACACTCCAGAGCAACTCCTTGAATGGCAATAGAGTTGTACGACAGATAAATCTGCCTTGCTTGCTTTTTCACTCTAAATAGTGGAGATAAGGCATCTTGTCCTTGTACTTTGTCTTTTGCTGTCCCTTAACCTCCTCCATTTTGTTAATTTGTGCAGTTTGATCTTGGCTGGTTCCAGCTTCTACGTTGAGAGCCCCACGAGCTGCCTGCCAAAGCCCAACAGGTTGTGCAAGAGTTTTGCCTGCCTCAGTGCAAGGTCTGTTTGGTGTCCACTCCCCTTTCACCTGCATACGGAGAGCGGTTGCACCTCCAGGGACAGTTTAATGCGCTGTTCTGGTTCAGTTTCCTCAATTCTTGCCAGGGGCTATTTGGAAATAGGCAAGAGCCTGTGATCGCTAGAATAAAATGAAGCTGGAATACACAAAATGGGAGGAACGTTTAAAAAACATATACATATCATGAGACCTTTTCTAAACAATTAAGAAATAAACTTCAAAACTTACTGCGTTTTTCTCTGTGTTGTTCCTGTTTTCAAAAAGCTGATGGAGAAAGTACAGGGAGGAAAAACGACCTTTGGGCGACGGAGCCAAGTGAAATACAGCGCTAGAAGCACTAGCCTAGAGCCAGGAGTAACGCAATCAAATGCCACGTAACACAACCAGATAAAAAGATCACTTTGGTTGTGTGGCCTGTGTAGTGCAGTCAGCAAACTGGAGAAAAACTGAAGGAAGGAACATTTCCAGGAGACCAGTGAACAGACCTTTGAAGTCCAGGTAGGACTTATGGATCAACTGAGCCATAAATAAAGGAACAAAGCGAACTCACGCTGCTAATCTTGCTGCCCTCTTGCTGCTGAGATCAATGAACTCTTCTCAGTGATATCTCAGAGTAAGGATGTGGAACCATTTTAAAGCACAAACATCTCTCGGGGCATTACCTGTGCAGAACCACATTCAGGCTCCTGTTCCCCACTCCCTTAACATTTAAGATTTCATTGCCCTGAAGGAGTTTGACAGGAACTCAAGCACCTGCCACAGTACTCTATGAGCCTTCATCTCTGGCATGCTGGTGCTGTGTGCAGGTGCCGTAGAGGCTAAACTGTACTGCCGGGGAGCTGAAGCGTGTGTGTACGCAGCCCCTCTCCCTATGCTGGCCAAGAAACCTGAAAAAACCTTGTCATGCTGTTTCTAAATCTGAACAGTGACTCTGAAAATAGGTGCGTGGTGCAGCGAACTCAATACTTCATGCTCAGATGCAGCTTGCTCACCAGAATCTGGCAGACTGACCAGTCCAACAGTAAGCCCCATTCCTAAGGAGTTCTCAGAGCTGAAGTCTTGGCGAAGTGGCATAAAGGGAAGCACCTGAAAGTGTTCCAGTTTGTAATTCATCCAGTCAACGAGGTCCCGGCTCAGTATCCAAGCCTTTCACCACCCTTTATAATGATCTTTTACACAAGTAAAAGAGCAACTGACCCTCCAGTTCCCTCTCCCCAATGTTCCTGCGGCTCTTTCCAAGGATTTGTGTGTGACATACGAGCTCTCAGGCACAGCACTGACAAAAAGGTGTCAGATGAGCCAAGGTGGGTTTGACTGGGGGTGACTTTGCTCTGAGGGGTTCAGCCTCTCTATCTTCCAGAGTCCCAGAAGTCTCCATCCTCAACCAGCACGTCACCTTCCCCGAATCACACAGCTGTGGAATGCGGCGGGCTCTGTGCGAGGGCCTGAATTCAGTCTGAACTTCCTTAGTTCTCCTCTGCTTGTGTGGAAATCTGAAATGACAAGTACCAGGCAGTGAGGAAAGGCATCTGAGCGTGTGCATGCAGAGGTGACGCCCGCAGAGGAGTCCTCCACGCTTCCCTGCCATTCAGGCGTCACCTCGCAGCGCCGGGCAGAGACCGCCTGACCAAAGAACTATCTTCTGAACTGAAAACCGGACTCGGATCTAGTGCTGCAAGGTAAATGCTGCCTTAGTGGTGTGGTGCGAGGGCCCCACTTGCAGCGTGGCGTGTCCGGGCGGGGACGAAGCCGTGGCGGGACGCTGCAGGTGAGCGCTGGTGGCCAAGCCAGCCACGGCTGTGGAGGGGAGCACAGCCCTGCTCCCTCGGGCCCCGCGCCGCCTGGCCTTCGCGGGTGCTGATCGACCGCGGCTCGGCGGTCACCTGTGTTCAGAGCCCCGTCCCCACCGGGCTCCGGCTGCGCCCCGCTGCCGAGGAAGGCTCTGCCGGGGTCCCCCGGCCTTTTCCCGCCCCCGCCCCGCAGGACACCCTCGCCCCGCGGCCCTCCCCGCTCCCCGCCTGCCCCTCGCACCAGGGGAGGC
>Ga0065711_1050881_pt1 | contig 10618 bp, 8 predicted proteins | sample Hoacrofraction12_FD_59098 | JGI IMG/M metagenome (GOLD analysis project Ga0065711, IMG submission 59098) | Hoatzin crop microbial communities from Cojedes, Venezuela - Epithelial fraction 12 v2 (version 2) | ecosystem: Host-associated > Birds > Digestive system > Esophagus > Crop | place...
AGAGCTGCTCTCCAGCAGGTCCACCCCAAGCCTGTACTGATGCATGGGGTTGTTCCTCCCCAGGTGCAGGACCCTACATTTGCCTTTGTTCAACCTCATCAGGTTCCTCTCTGCCCAACTTTCCAGCCTGTCCAGGTCACGCTGAATGGCAGCACAGCCTCCTGGTGTATCTACCACACCTCCCAGTTTGGTGTCATCAGCAAACTTGCTGAGGGTACATTCTAACTCTTCATCCACGATGTGGACCCAGCTGTGTAACAGGCAGGAGGCACATGGCTGGGCAGCTCTGGGCATGCAGGCAGCCGATGGAAGGTATTGTTTGAAAGGAAAGCAGCCAGTGACTTGAGGTGTCTTCAGATGTGGACAGTCACTCAGCAGTGCTTAGGGACTGAACTTAGTGTCAGTAGGTCCCCATAAGCCAGTGCTAGAAACCTAAAGTCCCTCAGTGATCTTAGCGGCCCCTTGCTGGACTCCAGTAGTTCTATATCTCTGTTATACTGGGGAGCCCCGAACTGGACACAGCACTTCAGGTGTGGCCTCACCAGTGCCGAATCAAGAGGAAGGATCACCTCCCTCGACCTGCTGGCAATCTTCCTCCTAATGCAGCCCAGGCCACTGTTCACCTTCTTTGAGGCAAGGACATATTGCTGGCTCATGTTAAACTTGGTGTCCACCAGGACTACCAGGTCCCTTTTTGCAAAGCTGCTCCTCAGCTGGTCAGCACCCAGCATACACTGGTGCATGGGGTTATTCCTCCCCAGGTCCAGAGCTTTGCACTCTCTTCGCACTATTGGACCCAGTATTGACCTCTGGATTTTGCCTAACCAGTACCCAGCTGCACACTATCCTTAACATAGACAACACTTTGTTTTAAATGTGCCCTAGCAATTGCAGAACGAGAAAGACTTCAAGTCTTACTGCCATGTTTACCAGTATTGCTAACTGAGTAAACGAAATCATGTGTGGACTTCCAGCTAAAGACCCCCTGTGACATTAAAGCAAAGCAACTAAGAGGTACACAGGTACCTCTACATTCCTCCAGTAAACTCCACGCTTTGCATACAGAGTGAGATGCCTATAGGTTCAATACAATGTCCACAAAGGCAAGAATACATATGCTGGCTTAAAGACCAAACCGTTTGCCATCTACTTCAGGGACTTGGCCTTCACTATCTCAAATATTGGACTATCCAGTTCACTGAAGCTAGCCTCTGCTTGATCCTTGGAGGAGCATCTGGATGATGGGACTACCAGCCAGCAGGATCTGCTTCTAATAGTGGTTCTGGCCCACTCTGACTGAAGCTGTTATTAATATGGGGCCATAACAACCACGTGGAAATATGCATCCTGAAGGTGGAGGGGTAGGAGCTTGTGTCCCCATTCAGTAAAAGAACTAGCATCATTATCTTGAACGTGTGAATCTGGCAGCTTTCCTACCACCAGAAAGAATCACCACATTCCTTGACACAAAGAAATGGCAGCTATAGTGCTATTCCATTGAAATGGGATGGAGAAGGTTCCTTGTCCCCAGAGCCAACAGGAAAGAAACTTTCTGCCAATCTATTCTACTTGGTCTGAGACTGCAACCTTGGACTCTGACAATCCAGGCATGCTATGTCTATGGTCACCGCCTTCGAAGGGAAAGCAACCTTGCATACAGAGGAATGATACAGGATTTACACAAAAGAACTCAGAAAACTGCAGTCAGTCACATCCTACAAGGAAGACTGGGAATGCTGCCTGGTTGCCCAGGGTGTAGAGGGGCTGCAGGACATACTGTCCCATCTAACCCTGCATCAAGTGCTGCAGGAGGTCCTACTTTGGCCAAAGGTTTCTATTGGCATATGCAAATCTACAGGGTGAATATATATGCTGGCTTAAGTTCAGAGAAGAAGAAAATACTGTTACTGTGGATCCCTAATTTGAATTTCTGTGCCCACTAGAAGTATTGACCTATGTCTACATTAAGAGCTCTGTATCAGTACCTCAGCATAAACCCCAAAGTTAGCATAATGTGACTATGAAAGGTGCTTGGTATCAACCATTCAAGACTCTAAAGGACTACTGAAATCTAGCTAAATTTTTCAGAATGGTGTATATGGAGATGTGGCCCTCATGCTAAGAACAATATGCATACTGAGTTCAGCTAAAACTTATGTACATTATATTAAATAACAGTACTTCCACCATGAAGCGGCATTTATAGATGAGACCAAGTGTGTCTGCTTACTTTTCTGGCGGCTGCACTGTAACACAAAATAATCCTGGTGACTTAGACTGGCAGGGGTGAAGGGGCCTGACTGAATTCAGCATTAAACAGTCCAGCGCCATTCAAACTGAGTATCAAAGCTATTCTAGAAACTCCTCTGGAAGAACCAGCATTAGAAAAACTCTTTCAGACATTCAGAACAAGAAGATAAACGTTAAAACATCAACTACTTTCACTTGAAAACTCTAAATTTAGATCCATTTCCTTTTTACACCTTTTGCATTAACTACATAAGACATAAAAACAAGAACCTAACATTCGGTGTTTTCAGTAGATGTTTTTAAAATATATTTTTGAAGGGAATTATGAGCTAAAGCAATGGCAGCTTTAACAGCACGTGTAGTGAACACAGGTAGTATATAACTCTCAGTGGATGACTACAGGGGAAAGACATCCAGCAATTGGACTAAGTTTGTGGAGGCTGGAAGAGGAGGCAGAAGAAAGTGGAAAAAAGGTTGGGAGAATAACCTAGCATTCAGTGTTTTAGCATATGACATCAAGCTCATGAAGAGAAAAATTACGTGTTTGGTCAGCTGTCATAAGCATCCCTGAAAAGGATTCTAACCTACTGAGCATCTGGTTTGGATTTGTTTTAATTTATACAGCTCATCTATCCCACCCAGCTATCACTTGTATCACACTGGCATAGTGGCTTCTTACAAAGAAGCAGTCTCTAATCTGAAGTAGACGATCCAGATTTCACTGTAGTTTAACTCTGCAGATCCCACTGCATTACATCAGGGAAAACTCTGCCCTGTTTCCTGTATCCAGGCGCAGCCAAGGAGAAATCTGTCTAGGAAGGAATCTGTTGGAAGCAGTGCAAGTGCCTCCATGCGAAAAGAAGAACGCAATGTTTCCCACCAGCCATTAATTTTCTGTCAATTCTATTTCTATCTCTGCAGGGCTGGACTCCACTGGAACCAGAAGAAAGCCACAGCACAGTTAAAAGAGAAGAGGCAGACTGAAAGCCATCTCTGGATACAGACTGCCCTGCACAGCAATGCGGTGTCGGCAAGGCGCACATTCCCCATGGAGGAGAAAGGATTCAGTTGTGCTGAAAATAGATCCTTCTTGAGACAGAGATCAGGCAGCTGCCTCCCTTTCTGCCGGCCCTTAAGATGTGTATTTTCTTCTCCTGATCCCTGTGGTTAGCTGAGAGACAAGGAGTGAGAAGGCACTTTTCAGCTAAGCAGCACAGCCAGGCTGGGGAGGGGAAGTGGCATTGCCTACTGGCTGCTGTATGTTGGCTGGTGGGAACCCCCCTCTCATGCGTGTTCAGGGTGGTCAAGCTCATGAACTGGAAACACGAGAATGTACCTGGATGGCACGAGATTTTGCAGAAGGAGCAGGAATCTTTTGCTGCAGTCTGGTGATCCCCAATCTTTCACCCTGGTAACTACTCTCAGGCCCTCCTCCGCTCCTCTAACTAGAACACACTGCCCTCCAAGAGGAAGAACTTCGGGGTTATGGCGGATATGAGTGCTCTCACTGCAAACAGGATGAACCTAGTACCATGTGGTGCCAGAACTGTGGTCAGCTGGTTGTAGGAAGCTATTATCCCTTTTACTTGACACTCATCTGAAATGGTTTGTCCAGTTTTAAGCTCCCCAAGTCAAAAGGGATGTGAACTAATGGGACAGCAAGATGGGCAAGGGTCTAGAAAACGTGTGCTATGAAAAGAGTTTGAGGGCATATTTAGTCTGAGAAAAAAAGGGCTAATGTACATGAGGCACAGTTACAAAGACGATGTGCCAAACTTTTTCCATGAGTAGCAGGCAATGTAACAAGCGGCAATGATCACAAATTGTTGCTTGAAAATTAGACATTATGAAAATTCTTGACTATGGGGTAATTCAGAAATGGCACACGCTGCCCAGAGACGATGTGGAGCCTCTGTTTGAAAAGCTTGGCTAATCAAAGCAATGACTGATCTGACCAACCTCAGCAACAGATCTGCTTGAAGTGGGAGACTGAACTGAAGACCTCCAGACATTCCTTTGCAACAGCATTTCTGTGGCTTTAATGTAGCGGTTCCCTCTGTCTGTCTATAATTGTCTAGACAATTGCTCAAAGCTAAGCAGAGATGGTATCTGAAGCTTCATGTCTTGTGCTAAGAAACAGAAATTTTCCTGGAGTCCTGAAAACCAGCTTTTCTCAAGTGGACCACTGGGCATGAATCTTTGATCTCACTGTATTGTTGGAGATGGTCAGTTCCATGCAACTTGTCAAAAAATATTCCTCCAGAACACCAGTTCCAGAATACCACTTCTCAAGTATGTTGTCTGGAAACATCCTCAGCAGCAGTAGGCTTCAGTAGCTTTCAGTTCCTGAAGAACAACATGACATGCAGGCAGTCAGAGAACTCTGGAGCTCACTGGGGCAATGAAGTGCATCACACCACATCAGAAAGAAGTTCCAGCAGGTGAGGAGCAACAGGGCAGGCAGAGTACAGGAGAGTCCTCTTGTTATCACAGGCTGGATGCATTCACAGTGGTAAATGTATGCTGGTAAGCATTTCCCCAGCCCCGTTACAGGAATTTAGGGATCTGGTACAAACTTTTTTCATTCTGAGCCACTAGGAACCATGTCAGAAAATATGTGTGTGATACAGTGAACAGCAGCTAAGATCACCACTGTGTGTTATTTCTGAACACAACATTGAAGAAAATAAGATTGCACGATGTCCCTGCCAATGGCATGGAGGTTGGACTAGATGATCCTTAAGGGTCCCTTCCAACCCAAACCATGGTGTGATTCTGCACGATTCTGTGAATGGCTGTACTGGGTGAGATCAAAGGAACATGTAGACTCTCACATCAGAGACATTTCTCATCATCCCAGTCTCCCCAGATACATACCCTCTGCGTGATGTCCTACTCATGTGGTGAAGCCTTCTAGAGCACAAACCACCTGAAGCTGATGAAAAATGTCATGTGACTGGAGCAAAACCAAATAATGCACACATGCAAAACTGTACTGAAAACAGCAACGTATTCTCTGTATCACTGCCAATAACGGGAGACAGAAGCGCAATCACATTTCTACTATCTCTATATGAAGCCTCAGAAGCCTTTGGCCTTCTCAGGTCTCAGTAACCTACTTGCCCTCCCACATGGAGCCTGTAATGCTCACAGGATACAGCGGCCATCCCCTTTAATACGGATCCCCTTGCACATCCTGCTCGTGAGCTCTAGGAGGCTGGAGAGAGCTCAGAGCTGCTCAGCTTCTGCTCCGGTTGGAAAGCTCGTCCTGCGGCTCAATGGCCTCCAGAGCAGGCTCAGGTGCCCACACAGATAGCGTCTCCTGTGCTTGGGGACAGGTCCCTTCAGCTGCTCCTCCTTGGGTGATTGGGGTCCCTGATGACTCAACCTGGTACTGGGGGCTGCTCAGGGACACAGGAGGGACTGGGAATGTCTGCATGGATGTGCTGCTCCTCTGAGCACACATCAGAACCAAGGTGAGATGAAGTCAACCCTGCACGTGGTCAGAAATTATTGATAATTACTCTGCCCTGCTTCAACCTAATCAGCTTGCTGGGTGACTGGTCTCCAGACCCTCACAAAACACTGTAAGTATTCCACAACAAAGAATTTATATACATCTGTTCAGTGTTTATACACACATCGATGTTTGATGTGTTACCAACTGACTCTAAACACTATGTCACACAGGTGACAGACATCGTGACAAGCAGCTTTGCTTGGACATGCTTCTGAAGTTACATTCCTCTCATTTATAACAACCAAATATGACCTGATGTTGAGAAATTCAAAGATTTTTGTCCATCTGCTACATCTGTTACTTATTTGCGGATGAATTGGCATATATTCCCTCAAAATCCCCAGGGGAAGAACATCCTGCCTAGTCACTAGCACAAAAGAAACTGATTGCACAGGACAAACACAGTTTCGCATTCTTCTCTTTTGTTTGACAGAACTCCCTCAGATAGGTGCTACAGCACTAGGATGCTTCCCAATTAAAGACAGTCTGATGCTGTTTCAAGTTATCTTCTCCCTTGCATTGCTACCTGTTATCTGATAAACAGCACTCGAGGAAGGAGGGTTTTTATCAATTTTGATGTCAGGCATTGGGACCAGCCAGTTCCTGCAGAGGGAGATGAAAGTGGCTGAGCTTTAACAGAGAAGTGTATGAAGATCCCTGATCTTCCATGCTTGCAGCTAGTGGGATATGTGGGGAAAAGCTGTGGCTGTGGTTTCTGGGAGCAGCTACTTAGCACTACCCACCCCAGTGTGCCGTCCTGCGGTGGTAATCCAGCCTTGCAGGGCTCTGGCATAGGCAAAGCCATTTTGCTGTGATTGTTACATGATTATTATCCCCTGCTTCTGAACACTGCTGATTACAGCAGGCTTTTCTTAAATAGTAGGGTTTTGTTTTACTCCCTTCCTTTTGCCCAGGTCTTTAGAAAAATTTACTCCCAAATAATTTGCTTTTCCATCTGCTATACAAACCTTAACCTCAGCCTATTTGAGAGGATATGAAACAGTAGCTGTGCATCCATGGCTGAAAACAATGAGGATCTGTCAGGTTTGCTCAGCTGTGAGGAAGCCAGAGCAGAAAAAAAAACATCATGCAGATATAGTCTCATAAATTTGAGAATAAGCAGACAGCCATACCAGCCTAGAGCAAAGTCCAGCTGGTATTTTGTGCATGAGTGTATGTTGGATGCTTGGTGAAAACCCAATTTCACTTTTTCCATACTTTTATAATATTATGTAAGCATATAATCTTCCCACCTGGTCGTTCCTTTCCCAAAGTGAAAAATCATAGTCCAAACAGCTTCTCTCTTCAGTGGTCTCGTCAATTTTGTCATCTTTCTCTGTACTCTCCCTAATTGCACAGGCCAAAACTGCAGATGGTTTGTGGGCCTGCTACAATGATTTCTGTTTTGCGCTCAGTTGATCCTTATTATTCTTAATTCTTTGTTTGCCTTTTGTGGTCACCAGTGAGCACTGATTTGGAGGCAACTATTCACTATTCTGGTAGCCTTCCTATCTCCTAACCCTGGTCCTCCTTTCAGAGACTGAATTTCTATCGGGTTTGGTCTATGTATGGCTTAGAGTCATTGTACGGACAAAGAAATTGATGTTCTGTTTCATCTGCATAGAGGGGTTTACAGCTGATGATTACACAGTCTGCCTTACAAGGACGACATCTTTCTCAGTGGCTTTCAGCAAAATGACAGTGAGCAAGACTCAAGAGTGGCACAGCCCAGCTAACAGAGCAGGGGAGAGACAGGTAAAGCAGTAAACTTTCATTGGGGGGTGAGTATCAGAGTTGTGCTGTTACTCAAACTCCTCATGTTCCCAGCAAACCTCAGCGGAAGAGCTGGCCGAGGTGACATTCAGGATGCCCTTTCTATCACCCACCCAAGCAGCTGAGGAGCTCCTGTTACAGAGCAGGGGAGTGGGGTGGGCAGGCTAAGGCGCCTCCGGGGAGGACAAAGAAAAAAGAGAGCAAGTGGCAAAAGGGGGAGGGAAGGAAAATCAGGATTAGGTGCATAATATTAGCACTAGCAGCAACTGTATCCTAAAAAAGCGAGCAATGAGGTGATACCTTCCTAGGCTGACACTCATCTGTGACAGATGCACAAATCCCACTTCTGGGCAGGTTTCAGCGCTGTAAATGGAAATATACTGGTAAGGAATTTGTATAAACCTCTTCACTTTAAGCATTAGACTTTTCAAGGTTAAGATAGCCCACAGGATTACCATCGGTTTTGCTGAGTGCCAGAGTCACTGCAGTGAAGTTACCAACAGGATACGTAGCAGAATTTTCTAGTCGCATTTTCTGAACTAACTTTATATGTTGCAGAAAAGTTTCTTTTGCATCCTCAAGAAATTTGTCAACAGCTTCATTGTTTTATGTTGGCAGATAGATTTCCTTGGTGGTTGTCTAAATGTTTCCTTAATTGCTCTCTGCGTCCATCTGAGATGCCGAGGGAAGGATCCAAGTCCCTGCTCCCTCTGAAGGGCAAACCAGTTGCGTAAAGCAGAACAGCTCCAGCAGAAGACAATGACAGTGATGTGCCACCAGACAGCCAGCAGCCAGGCTGTTTCACATCTCAATCAGGACCGTGGTCTGAGAAAATATATGCTAAATCTGCTGCAGCTCAAGATGCAGTGCCAACTTCAGTCCATCACTGCTTTGCTGAGCAGCACAGCTGTATGTTGTCTTCTGTCCAGATCAGTCCCTTAGGTCCCTCAAAGTGCCTGCTGCTCCCTGAGAAGTGCCTCCAGGTAACCAGTAGCTTGCAGGGTGCCTCGTAGGGTCTCACAGCAGACTCATCCTACGATCCCACACTGCTGTTTGCCTCTTACGTTAGCTAAGCTTGGACTTTACCTCTGATCCCAAAGCCTTCGTGTGTGCCGAACTGCCTTCCTCCCCACAGTGCTGAGCTGACACTGGGGCTGTGCTGCTGGCAAGGGGCTGGTGGTAGGCATGGCTGGTAAGACCACAGTCCTGAGGCCCTTACAGCAAGGCTCAGATGATTCCTCCTCTCATGGGGCTCCGGATACGAGCTTACAGTGTGAGCTGTTGAATTTGACTTTACTAACAAAGAGTTTCTGAAGGGGAATGTTTTCAACCATTTGCTCTACTGTTACTGGAACGCTGCATTTGAGTTCAGGAGATTCCTGGCCACCCATATGGGACAGCAGCTCTATATGGGCCCATCAGCTGCATCTATTTTAAACTTTCTCTCAGAAATGTTCGTTTATGGCCACTACGAACCGATGTTTTTCTCAAGACCTTTCCACAAGCCCTTATCAGGTGACAGGCAGCCTCACTCCACGGATAGAGTGTCAATGCAAAATGACCCTCATTCTCCATAAAGCAGTGAGCAATTCATCTTCCTCACATCAGTGTCCCACTTTGATCCTGATAATCCAGCAGGCTTTATAGCAGTGGCTGTCAGTGGGGATTTTTTTCCCAGCCTCTGCTCCTCCTGCACGCATCGTCCCCTGGCTCAGAACCACTAATTCGTTCCTGTCCCCATTACGTATCTACCCTCTCCTCCCAGGATGGGCAGGAGAGGCTAGCACCACCCACAGATGCTTAGCTTCTGCTCCCATCTCCTCCTCCACTTCTGGGTTGGTGGGTTTTTTTCTTGGAAGATTCTTCATAAAACACATGCATGCGTGGTAGCCACAGGCTGGGCTCACACAAAGTGACACACTAGGTCCCTGTGGGGTTGGCCACAGCAGCATCTCAAAAACTTGGGCCACTCTGCAACGTCCCTATCCACTTACCCGTGCCAGAGAGAGCTGCAACTCCTGCGGCCAGTGGACCCCAACCCAGGCTGCCTTCCTTGCCTCTGGGGAGCAGGCTGGGGCAGCTGAGGTCTGGCCATGTTTGGGGGCTTCCAGACTCCAGCTGGGGACTGCCAGTAGCCCCCAGAGTCTTCAGCCCTCTGGAAGGTATGGCTTTTCACTCCCTCCTCCCAGTACAGCTTGTGCTCCTGGGTTTGGGAATGCTGCAAGAGGATGCTTTCCTCGCAGTGCAGCCAGCTACGCACAACACGGTGCGTGGGCATGAGTGATAAACCATGTGCCATGTGCAATACCAATGAAACAACATACAGCTTCACAGATTAAATACAGTAAATTATTTCTTCAAAACTAAAATTAGTCTTTGCAAAGATCTCTCGAGGTGGGCTACAAGTTATATTGCCATTAGCAGATTATCATTGTAGCGTTTCCCAGCAGTTTCCCCTCAGATTTCTCCTGACCTTTGTTCCCCAAACCTGATGCAGAGTTGTCGTTTCTTCCACCCCACATTCTCAACCACTTTATCACACATATCCATCTCGATCTCCTCCTCCCGTACTCCCCAGCACAATTTCAACCCTACCTCAGCACTGTTCTTACTCTCACTTCCAGCTTATTAACTTTTTCTATAACAATCAGTCGCATGAAGGCAAGTCCAGCTGCTTGCACCAAACTTAATGCACTAGGGCCCCAGCTCCGTATTTGATCTGAACATGTTCACCGGCTGCTCCTGCTCCACTTGGCTGATAGAGGGGACATGGCTTTCTACAACGCTGCGGGTTCTGGAACAAGCTTGGAGTAAGCCCTGTGTCTGCCTTCCACACCAGGGAAGGGATTCATGGACTGGGGCCTCTTGCTGATCATAAAAAAAATGGGCTTTCGGGTCCACAGGCATTGCTTTAATTTGTTGGTTTACAAAAGCAGATGCCCTCGTCCAGCCCAAACTGAGCCCCAGCTGACCGCTGGAAGTACCTGGGCAGCTGCCGTGTTCCCCACGGGACAGCACGTCCCAGGAGGCCATGGCGAGCACACAGGCGCTGCGTTGGCACAGCGGCATTGCATG
>Ga0065711_1050882_pt1 | contig 10617 bp, 10 predicted proteins | sample Hoacrofraction12_FD_59098 | JGI IMG/M metagenome (GOLD analysis project Ga0065711, IMG submission 59098) | Hoatzin crop microbial communities from Cojedes, Venezuela - Epithelial fraction 12 v2 (version 2) | ecosystem: Host-associated > Birds > Digestive system > Esophagus > Crop | place...
CTGGTCTAGTGGAAGATGTCCCTGCTTATGGCAGGGGGGTTGGAACCAGATGATCTTTAAGGTCCCTTCCAACCCTTACCATTCTATGATTCTATGATTCATTTTACTGACTCTCACCATAATTTAAATCCACAGATAGAAGGTTTTCTTAAAATCATTAGTTTTACTATGTCTATGCAGTAGACACATTCCTTTATTTGTTGTACAAATAAGAAGAGGTTTAAAATCAATTTTCTGCACATGAGGTTGCTTTTTGTTTTCTTTTTTGTTGGAATTGTTTATTTTACTAATTATTTTTGCATATGTGTTATTAGGCAGCTTTTTTGAAGCGCAGAGAACAGACGGAAAGTTAAGTTCAGAAAAGAAGTATTTCATCCATGTAAAATATTACAACCGTTATAAAAACTGCTTTAATTCCTGCTCATTCTAAGTATTGTAACAGTAATAAAAACTGCTTTAATTCCTGCTCATTCTAAGCATTGTAACAGTACTGATCTCTTGGAGGCAGAATTTGCCGGGTGCCATTCACCTTCAAAACTATCTAGTTTCAAAGGTGAAAAAATAAATACAAGTATCTGCAGAGACCTGTCTTCCCCGAGAGCACAGCTAAATTTTGGAAATATTCTGTGATAATGCTCCTCTCTGCCACATTCCTATCTATCCAGTTTACTCAAAGTCTATCTTTCATATGACTTCACGTGACTTCACAGTTCTAAGAGTTCTTATTCTCACTGGTAAAACACTTCTTTTGTGGGCCTAAGGAAAGAAATACAGAAAAGCGCCCATTTGCTGTTACTGGCTCTTTCACAGAATCACTGATATTCCATACTGATACTTTTATGTCCTAGATAAGAGACACTTGTATGAAACAGCTGTTGTTCCCCGTATGTGCCATCTTTCTCATCTGTTCGATGAGGAACCTTTCGTGTTGGTCTCTGATAGCTGTTCAAAAAAACCATTTTTTTTACTGGCTTTGAGAGTTTCTAACAAAAGCCTGTAAACAACAGCAAAGTATTAGTACTGCTTCTAGTACTAGGAAATGGCTGCTTTTGTGACAGGATCTGTAGAAAAGATACATATTCAACAACAGACAATAAGAATTCTGTTCTTATTTTGTCCACACTCTTTCTTGAATAAAGGGGAAGAATAAAAAAGACTAGAATGACATGGTTTGAGTTTGCTTTGTCGGGTTTTTTTTAACATTAAGAATCAGAAAACTACATTACAAAATACAAGAAATATTTGAAGCAATATCACTGCACTATCACAGTGCCTTTATTTCTGATCCCTACAGTAGAAGCTGCCACTTTACTGAAAACATTTGGACATTACCATCAACAGCGACAGTGAAATCATCTGTTTTCACAACAAGTTCAAGGAATTAAAATTTTCTAAGCTGCCACTTTCCTCTCAGAATTTAAGCTTGCAGTCTTTTTTTTTCCTAAACCTGAAGACAACCAGAAAACTCCAAACACGTGCCAACTGATGACATAAGAAAAAAACAGAAATAGCTGAACGTTATGCACTGCTACTGGTTAACACTTTACACCATACAAAAGCAGAGTACTGCTCAACTTCCTCCTGGTGGTAGTTTTTTAGAAATATCATGAGCAGTTGGTAGATGGGACAGAACATCTGATTGTACCCAAGCAGACCTGAAGATCCAAGAAAAACTAAAGTCTCAGGAAGCATTTAAATTTAATCTAGGACAACAAAATACTTCAGGATACCAAGAGGTATTCAAAATCTACATCTCACTATTCCCTTACTATAAATGTGGGTTCCCCTTAGGTCATATGAACGCTAGTGATAGGTGGGATAGCAAGATATCATTAGATACTACACCTAACGTACTGCACACACTTAGGTCCTGTTACACTGACTGCACTCTAATCATACTCCTCAATTTTTTTTTATTTCCTCTTAAGGGCTGATCACATGACTTTTCAAAAACTAGGTTTAAATTCTGACATGGATTCCTACATACATGACTACTGTGCCTGTCAAGTGAACAAATCCAGGAAGAGCACAGCCCAAGAAGTCCATCAAAATTCATTTGATCACAGTTTGTATTTATACAGTGTCTTCTACAGCTTTTCAGTGTGTAAAGCTTGGGATTCATGACTCTCGTTTACTTCTTCCTTAAACTCCTCTACTTTCAAGTAAGTATTCTAGGAAAAAAGAAAGCGTACTGGTGTCAGAATCTTTATATTTACACGGTAGCAACATTGTTGTACATTACTGAAGCACATAAAGCATTAGTTTAACATAACACATTTAATAAAGTTATTATATCTAATAAACTAGTAAAGAATTGATGGAAAAGCAGTCTGAATTGCAGTTTTGGGAGCAATGAAAGTCTCTTCATTGCTCATATATTTTTATAATTAATTTTTATAAATAATTTTTTAACTGTAACTCTGAGTAAGATTTTTAGCAGATACTTTATGAGTAAGAACTAAGTGCAATTGAAAAACAGAAATTACAATATGCTAAAGGTATGTATCCAAAAAAGATGTTCAGTTAATCTTTGATGGACATAAATACACATAATCTTAATAAATGAGTTATACTTTGTTGTGCACAACCACGCAAAAGAGGTTAGAAATCTAAAAAAAGACATTGTAATATCACACAAAACAGTCTTTGTATCTGCTAACAAAAATATATTTGCAGAAATAAGTACCTAGTTCATATATATTATTGAACTATTTCAGTTACATCACCTACATGTTTTTTCACATTTTGAAGTAACGTGTTTTAATTTTTATTAATACTTCTTTCTCGTACATAGCTATTTTCAGTGACACTGGTACAAAAATTATTTAAGACCTAATCATTTTGTCACTGGAAACAAAATTTCTTGATGGTTTTAAAAGGGTTTGATCCATAATGTTTGTTAGGTCAGTTGTCATTATATTTCCAACAGGTGAAGTATGAGACAAATAAGGACTTGATTTTTGTTTGTCAGCAATGTAAAAGCTTGAAGTGTACAATTCTGCCATTATTTCCCAACAGTTTTGCCACGCTCATTGTCATTCGCACTGAAATGTACCATGGAGGTTGAACAACTCAGTGCATATATCATGAACAAAACTGAAGTATGTCGAAGACTGTCATTCTTTGATATTAAATGCAGGTGCTAAAGTGTTTTCCCAAAAATAAATGCAAGCCTCATAAGTTCTGGCAATAAATCTCTCATAGCTATGTACTTCTATAATGTCAATGTACAGCATAACACAAATCAAAAATCCTAATAAATGTATACCATGCATCAGCTCCAGACTGTTTACTGGTGTGGTCTGATGCTGATGCTCATTGTGCGCCTCTTAGGAGGTATTTCAGCTAACACTACGTATCTAAGAAATAGCATGACATTGGTTAAATCTTCTCTTTGGATTCACCAACGTGGAACATTCTAAACAATGTACTAATCACTTGTGGTTTACTAATCTGTCCTAGCATAGTTGTTACTTCCTACAGTAATTATCTCTTTGGCAGTTATCAGTGAGAACTCAGCAGATACGATTCTTAACATTTTTGGGGTATTTAACTTTGAACCTGATACTCTACCAACAGAGTAGCTACTGAGCTGCTCTTTCACTCACTTCATCAGAGAGTTAGGCACTATACATGCAGTATCATATTAAACATTTTCTCATTTTGAAATAATAACTGACATATACGAAACAGTGGCATGAAGCTCACTAAATTAAAAAAGGTCATTACATAACCTCTGGTTAACCCCTCGGCTTGCATATCAAATTCAGGTGTTAGTCACCTCTCAGAACATGGTCCTCCACTGCTGCTTCTTTGACCACTGTCTTGAGGTGACATCTATAGATCCTTTTTGAAATTAGTATATCCAAATGTTTAATATTGTATCAACAGCTGGATGATTGAATTAGTCTCTTTTCCATTTAAATGAAATTTCTTGTTTCAACTTCCAAGATTTCTTCCTACCTCATATTTTCTTCTTAAATAACTACATAACACTAGAGAAGTAAAATTTATTGTAGACTAATTTTACACATAATAATTTATAACTACTGGGTGAGAAATATATCAGACATGTTATAGATTAAATAAATTTAAACCACTTAAACACCAGGTAAAATTACACTTACAAGTCAAGAGTAGAAAGTAAGGTAACACAGAGATTATTGGGATGAAGTCCCAAATTCTCCAGACATTATGATCCTGGAGATTTGTGTAATTTGTCAGAAACAGAAAGATTAGCCATTTCATTATCAGAAATGTTAAAATACTTAAGGTGGGATGATCTTTCATGAGATCTTGATTTTCTGTGGTTCTGTAGAGATACTTACACATCCTCAAAAAAATCCTCAGCTCTAAATCATCCTCTACTTACACTGGAGTCGAGGAACTTCATGTGTCAAGCCAGGAGCTCAGTATTCGCCTGAACAGTATTCTCACGGAGAACTTAACATAGCAAATGTTATACCAACTGCCTTGACATTTTAAACAAAGCAAATTTCAACAGTAGGAATATAGTGTGATTGACACACCTGACAGATGAGATGCCATTCAGAGGGACCTGGACAAGATTGAGAAGTTGGCACATGTGAACCTCATGAGGTTCAACAAGGCCAAGTGCAAGCTCTTGCACTTGGATTGGGACAACCCTTGGTATCAATACACACTGAGGGATGAAGGGACTGAGAGCAGCCCTGCTGAGGAGGCCCTGGGGCTACTGGTGCATGAAAAGCTTGACATGAGCCACCAATGTGAGCTCACAGGCCAGAAAACCAACCACCTCCTGGGCTGCATCAAAAGAAGCTTGGTCAGAAGGTCAAGGGAGGTGACTTTACCCCTCTACTCCTCTCTGGTGAGACCCCACCTGGAGTACTGTGTCCAGCTGTGGAGCCCTTGGCACAGAAAAGATATGGACCTATCGGAGCGGGCCCAGAGCAGGGCCAGAGAAATGATCAGAGGGATGGTACACCTCTCCTATGATGAAAGGCTGAGAGAGCTGGGGTTGTTCAGCCTGGAGAACAGAAGGCTCCAGGAAGACCTTGTTCCAGTTTTTGAATACTTAAAGGGGGCTTATACGCAAGACGGGGACAAACTTCTTAGCAGGACCTATTGCAACAGCATAAGGGGTAGTGGTTTTAAACTAAAAGCGGGTAGATTCAGACTAGATATAAGGAAGAATTTTTGTACAATGAGGGTGGTGAAACACTGGAACAGGTTGCCCAGAGACTTAAGCAATGCCCCACCTGTGGAAACATTCAAGGCCAGGTTGGACGGGGCTCCGAGTAACCTGATCTAGTTGAAGATGTCCCCGCTCATTGCACAGGTGTTGCACTACATGGCCTTTAAAGGTCCTTTCCAACCCAAACCATTCTATGATTCTGTACCACAATAGTAACAACTAAATTATGCAATCTATGAATACTCTAACTAATAAATGAGTATACTAACATGAAGGGAGACAGGGGAGGGAGTAACAGGTGGCTGATCATTATGTAATATTCAGCCTTGTCTACTGATACAAGTATCACTATCACTATTAATAGTGGCATTACAATGAGCTCACAATTGAAGCTATTGCCACCCATCCTAAGATGATGCTACTGGCATAAAGAGATTACCTATTTAATGAAGTTAGTCCTGGTTATAAATATGTCTTAACAGACCAGTCTGCCTCTTCTACTGCCAAAATCTGTTCTAGAGAAGATCTTTCAGGGAAATTCTGCAAGCCTCACTCATAGAGGACACCAGCTCCCCTGGGAGAGCACAACCAGCCCCATGGAGATGCTAGACCTTCAGCTGTGTACCTTTTCTCACCTTCCCTTAGCAGAGAAGCTACATTAAACTGTAAATATGGAAATGGCCATCTCCACCACACTGCTTTTGAGGTCAGACAACCAGCAGATTTGGGTTTGTCTGTGTTTTTAATAAACACAAAGCTACACATTACCAAGGCAAAAGTCTGGGAAGTAGAGGAAGGATGACATACTTTGCTCGCTTCTCCTGCCTTAACCTATTTGCCTACTGAAGTAACTAATAAATCAGAAGATTCACTATGGGAAGATAATTGTGGTGAGACACGTAACTGATGTTTCAGGGGAAATGATCTATCTTCCTAGATGGAAGCAGAAATACTACACGGAAAGTTTCTAAAATGCATGCTCCTCCCTCTGAAGGAAATTGATTTATATAGATTACTTCTGATTGACAATAAAGGTAGTAACTTTGTCTGTAAATTTAAACCACAAAAAAATTCTAGTCTGGGTGCATTGCTCACAGTACATGTGCACGACATTCTTCTTTTGTCATAACAATCACAAGTAAGACTTTCATCACATCTGGCAAAAATCACCACTCAATACATTTCTTTTATTTCCATTACCCATCTTCCCTTCTCTGGCAAGAAGGTCAACTGCTCAGTTAGCCTGTCACACCTTGGCTTACACAGAATCTGGACAACAACTGCAAAATACTCTGTCTAAACCAGCTACTGGTTTCCAAATCAGCCTCTTCCCTAATGTCTTAATACTCTAAACAGATTTAGACTTTAATGTGTAGCACAAAAGAATACTCAGTCTTCAGAAGTTGCTAACTAATGTTTTCCTTCTCTGTACTACACAAAAGAGATTTGGGAGACAACTTCTTAGTACATGTTCTTAAAAGCCAGAATGTTTGGAAGATGTTACTAAACACACACACAAAAAAAACCCACATTTGGGTCTCTGCTTACAGACTGAAATAAATCTGTTCAAAAAATTAGAGGAGGTCAGAAAATGATTCCTTAAAAGTCAGCCACAAGAGATCCTACCAGCTAACACAATTATCAAGAATATTCATTCTTCTAAACCTACACAAGTGTAATAATGAACTTGCTATTTTTGGTCCTTCAACGAAATGCAATGCTTTAAATTATCGGTAATAACTTGTTTGGTTTGTCTTAATTTGTCATGTTTCTGTTAAAAAAAAAAAAATTATGTAAGGTCACATTAGGCTCTACCAAAGCAAAGCAATGCATTTCATTTTGACCATCAGAAATCAAAGTTCCAGAAAGAAAAGTGTTTTAGTTACAGTTTTTAGAGTCTGTGCACATATAAATATATGTTTTTCCAAACATATTATATACACATGTATTATATAAACATATGGACACATTTCTTACATGCAAACCCCATGGGTGTGTAGAGGCACGTGTTACTTCTCTGGTCTTCTAGGTAGTAGCTGTATTGTCCGGGAAAGAAGTTGTCAAAATGTAAAGCAACTAGCTGCTGAATGATGCTTAATCTTAGCTTTCAAGGATCCCCCTAAAACAGATTAAGCTTATTCATGTGTACACATTATCAATGACTCATCCATTTTAAATATTGAAAAAATCTAATTTGAATGCATTTGATCTAATGATAGAGAAGACCACTGCTCTCTTGTAACCCTGATTCTGATTGCCATAAATCTCTGTATCTATAAATTCTGTATAAATAAGTTATTGTACGAAATAGACAACATTTAGAAATGTTTCTTACTTTAAAACAGTGTGAAGTACAGACTTCTAGGATTTTTTTTTTCAAATAATCTTTAAATCTGTAATTGCCATGTGTGTCAATTTGTGTTTGCCATATCTGTAAACCAGCAAGAGACAGTGACCACTTACAGTGATTACAAAGTACACCAAATGTAGTATATATGTCACTTCTCCACAAGAGCTTGTTGGCAGCTTTGATCGACTTCTTTTTGATTACACCACAATCACCTCATTCCACTTTAGCTACTCTCACTCTCTCTCCAGGGGTTCAGATGTCATTGCTGTATACCTTAGCAGATGAATCAGTTTTCCTTCTGCTAAATCCTCTTCCTGGGAAGATGAATCTACTCATTGATTTTGACCAAAGACTGGTTTTTAAAAAGGGTAGAAGAGACTTCTGACCTTTCAAATGATCAGATTAAGGTGGTTACTTTCACATTATTAAGTAATCAGGGAAGAAATACATTAAGCAAGAGTTTAGTTCACAGGCTGCTTTGCTGGCTTCTGAAAACTGTTGTGCACTGACAGCTAACCTAGATTCCATTTCTTCCTTTTCCTCTGAACCACAAGGGAAGCTAAAATGCATTTTCACATTGCATTTTGCCTAAAGGCTCTCAGCAAAATTAAATTTTCTTACTGCATTGATTTTTCCATTATAAGTTGTAACAGTCTAATGATATCTCATAAGAATTTCTACTGTCGAGAAAAAGGAATGTGAATGATTTAGCAATAGTAACTGCAAGTGCTAGAGGATTTATTCTTATTTTCTTAAGAACCTTCCATCTGTCTTTTTGATGGGCAGTTGTTAAAAAGTCTATGCCATATCACCATCCATTGGATGGCCAGAATAGAGTTTTTTAGCTGGTTTCTTACGGGCAATATGTGATCCAGTTTCCTCAAAACCTCTTCCTCTACTGCTAACTTCTAAAAATCAAAATAAAGCTTTCTAATTTTGGAGCTGAAAATGGTGCTGAAAAATTAATGGGCCAGATGGAAACAGTGCATTTGGAAGACCCAAAACCACCATCGTTTCTGTCTTGCAGGCTACATTACACTCAAGACTGACATCTTATCCTTATTGCCCAAAATACCTGAAGTTTGTCATGTTTTTTCCTTATTCTGGACAAAGAATACATAAAAGAAATATGACATTTTCCCTGGAAAAAGAAAACTTGTAGGCTGACTCTTTCCTTCAAAACAATTGTATCATCACCAAAGCTGTACAAATCATGTCTGAAAACAACTGGTATGATAGACCACGAAACATAAAGGCAGTGCCAGAATAAGTACAGAATAGCTTTTTGAGTCCCTAGTTCCACAGCTACAAAAGATTCTCTAACCTATTTCACTTTGTCAAGGATTTCATAGAGATGGAAAAAATGTACAAATGTACAATACATTACTAAGCTAAATACAGTAAAACCTGGTGGCTGTTTTTCTTGGCAAGCTGTAGCTTGACTGATACCTTTCTCCAGCTTTTCTACAAGTTTGCAGAAGGCTGGAAGAGTGGCGAGTTTCCCGTTTTCTGCATTTTTCTTTCACAGTTAGTGTTCATAAAAGTAACAAGATGGGCTTTATTACAGATGCTGGAAGCAAACTAAGGCACATCTCATGTCTAGTCAAGTCATCTCAGTTCTTTAGGGGCATGTTTTCCTTTTTTGAATCTTGGGAAATACATTGACCTGAAGTACAAATCTTGGAGAAAAATAGGTCTGAAGTGCCCTCACTACAATTCCCATGAAGTACCTCAGTAACTTTACAAAATCAGTCAGTTCTGGGATTTTGGGGGCTTTGTCATCATCGTTGCTGTTTATTTTACCTGGAAAAGGGGCTTTTTTTTCTAATTTGTTTCCACACAGAAAGCAGGTATTTTTCATAACACAATCACGATTTTGTGAGATAATACAATTTTCATGGTAAATGCTTGACCAGCACTGATTATACACTATATCTGGAATGAAAATTCTGTCAATTGTACTAAAAACACTTATTTAACTGAAGCTCAACTAAACTTTGCAAAGCTTAGGACTCCCCACTCCTACCTGTCGTAAAAATAAATAAACATAAGTATCAAAAAAGGAGTTTCACATAGCATTTTAAATTCTGTTCTTTGCAACTATGGGATTTTAAACACAAGCAGTTGCCACGAAGTTGTACAGTGAAGGCAATTCCATAATTAGACAGAAACTGTTCACTATCCTATGTTAAGAATGGGCCTAATACAATTTTTTTATACTTCATTGGACTGACAAGTCTTGTTTGGAAAAGAGAGCTAGATATGACCATGACTTTATTACAGAAAAGATGCATCAAGGTTAGGTTCTTTATGGCTCAAATACTATGGAAATATGTCTGATACAGTAATTTAATGATAGATTTTGCATGCTTCCATGATCTGCGGATTTTTTTATAGCCAGCACTACCTCTGCTGTGCAGTAAAACTGTACATCAATACACCTACTCCCTCAGAGAACCTGATGCTGACATTCCAGACTCTTTTATTTTTAAAACTGCCAGAGCTTCAGCCTCTCTCTAAATAATGGGCACGCCAATACATTAAAGGGGGAAAACAGTCAGCCCCTCTCGGCTGGTATCACTTCAAGTGTACAAATCAACACTGTATGTTTTGAAATGAAACACAACACTTAAAATTTACCCCAAATTTAATCATTTTCTACTTTTGCTTCTGCTGGCATTTAAAAATCATTCTGTTGTTGATGCAGAACAGACTTTGTGCTAACAATAGACATCTCAAGAGAGTGGGGAGAGTCTCACTTCTCCCTTCCACTTGAATCTAGCTTCTAGGACAAAAACAAATCAGTGTGTTAGCTCCTAACACAAGGGAAGAATCCCTGTCAACACAGTCTCACCACAAGCAACAACACTAAACCCAACCAGCTGCAATGCAACACTCCTGCCTCCTCAATTCTCCCACCAATACTCAGAAAATTAGTTCTTCCCAAATGAGAGATTATCTCACACAGCTCAGGACATTCATACTGCCTGTAACCAAAGGCCAGACTGGGACAGTCAGAGTCAGACCCTTCAATATTCAGTATCTGCCATTCTCTCAAAGCCTGTCGATAAAAAAAAAAAAAAAAAAAAAA
>Ga0065711_1050883_pt1 | contig 10617 bp, 7 predicted proteins | sample Hoacrofraction12_FD_59098 | JGI IMG/M metagenome (GOLD analysis project Ga0065711, IMG submission 59098) | Hoatzin crop microbial communities from Cojedes, Venezuela - Epithelial fraction 12 v2 (version 2) | ecosystem: Host-associated > Birds > Digestive system > Esophagus > Crop | place...
GTGGGTCATCTAGTCCAACCCCCCTGCCAAAGCAGGGTCACCTACAGCAGGCTGCACAGGACCTCATCCAGGCGGGTCTTGAATATCTCCAAAGAAGGAGACTCCACAACCTCCCTGGGCAGCCTGTTCCAGGGCTGTCTCTTTTATACTGTGTTATTAAACAGACACTAACTGAACTGTAAGTTTTTTCACCATGTTTTGTTTTTTGTCTTTTTTTAAACTTAGTATTTAAACAGAACAAATATAGCACTTCTGCTCTCTATTTTTGAAGTCTTTCCTCCTTACCAAAGCAATATCGAAAGATGTTTTTTCGAAGTTAGGGAGTTTATATTGATAATTACAGCACTGATCACCACATCACTTAAGCCCCTTTATGTTTGGGCCCTTGTAAGCACAGAGATCCTTTCCCTCTTCAGTCGCAGCAATGCACAACCAATTCACAGACTTTTTAAGGGAAAGAAATAAGCAAATGTTTTAAATCCACATATGTCTTTCTCTTAAACTTGGTTCTCCCTAATGCCAAGGACTAATTTCCTGATTTTGCTGTGTGTAACCCTGGGCAGCAAACTGTGCCAGCTGAACCTCAGACCCCTTCTTCGCAGAGATCCTCCAAGACCAGTGTTGTGGCTTAACCTGGCAGCCGGCAACTGAGCACCAGACAGCTGCTCGCTCACCACCTCCTCCCTCCCCCTGCAGTGGGATGGGAAGGAGAATGGACAAAAAGTAAAACTCCCAGGTTGAGATACAGACAGTTTAATAAGACAACAAAGGAAGGAATAATAATAATAATTAATAATAATAGTAGTAGTAAACATACAAAACAAGTGATACACTATACAATTTTTCTCACCATCCAACAACCAATTGTGCAGCCTGTCCCTGAGCAGCGATTGTGCAACTCGGGGATTTCGCAGATTTTGCAGAATTTGCAGATTTCACGGAGGCCACCAAACTCACGGAAAAAGATTGAACTGATGGAAAGAGTTCAACTCATGGCAGAAGTTTCCTGTCCCCTGGCCAACCCCCATTTGTATACTGAGCTTGACATCTATGGTGTCTAATACTTCCATGGGCCAGCTTGGGCTGCCTGCCTGTGCTCCCCCTCAGCTCTTTCACACCTGCTCATTAGGTGAACATGGGAAACTGGAGAAAAGTCCTTGAATTCTTAGCAATGACTGAAAACATCAGTGTTATCAACATTCTTCTCACACTAAATGCAAAACACAGCAACTACTGGGAAGAAAATTAACTCTATCCCAGCCAAAACCAGGACATTATCCACCCCTTATTCTATACCATCCACATCATGCTCAGGTCTCACACTTTCCAATAAATTACCACCACTTTTCCTGGCTTTTTATACACACATGCAGATATCATTCCCTTAGTCTATGTGCCATCCCTTTAAATTGTCTGTTGAGTTAATTTAGTTCATGACTTTGGGTTCCGTCTGTCATAACAGTCCTTCAGGGCAGGAGAGATTGTCTGAAGCCTACTCAGTTGGCAGAGCAGGACTGGGCTTCAGTGTGGTGCGGTGGGCAGGTGACACTGGGCACAGCAGGAAGATGGAGTGTAGCATTGGATCGTCACGTACTGCATCTGGAGCTCCCAGCTGGTGTATTTGGCATGGCCCATGTCCATGTCTGTGGGATGAAGATGTCAGTCTTGTGAAAGTTGCTGGGCATCAGCTGCTGAAGCCAGTTCTCATACTATCACTGCTGCACGTTGCTCGGTTTCGTCAACATTCATTCTTCATTAATCTGAGTGACTCTGACTGCAATAGCTTTCATATGACATATAGCAACTAATGGAAGTGATGACACACAGTATTATATAGCAATTAACATCATACCGTTCAAATTATTGGCTATTCTCACCCAATATCAAATCCCCTTGAGGTACACATCTGACTTCCCCATCCTTCTGCATCACCCACCAAGTGCACCCAGGTCCTTGAGCAAAACCAATCCTACAGATGGGTTTGCCTTCGCCCATGGTAGGACTAACATATTCTTCATGTGCACTACAGGGATTTTAACCCCTTCTACAGTATGCACAAATTTTGATTGGGCAGGGCCAGCTCACTGGTAGATACCCTAGTGTTAACTAATCAGGTGGCCTTAATTAAATGTGTATCCACCACCCATTGCCATCAGAGTACTTTTTAACACTCCATTGTTTTGTTCAATTTTCCTGGAGGCTGCTGCATGATAGGGGATATGGTACACCCACTTCATGCCATGCTCTTTGGCCCAGTTGTGTATGAGTTGTTTCGGAAATGAGGCCCATTGTCTGACTCAATTATTTCTGGGGTGCCACGTAACCATAGGACTTGCTTTTCAAGGCCCAGGATGCTATTCCAGGCAGTGGATGGGGCACACCGTGTATTTCCAGCCATCCGGTGGTTGCTTCCAACATTGTAAGCATGTGGGCTCTCGCCTGGGCAGGTTTGTGGGAGTGTGATAAAATCAATCTGCCAGGCCTCCCCATATTTTTATTTCAGCCATCGTCCTCTATACCACTGAGGCTCTGCCTGCTTGGCTTGCTTGATTGCACTGCATGTTTCACATTCATGGATAACTTGTGCAATAATGCCCATGGTGAAGTCCACCCCTTGGTCACAAGCCCATCTATATTATGCTTCTCTTCCTTGATGGTCTGAAGCGTCGTGGGCCCACCAACCTATAAACAATTCACCCTTATTGTGCCAGTCCAGATCCACCGTAACCACTTCAATCTTAGCAGCCTGATCCACCTGCTGGTTGTTTTGACATTCTTCAGTGGCCCGACTCTTGGGTATGCAGGCATTCACGTGACATACTTTTACAACCAGCTTCTCTAGCCAGGCAGCAATATCTTGCCACAATGGCACAGCCCAAATGGGTTTGCCTCTGCGCTGTCAGTTGCTCTGCTTCCATTGCTGCAACCACCCTCACAGAGCACCTGCAACTATCTATGAGTCAGTATAGAGATTAAGTACTGGCCATTTTTCTCGTTCATCAATATCTAAAACCAGCTGGATGGCTTTCACCTCTGCAGAGTGACTCAATTCACCTTGTCCTTCAGCAACTTCTGCGACTCATTGTGTAGGACTCCACACGGCAGCCTTCCATCTTTGACATTTTCCTACAATATCACAGGTCCCATCAGTGAACAGGGCATATTGCTTCTCATTTTCTGGTAGTTTATTGTATGGTGGGGCCTCTTCAGCACATGTCATCTCCTCCTCTGGTGATAATCCAAAATCTTTGCCTTTTGGTTAGTCCATGATCACTTCTAAGATTCTTGGGCTACTGGGGTTTCCCATCCAGGCCCACTGTGTGCTTAGTGTGACCCACTTACTGCACGTAGCATTAGATGCATGACGCATAAAGGAGGCCCTCTCTTTGAACATCCAGCCCAGCACCGGCAGTCGTGGTGCTGAGAGAGCTGTGCTTCAGTACCAACCACTTCTGAAGCAGCTCAAACTCCTTCATATGGTGCCAATATATCTTTTTCAGTTGTAGTATAGCAGGCCTTGGACCTTGGTATCCCTGACTCCAAAACCCAAGGAGCCGACCTCGAGTCTCCTCTGGTGCTTTCTGCCAGAGAGTCCAGGTAGGGTCATTCTCCCTGGCTGTGGTATAGAGCACGTTTTTAACATCTTGTCCTCCCCGGACTGGGCCAAAGGCTACCGCATGAACTATTTCCTGTTTAATTTGTTCAAGAGCTTATCATTGCTCAGGGCCCTATTTAAAATTGTTCTTCTTCCGGGTCACTTGATAGAGAGAGCTTACAATCAGGATGTAATTTGATATATGCATTCTCCAGAAATTCAGAACACCTAAGAAAGCTTGTGTTTCCTTTTTCTAGTTGGTGGAGGCATCACTGCTATTTTGTTGATCACATCCGTTGGGATCTGACAATGCCCATCTTGCCATTTTATTCCTAAAAACTGGATCTCATGCACAGGTCCCTTGACCTTACCTCACTTCATGGCAAAACAGTCTTTCAGAAAGATTTTGATTATTTTCTTCCCTTTCTCAAAAACTTCTTCTGCTGTATTTCCCCATACAATGATGTCAAATGTATTGCAGGTGTTCCGGAGTTTCACCCTTTTCCAGTGCAGTCTGGATCAGTCCACGGCAAATGGTGGGGCTGTGCTTCCACCCCTGGGGCAATTGATTTCAAGTGTACTGGATGCCCCTCCAAGTGAAAGCCCACACTCTGCTGCCAAAGGGATTGCAAAAAAATGCATTAGTGATATCAGTGATGGCACACCCACTTGGTTGCCTTTGACTCCGGTTTATTCTGAAGTTCTAGCATGTCCAGCATGGCAGCACTTGGTGGTGGCATAACTTCATTCAGGTGATGATAGTCTACTGTCGGTCTCCACTCTCCATTAGACTTTTGCACTGGTCATCTGGGGCTGTTAGGAGGTGAGTGAGTCTTGCTGATCACTCCTTGACTCTCCAGCTGATGAATCAGCTTAGGGATGGGGATCAGGGAGTCTTGATTGGTGTGATGTTGCCACTGGTGCACAGTTGTGCTAGTGATCAGCACCTGTTGTTCTTTGACCCTCAGCAACCCCACAACAGAAGGATCCTCTGAGAGATCAGGCAAAACAGACAGCTGTTTAACTTCCTCTGTCTCCACAGCAGCTATACCAAAAGCCCACTGGTACCATTTCGGGTCCTTGAAATACCTCTCCTAGCCTATGCCAAGCATACATGGAGCCTCTGGGCCAGTCACAATGGGGTGCTTTTGCCACTCGTTCCCAGTTCAGCTGATTTCTACCTCCAATACAGTTAGCTGTTGGGATCCCACTGTCACTCCAGAAATACAAATGGGTTCTGCCCCTTCACAGTTCGATGGCATTAGAGTACACTGTGCACCGGTGTCTACTAGAGCCTCCTACTGTCTACTAGAGACTCCTGGGGGTCTGATGTGCCAGGCCATTGAATCCACACAGTCCAATAAATGTGGTTATCCTTCTCCTCCACCTGGCTGCAGGCAGGGTCCCACTAGTCCTGGAGTCCTGGTCATAGTAATTGTTCTCAATGATTTGCTCATGTGGCATGTGTGGGTTACCCCATCCTTGGTACTCACTTCTTGTAAATACCAATCAGAAGTTCCTTCCCTAGGATCAGAAGTAAGATCAGCGCTTCTACTCTGTCTTGTGAACTGCCCTCTGGAAACTGGAGGAGCAACTTTCCTGGGAGAATCCTCATTTGTGATTTTTTTTCCTTGCAATTCATGTACCCGTGCCTTTAGCGTCAAGGTGGGCTTTCCATACCACTTCCTCATGTCCTTTCAATGGTCATGCAGGTAAAACCACAGGGTGCCTCATGGTGTGTATCGTCTTGCTTGCTCAGGGAAATTCTTTCTCCTAAGAGGTTAGCTAGTGGTCCATACAGATGGAGAGTAGGACCTATCCAATTTTTTGAACAGTTTTTCAAACAGGTTTTTGGGTTTTTTGGACAGCCTTTCCACAGCTGAGATGCAGGCAAGTAGGGAAGAACAGCGAATGTCTTCGTATTGCCGGAGTTGGCCAGTCACTTCATTCACCGTTCGTGCCTCTTCTTCTCTCCAGCTGATTGTTGCCAACGAGTTGGCATACAGTGAGGGTGCACTCTGTACAAACTCCCACCACACGGGTTGGCTCTATTGGACTTCATCTGGATCTGTGGGGGACTGCGGGTTGTCTAGGTCATAATAAATCAGCTCCCACCCAGCTAATTCCCTCACGTACTTCCTACCTCTCTCCATGATGGTCCACTTGCCTGGGCGGCATATAATATCTTCCTTGAAAGGATACCTGTTCTTCTCACCTAATGGGAGTCGTCTCCAGAGGCTGAGGACTTGTGTCCCTCTTCCAATCATCTTGTCAATGCCCTCTTCCCTAGACAGGGATCCCACTGCTTGGCTTCCTTACCCTCTAATCCCAAGCTACTGGCCCCATTATCCCAGCATCAGAGCAGCCAGGTAACAATGTGCTCACCTGGCTGAAATCTTCTTCCATGTCTTGCCGCTTACTCAAGGATAGGGATCAGGTGATTATCTCTGGTCCTGTCTCTCCCTCCTCCTGTTCTTGTGATGGCCCTGATTCGTCTTCCTTTACTAAACAAGCTGACTTTTGTGTCCATCTCTTCTTCCCTATAGGGGTGACCGATACTGGCACAGGTTGGTCCTCTGGTTCAGCTGCAATGACTGTCACTGGGGTTTGAGTGCCTGTTGTAGGGGGGAGTGTAAACGCAGTACCTGTTGCAGGGATTTGAGTAGCTGCAGTGACTGTCGCAGTGGTTGGAGTAGCCGCAGTATTCTTAAACAGTTTTTTAACCCCAAGCAAGACTTGACACCCATTCAGGAGACCTAGCAATAGGAGCATGCTGGTTCGAACATCCCAAGGGTATTCACAGTTCACAGAACCTGCTGTAATTAGCCTAGAAGAAAAGGGGAAGATGAAGGAAGACATCTTCCCCACAGCTTGACTCTTTGAAGAGAAAAACTAAGAGGTGTTATTATTAATAGTTCCCAGCAGATGGCTCCTGAAGGACAGAGATGAAATCGCCGCTGCCTCATCGCCCTGCCCACTGCCTGCTGCACTATCCGGATACAGATTAAAAATCGGTCCTGCAACAACTGTTTATATCAAACCATAAGCTGGTGTCAGAAACACAGCAAAGTGATAACCTTAATCCAACACCCAGAGGCGGTAAACTGCACATAAGCACTGGCAAGCAGTACATACAGCAAAAAGGTTTTTACACTGTACAACTCCCAGAACAAGTCTGAGAGCGTATAAGACCACATCGTGACCAGCAATAACCAAACCCACATAATGAATGCTTATCACAGAGTGTTTCAACACACTCTGGTCAGATCTGTCATTATCTCAAACCTTCAAGCCCCACATGGGACACCAAAAGGATAGCCATGGTTTAGCCCTGCAGCCAGCAACCAGGACCAGACAGCTGCTTGCTCACCCCTGCCCTCCTTCCGCAGTGGGATAGGGAGGAGAATGGACAAAAAGTAAAACTCGTGGGTTGACATAAAGTCAGTTTAACAAGACAACAAAGGAATAATAATAACAAAAGTAATAATAATAATAATGATAAAGAATATGCAAAACAAGCAATACACAATACAATTTTTCTTGTCACCTGATGACTGATTGCGCAGCCTGTCCCCAGGCAGTGATCACGGAATTCACAGATTTCGCAAAACTCATGGAGCTCACGAAACTCATAGGAAATGTTCGAATTCATGGAAAAAGTCCAATTCATGGGAAACATTTCCTGTCCCCTGGCCAACTCCCATTTATTTACTGAGCATGATGTCTACTGTATGGCATATTTCTGTTGGCCAGCTTGGGCTAGCTGCCTGGCTCTGCTCCCTCTCAACTCTTGTACACCTGCTCATTAAGTGAACATGGCAAACAAAAAAAAAAGTCTTTGACTTCTTAGCAACAGCTAAAAACATCAGTGCTATTAACATTCTTCTTGTACTAAATTCTAAACACAGCAGATACTGGGAAGAAAATTTACTCTATCCCTGCTGAAATCAGGACAGACCAGAGAAAAGCAGTTTGGTCCCTTCTACTCTGCAGCTTGCTGCAGAACAACAAACCCAAGACCTTCCGTCTCTGCTTCACAGAGAGCTGCAAAGCACTGCCTGCACATAAAATGGTGGGAACTTCATTGCTTGCATCCCACTGTTCAGTATGGCTTCTGCCCAGCCAGGCGTGATTTTACCAACAGAGAATGGGAGGAATGACCTCCCTCCGTCATTAGCAGCCACAGTACCTGTGTTTTTCTTTGCAAAGCAGAGGGTCTCTGAGGACTGTGCAGCTTCTTGCAACTCAGATGAAGGCTGTAAATGGCTATAAAAGCGTAGCAAAGCCAGGTCTCTGCAGGGCACTAGCATTCCCCTGCGCCTGAAGGAGGCCTTGTGTACAAATGAATCCTGACCTGTATAAGGCTGCAGCCCCAGGACTTGGACTGGCGTGCAGACTTCCCATGTTTATCCACAGAACAGGCATGATTTGATTGGGTAGAGAGATGAATTCCTTCTAAAAAGAAAGTATTCATTTGACAGGGAATGGTTGTTGTGTTTGAAATGAAGATGGCCCAAGGCAAAAACAGATTGCTTGGCTGAATGACCTATTGGCTTGTGTCTGGCTGCTTTTGAAATGGTATTTGGTCTTCAGCCTTACACACCGCATAATGGCGGGTTTCTCCAGCCTGCTTGTTTTCTTACAAGCACTTTTGTCTAATCACTAGTTGAGAATCCAGCCTACTGTGTATATTGTAAAAGATGCTGTTTATACTTGGGCTTTTAGTTTACCATCTGTGAACAGCTCAGCTGCAACCTCTCTGCAGATCTGTTGCTCCTCCGTTGCCAACTCCCTGTTGCAAGCCCTCAGAAGAGTGTGATTCACTTCAGACTTTGTGATAAAAATCAGGCTCGTTGCAAGCTCTCTTTCAGAACTTATCCCCTGTTCTCAGCAAATGCAGTGATACAGACCTAATGCTTTTCTACAGGCTCACTGATTCATATCCGAGTGGCACTGAAGCATAACCAGTTATACATGCAATCACTGATGCATATATACCTCCACACTGCCCTTGCTGACATATATCCCATTCTTAAAGCCATTGACACAAATTCATTCAGGCACTGGAGATGCTGGCACATACACAATCCATTTGCCCTGCACCTTGTAATCACTTTTTATTTTAAACCCATTTTCTTTAAGAAACAGCCTTTGTGCTAATCCTCAGGGGGAATGTTCTGAGCCCAGGCTTCCTTCCTCAAAGTAGGACACTCATTGTAAGATTCAGAAACAAGCTACTTGCTCAGTACCTGCAGGACTGGATGCTCTGTCATGCACAGATGAGGCAGACTGAAGGTAATAACAGGCACACGCTACTTCACCTGCCTCACAGAGCCTTGTGTCTTTACGGGTAAGAGTTCTGGCTTACAGCGCATGGGCAACAGCCTGACCAGGTGTTTAAATTAAAGACAAGGCCTATTACAGAGAAAGAAATGGTAAATAAAAAGTACATTCGATATTCTGTATTCAGTGTTTTTACTGAAAACTACTTCTGCTTGAAAACGGATAATGGAGCGCTACCGATTTCCAGAGAGACGCATAGTGCCCAAGACTGGTTATAAATGAGTTTTCAGGTACTGCCCCGAATAATTCTAATGCAAAATTTGTCCTCATTTTTGACACTAACAACTGACCTTACAACTCTTTTGGTGAGTGAGAGAAGCCTGAGCAAAGTTAGGTTTGTTAGGCAGTTTGCAGGCCGTGGATAGCCTGGTATTGCTGTGGTCAGCTGCAGAAATAAAGGTGGCAAGACCACACCTACAAAAGCCCCTGTGCAGAGTGATTCCTGTCACTTCCACCTTATCACCCCTGTTCTGCTTCAGCACCTGCACTTCCACCAGGTCTCCTTGGCTGAGCCCACACGCCAGCTCTGCGATGAGCCTGCAGTCACCGGCCGGTGGCATGGAGGAGGGCACGCAGCCCCGGGTGCTGCACGCAAAGCACGTGGCACCTGCTCTCCAGCTACAGCCTCCTCCCACCGCCCCTTCTTCCTCATGTTGTCCAAGGTGCATGAAGGATGATTTGCCACGTGGCCTGTGTTGACCCATGACATGACCACCCATGGATATAAGATGTCTGCAGCATAACATACGTGCTAGTGGGAAGGCTGCTGAGCACTGCTGCTGCAACAGGGGAGAAGGACGTGTTTAATTCTGGTGAAACAGGAAGAGAATGGGAGCTGCAGGGAAAGGTTTGGACTGGATGGGGCGCAGAATGCAAGAGTTAAAATGAAGTACATGCAACAAGTAAAGTACAGCATAGAAAAGGACCTTTAAACATCTTTTCTTCAAAGTCTGGTGACATAGCGAGGAATTGCCTTGCAGACAGAAGATGACTGAGAGGCATCTTGTGAGGACAGAGTAAGGTGGCCGTTCTACACCTCTCAATAAAAAGGCCAAACTGCCTCTGGGAATGAGGACTGGGGCCTTGAGCTACGTGAGCTTGCTGGTCCTCCTTCTGCCACGACAGCTGAACCCAGGAAAGTGAGCAATGCTGCTCCTCAGCAGGGTGATGGACCTCCAGACCTTCCCTCATCAGGATTCGGTTTTAGTATCTTTGAAGAGGGAATTTACAGAGGATCACATTATTGTTACTGTTAGATTGCCTTATTGCTATTATTTTTATTTCTGTTCCGCCAGGAGAGAGGAGGCAGGATCCCACTGGGCCAGTCATGCCTCGTGCCAAGAAGAAAGCGCCGGCGCTGCGAGCTTGCTGCCTGCTGCGCAAAGCGGATACGCGACAGAAAACGGGGAAGCCCGGGGAAACAACGCGGTGGCACCGGCCAGCGGAGTAAACGGCAGCCAGGGCACGCCGGCACCTCACGGTCATCCCACTGCTGTGACCACTGGGCAAACCGGAGCTGAACGGGGTGGGGAGCAACGCGGCGGCCCCGCTGATGCTGACAGGGTTCACCAGGGGAACTGCGGGGACCCCCGGGCGGGCAAACCGTACCCCGGCTGGCAGGGCCGCCGGCAGAGGCGCCGGCGCTCCGCAGCCTCCCCAGCCGGGGCCGGGCGGGGGGC
>Ga0065711_1050886_pt1 | contig 10616 bp, 9 predicted proteins | sample Hoacrofraction12_FD_59098 | JGI IMG/M metagenome (GOLD analysis project Ga0065711, IMG submission 59098) | Hoatzin crop microbial communities from Cojedes, Venezuela - Epithelial fraction 12 v2 (version 2) | ecosystem: Host-associated > Birds > Digestive system > Esophagus > Crop | place...
CGGCGGCTGCAGCCTGCGGGCCCGCCGGGGGCCGTGAGCCGGCGGGGCGAGGGGCTGAGGCTCAGCCCGCCGCGTTCCGGGGGCCGGAGGAGCGCCGCTTCCATCTCCCGAGGTGCGTTGGAGCTGGCGGTTTTCCCCTTTCTTATCGGGGCGCCTTGGGGGTGAGCCCCCCGCCTCTGCAGGGTGACCAGGGGAGCGGGGCCTCCTCTCGTGGCGCTGAGGCGCTTCAGAACACCCCGCGCTCCTGTTGGGAAATTATTCACTCAAATAAGCTTGAAAAGCACCAGCGGTGTGCCAGGCACCCGGTAACCATGGGAGCGCCTCGGGTTTTCCTGTTGTAAGCAAATGTGTACTCTTAGCTGAACCTTGGCGTACCAGCTGGGGTGCTTCGATCTTTAGATCAAAGCTTTGGTATCAGTTAAGTGTTTCAGAAACACAGAACAGGAAACCCCCAGAGTACAACTCCCACCCCTTGCTTCCTGTTGAAGTACATGTGTGGGAGAGCAAGAACATTGTTAAGAACCAATTACCGCGTGTGAAAGGGGGGGAAAAAACTGATGTAAACAACAGCTGCCACGCTGGAAATTAAAGGTCCTGGTCGCATTTGGGTTGGATGGTGATGCAGCTTCCACATGCTGCTGGCTTTTCAGCAACAATAGCAGCAAAATCTGTTAACAGATAGGGAAAGTGGGGAGGCAGAGGAAGGTGGAGGCTGGATTGTTCAAAGCAAACATGCCTGGAGAAGCAAATGTCTTGATCATCAAAGGTAGGAGGCAACACAGTTTCAGAGACTGAAAATGGGATGTAGAGGGCAATCTTATACCTTATGTGCTCAGGGACAAGCAAAATTGTCAGAGTACTGGTGTAGTACAATAGTGCTGAAGATATTAAAAGTACCTTGAAATGGCTGTCTGTGAGGGGGGTGGTGCTGGCGGGGGATCTTGCTGCGGTTTGCTTCTGTGAGTTCCCAGGGTGTCATTGCTCTGCCAAACTGAGGCAGGTGCGTTGCCATCCCTCTGCAGGGATGTCTGTTTCTGCCAGGGCTTTGTGGTGGAGGTGGGGCAGGCTCTCAGCCCCCTAGCATGTTAAGAGAAGAGAGTGATGCTGAGCCCTTGTGGCTTCCAGCTGAGAAGCTTCAGAAGGTCTGCATGCAAGTGACTAAGCTGATATCACGGATGAAGCTAAAAGAGGGGAACTGTGAGTGCTTAATGTTGGTAGGCTGCGATTTGCTGGATAACTCTCAAAGTGTCTGACCCCAGTTGTTTGGATGGGAAGGGAATGCTGGCAGGTCTGGACTGAGAACACGGGTGTAGTGCTGCTGCTGTAAAGACAGGCTGGAATTGATCCAGAAGCATCTGTGGGAGCACTGGGGGGCTTCAAACTTGTTGATAATGTGCATGGGAAGCATTGTGCCCCTCGGTTTCGGCTTGCCATGAAGTTAATTCAGCCAATTTACAAGTTGCTCTTGCAGCAAATCCAGGGGATGAATAAATGGGGAAGCAAGTGTGGACAGGTGCTTTTGCTGATGAATATGGTGTGCATCAGAGTACTGAGTGAGGCAGTGTTTTCGCCTTGTAATATAATAGCCAGCCATCAGACTCAGCAGAGGGTGGAAGAGAGACATAAATTGTAATTAGTGGTGTGGAGCTGTGTCCTGAAATGTTTCAGGCAGAAGAGGGATCATTTAGGGGCCCAGTGCAGAGTGAGGGAGTGGCATGCATGTGTGAGATGCATGCAGGTCAGGACTTCAGTCTGCTCTTATCTCTGCTGCTAACTCGCCTAAGTCTCTCCCTCACCCCTTATCTGTGCAGTGAGGAGAAGGAGGATATTATTTAGCTGAGTGAGTTCTCTCACTGATATTGAGGGGTGCAATATAAACACAGAACACGAAAATGGCTCTAACTCCTGGTTGATTTGTTGCATGAGGAATGTCCCTTCTTGGTCTCCTCTCTCCAATGCTTTGTAATGTCACCTTGCAGCCTGTTTAGAGCACTTGCCTAGAATGAAGCAAACCTGGTGTTCAGGCCCTGCCTTCAGGAGCGTTTATGTGTTTAAATGCTTTGTAGAAAACATGGACACAATCCTGAAGAATACTGACTGAGACCCAGTGCCCTTCCCCTGCTCTGAAAAATCAGCTGCTCTGTAGAACCACTCAGCTTCTCTGCCCCAGTTGAGACTCGGGTTTTTTTCTGTGCAATGCTTGTCTCTGTCTGTATGGATGGAGGACTTCTTGTGTCCTCCTGTGCAGACCTAGGGCATCTTTCTGGGAGGTGGGGAGTGGAGAGGCTGAGAAGTTACTGAACATGGGCACAGTCTTTCTTCCTTCGGTTTTGTAAGGAAGTAGGAGCCCTGCCGAGGCAAGTTTTCAGACCCCCCCATATCTGTCAGCAGTCCCAGCTGATTATTTGAAGTCTTTCTGAAATGCCTGGCTCCCACTCGAGCACTGCTGAGGGAGCCTTGCCTCACCTAGCTGGTATTCCCGTCAGGGATTAGATGTCCTGCAGGACAACTCGCACTGGAGGGACCTCAGGAGGTCTCTAGTCCAGTCTGTTGGTAGAAGCAGGCTCAGCGGTGAGGTCAGACAAGGCTCTGCACTGGCTGTCCCAGCTCAGGCAGACTTCAGGGAGTTTCCCGCAGGTACCTCCTTCTGCACCTGAGGAATCTGCCTGCCAGGACAGGCAAGGCCGGTGCAGTGCCCCCTTTCACACAGTGTTGCACAATCATCTGTGTGTGTGCTGCCTCCTTCCCCAGGGTGTCTGCTCGTATGCACAGCTCCTCAGTGCTCTCTGGGTACCCGCTGTCTCCTGCTGTGAGCTCCCTCTACACAGATGAGTTGCTGCAAATGAGGCTGCTGAAATTCCAGCAGAAGCATTGATTTCCTGCTCTAGCTGAGCTGTTCGGCCTGGTTAGTGCATGCCCTTTTGTGTTTGGTACCTGCTGCTGACTCCTATGTACTGCATTACCCAGTTTATTCATGTGTGGGAGCTGTTGTGTAAATAACAGTACTTCAGTCCTGTGCTGCCTGCTTTTTTCTTTTTGCTCACTTAGCAATATTCTTTTTTCCCTTCCCAAAACTTCATAGACAAATTTCAGAAAAAAAACCCACAACTATTCAAGTCTTTAACTCTTTGCACTCTGGGGGCTTTGGTTTGTGAAGGGTGTGGCAGGGGAGGTTCTGCAGTGAGGGGGTACTAGGGGAGGCTGGGTGCTGTGGTTAGTGGGGCAATGCAGTGTGTTATTCTGGGCTCTAGTCCTGGCTCTGCAGCCAGCCTGCCAAGTAACCATTGGCAAGTCTCTGCTCCTCTGCATTTCATTTTCCTGTCTGTGAGTAGTGGCATTCCTTGTGAGATGCTTTTGGAGCTGATAAAAAGCAGCATGTGACATTAAAATATTGTTGGTGGCATGGTAGCCTTGGAAAGCTCTTCCCAGAGCTGTGCAGTCTGCTGGATGCATCATGATTGGAATAGCCAAAGCCCAGCAGAAATCTGCCAGTCCACAGATTTGCAGACAGTCCTAAAATTGTGGGTACAATGTCCTTCTTTATAGTGTGGGCATGTAATTCTTCCCTTATGCATAGCTCCCCTCTGACTGATGGGGTGGGAACAGAAAACTTCCATCAAGGTCCGTTTCCTTGGTGATTTCGGAGTTTCTTGCATGTCTCCAGAGTACCGGCTGCGCTGAAGCTGCTGCTCGTGGCCAGTAGAGGAGACAGCCAGTCGAGACCAAGGGGACTAGCGGAAAAGGAGCACTTCAGTGCCATGCTGAAAGATGTTGCCAGGGATCCCATTTGAAAGGGATGGAATTTGGAAGTGGAACATTGCTGGCAGTTTGCATCCATAGGTGGAAGGTGGCATCTTTGTTTTGCAGCCCATGTGAAGTGGGAAATGATATTGCCACTGGAAGAATTTGTCAATTTAATGTGCCAGTTTCCTCTGGAGTGCTGTGAAATTGTCTATCTGGCAGCGAAACTTCCTCGTTGCCCATTTTTAGCAACACCAAAAACACTTTCACATTGGTGTCAAACTGAGAATGGAAGAAAGTTCATGTGTTTTTACTCTGGATCGCATGCAGATTATTTAAAAGAAGAGGTAGGAGGTGGGATTACTAGGTCTGCTGACATTATGTAGTTGGGTGACCCCAGACAAGAATATTAACGTTGTTGAGGCACAACTGTGTAGTTATTCTGACACATATAGCCCCAGAAGGGAAGCTGTAAAGCTTGTTGAAATTCATATTTGAAAAGAATAATGGGAACTGATGACTCTGGACTCTTTGGGTAGGGAAAGCCCAAGGCTCTAACTTTTTGAGCCTGGGAAGTGCTCAGCATAGCAGAAGAGCCTGCAGAAGGCTGGCTGTATGACCTTGATGTTTTCAAATCACAACTTTGAGAGGGGTGGTTATTCAGATGGAAATTACTGAGCTCAACGTAGGGGTGAAACTTTGCAGCATGCATTAGCCAGGAAGCCAAGCAAAGTGATCTAATTCCCTCTGTGCTCTTAAATTTCATTGTGCCTCTGGCTTGCCAGAGATGTGCCTTGGACAGGCCCAGAGCAAAGGATGGAGCTGCTGCAGGCTGGTTTCCTTGCAGTGCCTGGTGCTGATGGGAGGCAGCTGCCACCTGCATGGTCTGTGCCAAGCCACCTCAGCACCGGTTCCAGCAGAGGGCATGTCGTGACTGTGTTCTTACTTCTGAGCAGCCTCGCCAATGGTGGATTAATTTAGACTCTTATACCCCTTAGCTGCCAGGATATAGCCCAAATCTTCCTTGTACCCATTTGGGGGCTCGTAGGAGCTTTTCAGCAACAAAGTTCTTTGACCAGATCTGAGGGGTTTTGTCATGCAGTTTAATGGTGGCAAACTTCCTATATAGAGGAAGCTAATGCTGGGCAAGGAGGGAGTAAACTGCACATCTGAGAATATTTGGGATTTTTTTTCTCATTGATGTTGGCTTATGCCTTGCAGAAATGAGAAGTCAAATGCAGACAGCTTATAACCGTGTTGCTGCTATTTTTATTATTTACTATTTTGTGAAATATTATTTGTTTGTTAATGTTGTTATCCTCCTCTAAAACAGCAGTGGTGTTATTGTTGGCAATATATGTATGTTAAAACCTTTTCAAGTAAAGCCCTTGCAGATTTCTGCTGGTTTTGTTATCTGGTGGAGGCGGCTGATCCTTGGCAGAAAGGACTGCCCTGCCTGAGCTCGTAGCGAGGGGTAGGGATGCAGATGAGCTCTCTGGATAGTGCTGAGGTGTCACATCTGGAATTTACGTTCACCTTTCAAAAGGATGTAACATGCAGAGAGGGTGGAGAGGAGTTTCCAGAATGCAAAATGTGTCTTGGTGTAAGTTAGGCTTCCAGCTGTGGAGTTTTTCAGAGTAAAGTTTGAAGCTGTTTAGTCAAACCTATAAATAACCACAAGGGGAGAAGGTGTCTGGTGGTAGAGTGCTCTTTGATCTAACAGTCATAACAAGATCCAGGTGCTGGAAGTGCAGGTCAGTGCAGTTAAAACAGGAAAAAAGATGCATCTTTTCACAGGGGAATGGAATTGGGCTCCTCAAGGGTGCAGTGTGCTCCCAAACACGTCAAGGCTCCGAATCAAGGCTGACTTTCCAGAAGCTAGTGCTGTAGTTCAGCTGCAGGCTGCTGAGCTGGACACAGAAATCGGGTGTTTAGAGCCAGCTCCTAAGCAGGCAGTTGGAGCCAGTACTGCTTCTGAGGTTCTACTACATGGCAGTGCCCATGCTGGAATTGGGTCCCGAAGGGTCCCTGCCTCTCCTCCCTGCTGCTCAGGCAGAATTCCCCCACCCAGTGTCTCTGTTTGCAAGTTTTGGTCTCGGGAGCTCCCTTTGGCCAAACTGGAATGTCAGAGCGTCTTTACTGTTTAGAGCAGGCCTGGGGTGATTGATACTTGTTGGGCCTTTTATTTCAACACTATTCAGCTGATGTGAAAACCATTCCTTCCCATTCTACCAGCTCATAGCTATGCTTCTGAGTCAGTGCTGTGTCTTAATCCACCAAGCATGTAAATCCACACCTCCAGGCTGTTCAGAGTCTCCACTGCCGAGAACTGTTGCAGCGCTCTGGTCAGTTTGTCCTGCCTCATCAGTGACTCAGTGGAAGTTCTTCACTCTGTCCCTCTGCATGAAGGTTCAGGGTCCACAGGTAATGAGGAGATGGGTTGAGTCTGCTTTTGTGCAACTGATTAGATGTAAACTTAATTTTCTGAGGAACAGCACATGTTAGGATTTGAGAGAACAGATAGAGGAACATTGCCAGGTTTAGTGGATGTTCCCATGGACAATGCAAATGGCCCTCACCTTGCCTCCTGGCACTGGAGATAAGATTGGGCAGAGAACTTATCTGCAAGTTGTCATTCTGACTTCCCATACTTGCTTTGGGCAAACTGTTTGCAGCTGCTTCAGACACAGCAGATGCTGGAAGTAACACCCACTGATGCAGTTCCCTGGTATCAGGGATGCTGTAAATCAAAATATCCCCAGTGGTGGCAGTGAGACCCAATGGCATGTTCAGCAGAGAGCCAGTACTTGTCTGGCCCAGCCTCTCTGCTGCCTTGTCAAGGGATGATGATCGTTCAGCTACTGGGGACCTTTCAAACCAGCTAGAAGGACTATGGGAGAAGAGACACTGCCTCTGCCTTGTTCCTAACATGGATTGGTCAGTCAGAGCCGTCTTTCTCAACTCTTGGATCTTCCTTTTGCTCATGCTTGACCAAGAAGTGGTGAATGCAGTATGTAATTGCAGAAAAAGCAGAATTATCCCTGTTTGACCCCTGTATCCGCATGTGGCATGTTTTGCCTTGGGCTGTGACCCCATTCCCCACCTCGAGTATCTGCCTGACTTTTAAATGTCATCTTCAGAGGATCAGACCTTCAGGCTGTCAGAGGAAGTACTGCACAGCAAGGTGGGCACTGTCTCTGTTGTAAAGCAGATGTCAGCATTAAAGCTAGGCCAGGACAATGTCTGTCCCCTGCATGATTTTTGCACGCTTCCCTCTGTGGCTAACAGCTTGCCAGATGAAGCCATCTCTGCTCCGAGCCAGAGCTGCATTGCATGTGCCTTTGATATTTTGCAAAGTGTAAGGTGTTGCTGCTGGCCCCACAGGGTGACAGCCTTACCCTGGAGCACCAGCACCAGTAGCTCTCAACTCAGAAGAGGCCACTTACCACATTTGGGTTTCTTACTGCTGTCTTTGTCAAATATCGCTATCATTTCAGGAAACCACATGGTGGGTGTTGTCTTTTCAGGGTAGGGTGGGGGAAGGAATCCTGCTCCTCCATGCACAGGCCTGGGGATGGGGTGGTGGGATACCTCTGCTCTACAGGCTCAGAGCAGGATGAAGCGGCCCATGCATTCCCTGGCAGGGGGCATCCAGGGCCAGTATGAGTAATTCCCACATGGGCTGCGCTGTGAGTGGGCTGACCGGGCTCTGCTTCAGAGTAGAACACAAAAGTTTGGAAAATTCTTCTGAGCTGTGGCTGTGTGATGTTGCCTGTCCCAGCTGGGCTTGAGGTCCTTTTTTGGGCTCTTCTATTTCCAAATGCTGGGGAAGCTGTTTGGATGGGTTCTGTAGAGCCCACATGCATCAGCTGGGTCTCATGCATGGATGTGCCTTGCTAAAGTTCTCCCAGGTTGGACTGAGGGGTTTTACTAGCTTTTGGAGATGCTTCCCACAGTGGTGGGTAATGTGGTGTGAACTTCTGTCTGCTGCTGGGGTGCAAAGACCAGAACACCAGCCTTAAAAGGCCTGGTTCTGGCTCTGCTGTTGGTCTTTGTATATAGCAAGATGCTTCGCTTCCTGTGCTTGTTTGTTCCCCATCTTTAAAATGGGATGGGGAAAGATACATAAGAACCATCAGTGATTTGACTGGAAGAGTTGCAAAGTCAGGCAGCTGCTTAACTGTTACAAGAGTGGGCGACAATGGCGTTGAGAAGGGACTGCTGTCACCACCTTTACTTGCCCATTAAACCTGTCATTTCAGGAATACTGGTGTTTCTTAGCAAAGCACTTTGAGCAAATGCCTATATCTGTAAATTTGAGCTTGGAGTCTGATGAAAGTCACTTTTTTCTTCCCAGTGGGATCTCAGAAATACAGAAGCAGTTGCAATAGATGAAATGTAGGAACTTCTGTGAACTTGTTGGACCTTCTCAACAGGTTCAAGCTGAGTTTAGAGCTTGGGTTTGGACTGATTCTTGTTTGATCAAATCCAGCTCCCCATCCACATTTTCAGATGAAATGAAAATTGTCACTGTCAGGGCAAGAAGCTGATAAAAGATTCTCCCTAAGAACAAAGCCTGCAGTTTATTCATCTGTGTTTGCAAAAAGGATCTTAAAGGAAAAGGAAGGCTTCTTGGGAAGAAATCCTGAAACAGGCAGTGGGGAGAGCAAGGAGAGGGAGGTTTGTTAAAATCACTTGAATAGCATTAACTTTCAAGGACTTCTTTTTTCTGATCCCAAAGAAGCTGGCTTTTCTGTAGTCTGTCTTGATTTTAGAAGGAGCTCTATTGCTTAGTGTCTCTAAAAATCATACACCCTTCAGAAAGTACTTCCTTTGCTAGCACAGAAGCATATTTCAACTGGAATTAGATGTTTAAGTATATTTGTGCAAATGGGTGGAGAGTCCTGGCCAACCATGTCTACACATGTCCTTCTACCTGTGGCTGTGGAAGAATCCCATTGCCCAGTGAGAGGTGCAGCCAGGCCATCTTCACACTAGTTGCTCCATGAAAAGCCTTGGGTGTTAGAAAAAAAAAAACTCTACCCTTTCCTGTATGTTCTCACCTCCTTGACAGCAAAGAGGCTCCAGATTATGTCATGGAATAAGCCTGAGCTGGGAAAACTTCCTTTTTTTCTCAAAATGGCTCTTCTTACAGGAGCCTGACCCAAAGGTGGTTGGTCTATGGAAGTCTTGAATTGGTCAGATGTAATGGGAACCCCAAACTGAATCCCACCAGAGGTCTGCAGTCCTCTGGACTCATGGTGTAATGTTATTCCTCAGGCCCTTCGTACTAGCTAGGCAGAGCAGTTTGTTTCCCCAAGGGCTTCAGAAGCAGCAGTGAGACACAAGGGGTGAGGCAGAGATAGAGGGTGGCAGCAGCTGTTCAGGATGTGTTGCTGATTCTGTGACATCTCCCACCCTTTTTGGAAATCAAGAGTTTGGAGCAAGACAGAAAGAAAGAAGAAACGGCTGCTGATAAAGCTTCATGGTGACCCACAGCCTGTCTCTGTGGATCCACACCAGCTGGGAGGCAACGATAGGCTTCACTGCTTATTCTGTCTGTTCACCTCCCTGCTCTGGGCATGGAGACAGATATCATCTCCCTTCCTTCCTCCTCCCTCCCTTCCTCCCTCATGTCTCTGTCTCTTCCTCTTGAAGTCTGAAGTTCTCTCCATAGCCTCTGTTAACTTGCCCTGGCAGTTCTGGCTTGGCTCTGCTTGCTGACCCTCTGTTATGCAACTCTCTAGGGAACTTGTAGCCTTGGTCCCCTTGAGGGTCCCACCTAGTGATGGTGGGTTGGGAAATCCCAGAGTATTCTCTGTCCTAGGAAATGCAATTTTGAAGAGGCAAAAAAAATAGTGAAGAAAATATTTGTGGCTAGAAACTGTTGACCCTGGACAAAGTTTTCCTCAGAGCATGACTGTATGTCACTTGGGTTTGTCTGTGAGGACCTCTGTCGAGCCAAGAGGATGCTCTTGTTACCCCAGGGATGGTGGCAATGGGATGCCTACCAAAACATAGTGGGGAGGGTATTTGCTGGAGCTCTGGGTGACATGCTTGTGTGGCGGAGAAGTCTTGGGTTGGGAGCAAGGGAGGCTGCTCCAGGGGCAGATGTGGAACAAGTTTTCTGTGGCTGTGAAACTATCTAGTTTGGCTGGAGGGAAGGGGCTCTCTGAGACTGAGGGCAGCAATGCTCATATTGGCCCATGGAGATGCGGAAGAGTGGGTCTGTGCTGGAGAAGGCTCCTTGGGCAAGGAGGACCAAGATCTGTGCCTACTTCAGAGGGAGGGCTGTATGGGAGGGCATGTGGAGTCTGCCAGAGCATGCATTTCCTCTACCCCACTGGCAGCAGGGTCTATTTTGGGGCAAATATTTAAGACCAGGTCTCTGAAGGTCTGATAAATTGAGTTCCCATGGGCCAAGCAGAGATCCTGTGGCTTCAGGGTATATGGAGGGCCACAGGCCATGTTTCACGTGCAGACAACTGTCACCACATGTGATTTTGTTTCTTTTCTTTTTTCTTTCTTTCTGTAACAAATGAAGGGGGTCTCCCACATCTGGCTGTGGCGGTTAAACAGGCTCGATTTAATCACAGGCTGATGTGGGACGCAGAGAGAAAAGAGGGGAAAGGGGTGAGAACGCAGAGCACCTGTTTACCCCCAGCCAGTGTGCCCCTTTCTGGGTCAGGCTGCGCATGCAGGAGGGCCAGGAAATCCACAGCTGGTAGTGGGTGTGCAGGGGGCAGCGAGCTGCCCAGATCCTGCCCTGGTGGAAAGCGAGATGGTTGGGACCTTTTGCCAACCTGTGCTGGGGAGGAGGGGAGGCATGACAGGGATATTGTGCAGGGGCCAAGGGCTGGCGGGGGGGGGGGGCT
>Ga0065711_1050887_pt1 | contig 10615 bp, 4 predicted proteins | sample Hoacrofraction12_FD_59098 | JGI IMG/M metagenome (GOLD analysis project Ga0065711, IMG submission 59098) | Hoatzin crop microbial communities from Cojedes, Venezuela - Epithelial fraction 12 v2 (version 2) | ecosystem: Host-associated > Birds > Digestive system > Esophagus > Crop | place...
CAAGACCCGCCTGGACAAGGTCCTGTGCAGCTTGCTGTAGGTGACCCTGCTTCGGCAGGAGGGTTGGACTAGATGACCCACAGAGGTCCCTTCCAACCCCTACTATTCTGTGATTCTGTGATTCTGTGAAAAATGTATTATGAGCATCTCATTATGCTTACGTTTTAGAAATAACTATTTTTAAAAGTCAATCCCATTTTTCTTTTTTCTTCACAAAGTCAAATAACAATATCTGAAGAGCAACAATTAAAGCCAGCAACTAAAAAACATCTGCTGGCACCTCACCAGGTCCCTGCACGTCCCTTTGCCTTGTGAATTCACCAGAGGAGCGTTACTCCCTGCCATATACAAGCAGTACAGCCATTGATGTTTGCTTCACAGTGGATTTTGTTGTATTTTAACTATCCTATCCATGTTTTATCAACTGCACACAGAGAACAACAGACCTTTATAGGAAGCTCAGTGGGTTTTACGGCGTGGCTGCCTCTATTTGGGATAAACCTGGGGGGAAATAAAATGTTTGTTTGATTTCTAACTCTACTGGGAGGTAAAATGGGAATATCCTGTGCAGAGTGAAAAAAGCCATAAAGCTTTCATGAAGGCATGCATGTGAAAACTGACGACCATTTGCAGCAGAAACATCTCAGATGTGTCCATTAGAGCAGAGGAATGGGTGACATCCATTCTCTGAAAAATGTAGACTTTCAAATACGCGGTGGGACCAATACTCTGCTCCAGGAAGCAGCAGAGAGGTAAAAGTTGGGATCCAGTGGTTTTTTCCTTTTGAGGGATGGCAATCTTTTAATTTCTTACTACATTTCTTACTAAAGATGACACAGTGAAATTAAGGTACTACGAGTTCAATTTAATTTACTGCTAGAGAGATCTATTTTCTCTTAAAACTCTCGAGATTTTTTACTTCCTGAAAACAAGTAATTTCAAAAACAAATGGAAAAAACCCCAGTATTTCCCTTGTTCTCTCAGGCACTTTGGCATCAGCCAATCACCATCCCAAATCCCTAATTTGGCTACAAAAGCGAATAAAATTGCTGAGCCACATGTAGACAGTAAAAGCTCACAAGCCAAGCATATATATAGAAGCAGCTATGTGGGAGGCCCAATGAGGTAACCGTAGCGGCTTCTTTGGTTAATGCAGAAGTGCATAAATTCTGCCTGGGGAGCCTAATCTTCAGACAAGCACAGACAAGGCTAAAAAGGCCTTGTTTAAGGCACTACTGATGTGCAGCAAAATCTGAAATGCTAACTTCCCTTTGCTGGGAACCTGGGCAGTCTCTGAACCTGCAGAAATTAAAAGCCCCATCCTGCAGCTTCCCAGGCTGCAGCAGTTGCTTTTTTCTTTTTAATTTTGAATGCCAGTCCTGCCCTCTGCTTCTTTGCATTTCCTGCTCTGCGGGGCGACAGCCTTTCCACACGAACCAGAGCCCTGGTCGGTGTGGGAAGCCCGGGGAATTGCCTTGCTTCAGGGGACACGTTTCCCGGTACGCCTTTCATCAGCCATCAGATGTGACTTTGCCACTGACAGGCAGCCCAGCTCCAGCACCACATTGCAAAAAAGCAAACAAACCGATTTTCTTTTATAACTGATATAAACCTTCCCAACGTTTCATCTGGCAGATCTGCACACAAAGCGCTTCAATTCGATACAGCGGTGATTCACTGCCATTAAAAACACAATTTTTCACCCAACTTCCCAGAATCAATTAATCTTGTTATGGAGTCCTAGCAACTCTTCACTTACTTTTAAAAATGTTTTGGAAGCTTCTAGAGAAATTTGGTCCCCTTAAGAGTACAAGGCTGAAGTCATTGCAACATACTATGTAATTACACTGTTATTCTTGATCTCAAACCCAATCTCAGATTTTTCTTCAGGCCTTGCCCGTGTCAGCATCTGCCTTTACTTTCTTTCTGTCTACACTCTTTCCAAGTTATTGGTAAAGCCAGTCAACAGTTCTTCAGTGCTGCGTGATTCAGACCTTGTATGAACAGGATTAAAGACAGCACAGTTAGGGTTTGCTCCTGTCATAGCTGTGCTAGTGTTGACAATTTCCAGAAGAACAAATTACAAGGCACAAGGCAACAGCAACACAAAAATAACATCATCAGCAAAAGGGAAATGCAGAAAGTGTGTTTTGGGTTAATTTGGTTACTACCGCTGCTTTGACTAAACACTGAAGACTTCAAAACCAGGGATTACTAACTAGACCTACTAAGATGGAAATGATGATTGATAGGGTAATGCAAATATTCCCAGAAGAGAGAGTTCAAGAATGCAAATCCACCTTACCTGCACAAGCTGTAAAAGATAATGAAGAACATCATCATCTTCTAAACTTTCCAGTTTTTGAACTGCCATTGCTCGGACATTTTCATCTGAAAAGTTACAGTCCAGAAGTTGCATTGTGAGTCCGACATCTAAAGTGCTTTGATCCCAAACCTCCTTTTTAGCTAGCAACTGGTATGTTTTGGCCACTATTTCTTGTTGTCCCCATTTCACAGAGCTAAGCAGCTTAGGATACGCCTTGGGGTGCTTTACGCTTTCATATCTAAAGTGCCACAACAGTTCTTTGTCCTCAGGAGAAAGTGGATTAAGTGGGTCAGTTGCTATGATCTCCTCAAGTTGCTTGCGAAGCTGGTTGGGCATTTCAGCTCGTGTCCTATCCCCTTGGGGCTCGGATGTTATCCTGTGCTTGGGCAAGGCAATTGGGTGACAATATTTGTCCAGTACAATAGAGATAGCCATTGAGTTTTCTTTATCCGGGTTAGTTGCTGATGTGAGCTTGTCTGCATTGATGCTTCCTTGTTCTTCCCCCTTGCCTGGAATTTTCCACATGTGGAGGACATACTCCCCACTTCGTAGCAAGAAACGGTGATCTATCAACAAAAGATTTACATAATAGAGAAGTTGAGTTTTGCATTTTGAATCAGAGTTGGGGGATTCATGTGACTGAAGGTTTGTCTTTGTGGACACTCCCTGTGCTTTGCCACAGTATATCTGAAGATTCAGGAGTGCTCCTTTAGGCAAATCCTTAATTTTGATATCAAATTCCAACCAAATATTCCACAGAACCTCCTCAGTAAAAGGCTTCGATGGAGTCCTCCTCTGTGACAGGAGCTGCTGCCCGTGTTGAATGTTAGCCTCCACAAACACAGTAAGATCAGTATTTCTAGGTAAAACTGGGATATCAATGCCAATTATTTTCACCCTAAATTTCCTATTACAATCCCACAAAGAGATAGTGAAGACTCTCTCATGATCTTTTCCATCTATCGTCAATTGTTCATGATACCCTGTAACTCCTGTACAGTCATCCACCAAGGGCCACTCCTCCTTCTGAACCTCATCCTCACTCGGGTCAGGAGGATTGTCTAAGACAAGGTGAATTTCTTCCCCATTCTTAAGGCACTGTCTTATCCAGTGAAAATCTTTGATTGGTGTCTCTCCAGTAATGTACTCATCTCTGCCACAAATCCTGAGAACAAAATCCAGTTCACTATGATCTTCAGGAATGTCCATCAAAGACTTCTTTTTTGCAATTTTTGTGAAAAAGCTGTGGAGAATTATATCTGGAGTGTCATCAATTGACACTTTAATTTTTTGGCTAGTTGTTCCTCTATGTATGATTATGAAAATGTTATTATTAGTGATTTTCTTAAATAAATATTCTGGGAGTGGCTTAGATGTAGTCCATGGGTGCATTGCATACAATTTTGGATCTCTACAGGCTACTTCTATCATTCGTGGCGTGACTAATCTGCGACGGGTAAATTCTAGTTCATCATCATGCACGTTGCTTACATCAGTAACATCGTAACCAATTAAATCGTTAAGCTGCCGCTGAAATTCCTGAACTTCTTCTGATGGTTTTTGTTTCTGGACAACATAGATCTTGCCTACCTTCTTCTGTAACACTTTCCAGTACAGTATGCAGTCCAACGTCTGTAATACTTGATGTTTGTCATAAATTTCATACCACTGCCCCTTCTTCTGATACTGCAGAATAAATTGATCTGGGGTGAATGTGTGGTAGAAGTCTGTGGTCTGACTCATCTCTATTGCACGCATCCAAATCTGTGCTTTCATTTGCTCAACCGTACAGTTGCCAGCTATTTCGAGTAACATCATTTCTGGTACTTTGGTATGTTTATTGCTTGTAGGTAAAATAAACTCAATGGATATCAGTTCCATTGATGACAAATTGCTTGACGTACAGTGCGGTTTCATTCTTCTTCTCCTTCGTTTGTTTTCCTCTCTCATAACAACGGGCTGTTCATAATCTCCCAACTCCATGCCAGAAGAAATCTACAAAACATACAAACATTTGATTACTTTCTTATTTACATTTTTCTTTACTCTTATTTTTTAACTTTTCTTAATTAAAATCACAAGCCAGTCAAAATCCTGATAAGTATACACTTTTTGTGTTTCCCCTTCCCCTTAATCTCTGATCATAAATACTTGATTTATATAAACCACCTCACATGTAATCTATTCAATTCAAAACCAAATATAGAAAAAAAGACAACCCAATGATTAAATAATTAAAATAGAGCTTTTAAGCAGCCTTCCTAGATTTCACTGAGGATAAGCAGTCTGACTACACTGATTTGTTCATGCTTCTATTTGATCAAGCACTGATTCTTCTGCTGCCTCATCTGTTTTGATGCTGTTGATGTTAACTTAAGTGGATTTTCATATAAATCAAATGACACGTTACCGTGTATGAGCAGAATGCGATCCTACTGAGCTCCCAGAATGACAGAAAGTAACAAAACAAGCAATTTATCTGCAGACTGGACAGAGATGAGCCTATTCCCATTTTCCTCTGCCTCTCTTTTTAGTGATGAGGAATAAGCAATTGCATCAAAAAAAGCCCTTAGGATTCAAAAGTCAGGGACTACTTCTGAAGACAGATACTTCATGTGCATCTGAATTCAAGTCTAGTATCCTTAGATGTTCTTCTTTTAAATAAATCAATTCACCAGACTGAAAACATCCATTTTAAAAGTAAACACTTCCAGTATAAACTATTATTTTGTTACAGAAGAAAAAAACTCCTAAACTGATGCTGATTTATTACCCTATACATCAAATCACACCTAAGACACCTGTAAAACAACTTTGAACACGAGTAGCCTTATCAGCTTTCAGTAAACAAAATATATTGTTGCTTGCAGTTAATCTCCACTGAACAATATTAAAGTGGAAATTATTCACCGAGAGCTTGGAAGAGGAAGGCAGCGCTGATGGGGCACGCTCACACGAGCCAAGTTACAGCAGCATACCGAATCTTTTTCAGACAACGCTTTTTACACATAAAATCCTTCTCTAACTACTAGAATAACTAAAACCAATGTAACAATGCCTTAGCAAATAACAAAACAAGAAGATAAAAATATAAAAGGTTAAACTGAAACAATATAGCATGCTAACTAAAATGCTTTTTTTCAAGTTCTGGAAAGCAACGATTGTGGACACACCACCGCTATAACTGACAAAGCACAAAGAATTATTACCTGCTAATAAAATGAAGGCCGAATTGCTGAAGACGATTCATTTGGTTAATTTCTGAAGTTCCTATTTTTTTAAAGGAAGATCATTCACACAAAAAAATTCTTTGTTTAAGCTGTTCTGCTTTTCTTGCTCGCCCTCATATCCAGATGCAAAGGAAGTGCTGCACTTACCAGGAAGGAAGTTTTAACCAAGTTGATTATACATATGATCACTCATTTAAAAAAAGTCAGAATGCTTTTCCTGTTACAACAGTAAAAATACACTAACAGTACACCAATTTAATTTTAACACACATGCACAGAAGACATGCTTAAAGCCTTTTAAAAATAGCTCAGAATAACCCAGGCAATAAATCTAATTAATCCAAATAAAACATTTTAAAAACAATGTATTTTGGAGGGTAACTACTTTATAAAAGAGTTAAATAAAAATACTAGTAAAAGACAAGTAAATCTGCAATGTTTCCTTATTTTGCGTTTCATGGTGATAGCCCTTTGAGGACTCCCAACTTAAATTTTTTCTAAGCCAGTCTCCACCCAGGCGTCACATGGAGATGGTGTCTGCCAAGGATCTTGGAGGGTAACCTCAGTGATAGAACTGCTGGGCAGTCTTGCTCCTAGAATTTTTAACTCATCCATTTATGACTACAAAGACACAGTGATATCCACTAGAAATGATGACTTAACATTCAGGACGAATTTAAACCATGGACTTTCAACCCTAATTCTTGTGGTTAACTACAACCTGAAGAGCTGTTCCTTTACTAAAAAAAACCCCCACAGGAAAAGATTTGGGAAAACATGTACAAATCAGAAAGAAAAGACAGAAAAAACTCTAATCTTACCCTTTTCCTTTATTACTTTTCCAGTGAAACACCAACCATTTTGAAGAGCAATAAGCAGCACAGATCTTACAGCAGTAGTAGGAACAACAAGCAGCAACAGTGAAGTGGTGGTATCTTTTGTTTTTAACATAAGCACACTTCCTATCTAGTAAGACACCTTCCTTATTAAAAAAAGGGGGGGGAGGAGCTCCGTCTCTATTTGAAAAAAAATCTGGTAGTCTCTCACCTGCCTCCAATGTGCCACTCACAATGTCTGAAATTAACACTTTGCCAAGGCTAAAAAAAACATCCTCCACTGTAGACACAGCTCGTCTTTCTCAGAGTATCATTTTGCTTGGCAGCTAAGGCTGAATTCTTTTTAGGGGTTATTTTTCTCAGGAAGTGAGTTTGGAGAAAACACACTCTGTCCCAGCTCCCTCTACCTTTCAGAGCCACTATTTGAACTTTCTCAAGGAAGTGAAGTTCCCTGAACATTTTGTCGCTGCCATGAAATCTACCCATCCTAGCCAAGACATCTCCAACACGCATCCTTGGGGCATGTGCAGCCTGTCAGCACTCGTCAGCCACGGCCTCTGCGAGACCTCAGCACTACGCACTGCTTTACTTTCCGGCCCTCGTCTTGGCTGAAAAAAGCACTTGGGCGCTGGAAAACCTGAGCACCTGTAACCTCAACAGCAGTGCCCAGGGTGATGGAGGAGAAGGAAGCAGCTGGTTTCACACAGAAAGGAAAAGGAGTTGGAGGTGCAGGGAAAGGAGCAACGCCGAAGAGGAAAACATGTTTTGCACAACCCATACTCTGAAATTCCCTGACTTTGGAGAGCTTGACTTTGCAACGCTTGTTCAGAGTCTGTATTTCAAAGTACGGTTTCTAAAACATGTAATACAGTCGTGTATTTTTCTTCATTTAAACATAAGCAAATAGCAGTGAGGGGTTCTTTTCACGCCAACAGGCTATGTATGTTTTTCACAAATATCCCTAGCTCTAAAAGTCGTTGTGCTCACCCTATTCAGTAAACCTGGACTCACCAGTTTCACTGCGTTTTGCCAAACCTATGAAAGCATGCCAGTTTAAAATGTCACAGAATCATTAAGTTTGGAAAAGACCTCTAAAATCATCAAGTCCAACCATCAACCCAGCACCACCATGCCTGCTAAACCATATCCTGAAGTGCCACATCTACACGTTTTTTGAACACCTCCAGGGATGGGGACTCAACCACCTCCCTGGGCAGCCTGTTCCAATGTCTGACCACTCTTTCAGTGAAGAAATTTTTCCTAATATCCAACCCAAACCTCCCCTGACGCAACTTGAGGCCATTGCCTCTTTGTCCTGTCGCTAGTTACTTGGGAGAAGAGACCAACACCTGCCTCACCACAACCTCCTTTCAGGTAGTTGTAGAGAGCAATAACGTCTCCTCCAGACTGAACAGCCCCAGTTCCCTCAGCTGCTCCTCACAAGACTTGTTCTCTAGACCCCTCATCAGCTTCGTTGCCCTTCTCTGGACATGCTCCAGCACCTCAATGTCCTTCTTGTAGTGAGGGGCCCAAAACTGAACACAGCACTCGACGTGCGGCCTCACCAGTGCCAAGTACAGGGGCACAATCACCTCTGTACTGCTGCTGGCCACACTGCTCCTGACACAAGTCAGGATGCCGATGGCCTTCTTGTACTCATCTTGCTGCCATGTGATATGCACTTACAGATTAATTTTTCAAACACTTATACACACATATATTTCATCTCCTGTTAAGCTATTCTAGTATGACTCCATTCATCAAGACTATCAAGTACCTCTACCTCATGCAGCAGAGAACTACCCTGTACACTGCTCTGCGAACGCAACTGTTTGACACTTCCATCCACTTAAAAAGACTGGTAGAGCAACATTGTGAAAGGTTCAGACATTCCCCCCAAAATTGCATCAGATACAATACAAAATGTGTGACACTTGTGTAACTGCGCATACAAGACTGTCTCTTCTCCCACATTCATTTGGGCTGTGACCCGTCACGTCTGGTCCAGTCCACTCTCCATCTCCAGGTCAGCTCTGACCCCTTTTCATCAGCTTCAGAAGCCAGTTCTTGGAGTGACGACTGTCTCTAATCTGTCTCTGCAATGGCAGATGCAGAAGTGTCCCTATTCTTAGGATGACGCCAAAGTGTATCTGTCTCCTGCTCATCCATGCTTAGGCATGGCAAAACCATATTTCCTCATGCATATGCATTAGAAAACTTGGATGTTATAACTGAAAATCATTTAAAACAACTTCCTAAAACATTTGTCATGCCTAAGCACTACTTACAGTATTGACATTTCTATACACCTACTGCAACACCGCAAAAAAATTGAGAAGTCCCTCTTTTTTATTATTAATTCTAATTTAATTTAATTCTAACTCCAAATTTCTCTGTATTAGGAGAATACACTACCCTACCATTAGTCCACGAATCTTGATGGGGTGCAATGGAGCAGGAGAAGGTGGGCCTGTAAAAGGTAACTACAAAAAGCAAACAGGCTCACCTTTGTCTCCAGTTGTGTTCCTATCTCATCACTCGGGTCAGCAAACTGATCATAACAACAACAACAAAATTTGGTTAATTTTCAGCTGGATCAGTTCCTTAACCTGAGTCATCACTTGCAGCAGTGGTTGGGAAGGGAAGAGAAGGGAAAGGAATGAAGCCAGCACAGTTTAGCATAACCGAGACTGAAACATAATTCACAGCAGGATTAGGAGATAAATTCATGGGTAAACTTGTTAAAGGATTTGAGAACACTGGTTGAAAGGTGCTTTAAAAAGACAATGTGGTATTATCATGAATTACTTCACATATTCTGCTTTAAAAAAATCAAGATATCCATCAAATGTCACTGCTTTGTTAGAGTTTTACCAGTTAGTCACTCTTCACCAGTTACGCTTATTCTGTACTAGTTTCTGCTTCTTTCACATGGTTTAGTCCACCACGTGAAAACCTTATTTTTAAATTATTCTTTTCACTTTAGTGTCAGATCCTTCCCAAAAAACATAACCTGCAAGAAACAGGCACTGCCTATCAGAGTAAGAATCACCTCGTGCACACATTATGCAAATATAATAACAATCTATTCACACTCACACTTTTAGATATATGAAAAAACCCAGCTATGACATGACCCAAAGTTTTCCTAGCAGCATACATCTACTTGCCAGCACTGTCCTCTAGCAGGAGACCAGCACTGCATTTGCCAGATAGGAGCACAATGTATCTTCCCTACACCTAGGATGATCCAGCTATGCAGGCAAGATACAGCACTAACGTGTCAAGCATGAACACAGCAACAAAAACTGCTTTGCTCGGCTCTTTTGTCAAATCCTCTAGCAACTACTAGCTCTCATGGGAACTAAATCGGTGCAGCTTCGCATTAGCAAGTGTCACAGATGGACATGTTCTTCATCAAAAAGTGTACTAATCAGCAGATGCAGCTGAACATCTCGGCCAGGAGGTTGCCCAGTGCATCTGACTGCTAGTATGGCCACCGTATTTTCACGACCCCCCTGCCTTCATCACAGACCCTTGCATATTTTGGTTTCTACACAAGGTATCTGTTTGGGGCTGCTTCCAGAATAAACCATAACTTCTAGCTGGTTCTGAAAATTTAGGTAATAATTTTGGCAAAGTTCTAGTTAACTGGAGTTATACAAGAGATGGGTGATCTACCTTCAAACCAACACTTCACGGAGTTTGAAAAGATGGGACACGGCAGCCCCGGCTCCCGCAGACACACACCGGCTGTTCGGACACAGGGACATGGCCTGTCCTTTCAACTCGTGCCTGGTTTTCAAACACGGATCTTCAGCAGCGTGATCCCAACCCACCGACACCCAACTCCCAAGTGCCCTCAGCCATTACTGCAGACGGCCCGTGGCGGGGGCAGGTTTTACGGTCTGCTCATACCTGACAGGCAGCAGAGGTTATTATTTGCTGGATGAGGAAACACAGTGATTCGTTGGTTAAAAGCTGTCTTGTAGCGGAGCTGACTCACAGATCTGAGACCAGAAGGAAGCGCTGCCCCTGCCTAGCGCGATCCTTCACTTCGCGCTGCCTTACTCCCCGCACTCGTAGTTTCCCCAGCAGGTTTCGCACCGAGCCTGCAGCTCCCGTCCGGGCTCGGACGCGAGTCGGGACCAAGGCGGCGAGGAGCGCAGGCCCGGCGCGGCGGGGGCAGCGGGCCGGGGCCGCCTCCCTCAGCCGGGCCCCGA
>Ga0065711_1050888_pt1 | contig 10615 bp, 9 predicted proteins | sample Hoacrofraction12_FD_59098 | JGI IMG/M metagenome (GOLD analysis project Ga0065711, IMG submission 59098) | Hoatzin crop microbial communities from Cojedes, Venezuela - Epithelial fraction 12 v2 (version 2) | ecosystem: Host-associated > Birds > Digestive system > Esophagus > Crop | place...
CCCCGCCGAAGCAGGGTCACCTACAGCAGGCTGCACAGGGCTGCGTCCAGGCGGGTCTTGAATATCTCCAGAGAAGGAGACTCCACAACCTCCCTGGGCAGCCTGTTCCAGTGCTCTGTCACCCTCAGAGGGAAACAGTTCTTCCTCATGTTCAGCTGGAACTTCCTGTGCTTCAGTTTGTGCCCATTGCCCCTTGTCCTGTCGCTGGACACCACTGAAAAGAGTTTGGCCCCATCCTCCTTACACCCACCTTTAAGATATTTATAAGCATTTATAAGGTCCCCGGGTTTATTAGTGCAGGCTGGTGATCTCAAAGTGAGCTGGGCTGAGTATCTAATGGTACAACTGAACAAGGTGATGGATGACTGACAGCAGTATTTGTGGAAACTGAATCAGAAACCAAAATAATGGATGTTTTTGGTGGCTGTGGGGAAGAATTGTGCTGTAGTTACCAATCCTCCTTTTTTTTCTAATATCCTGTGGGTTTTAGGATATACTTAGAATATTTCTCTGACTTTTTTGATACACTAATGAATGCAATGTTAGTTGCTATGCCATTTTTCACAAGACTTGGGAAATGAGAATATCAAGTTTGGGAGATATTTTTAAATTTCAAATAATTAAAAACTAATTAGGGCTTATATTCTTTTATTACAATGATGTATTTAAAGGGACTAGTGTTTTTATCTCCTAAACTAATGTATCTTATGAAGAGATGTACATTTTAAATGCTACCTCTCCCCCAGCATCCAAAAACATCAGTCATATGAATGATTTTGACTATGAAACATCCATTTGCATGACTCGAACTAGTCCCTAGGCCTAACAACAACTTGTAGATTTTTTTTTTCTGTTAAAAGAACTAAAGACCACGAAGACAGAAGTAATATTTGAGGTAAAGCATAGCTGACTTTTGATTAACATTTTGTAATTATTATTAAATATAATGGTACATACAGTACTCTTGAAAAGTGGTTTGCCAAGATCAGTCTGTCAACGCTTGCAATAATTAAGTGATTTATGAAGTCACGTGCTGAGAGATCGGAGCAGGACTTAGGACTGTATTCCTCCCAAATTAAAAATACAGAAAAAATATTTTAATGAAAAATACAGTTGTGATACACCATCTTTAACGTACTAGCCATGCTTACATTTTAAAGTTTCTTGTCTTCAGTAGTTAAAACATTTTCACAGTTATTTAGTTGTATGAATATGCAGTGAAAAGACTTCTGAAAGGGTAGCTGTATTTTGTGAAATATGTTTTTCTAGTGACTTTCTTCGTGCTAGAGTTGTTTCCCTGTAATCAACCCCACAAATGTGGCTTTTTACAGCTCTACTTTTAGTCAGGAACTGACAGAGTAGTCCAGCTTTATTTTGTTATCAGTTGGCATGTCTGATGAGTCATTTTCATTTCCTTGATACTTTTAGAATATTTCAGTGCTGTCAGCACTTTAGGGAGCTGCTAGCTTTATTCATCTGAAGCTTATTACACATAATGAGGTAAGTGAAAGGGATACGTAGGAAGCCAGATTGCTGCCATGGCCATTGAAGTGTAACTGATCATGTTTAGGGTTGGTCCTTCTCCTCCAAATGTGCAGGAAAGGGAGCAAAACTGGGCAAAGTGAGCACAGGGAGATGGAGAAATACAAATAGTTCTCAGTCATATATTTCTCTGTTCATCTTTCAGTATGAGTGTTCCAGAAGTCTGTGGGAAGATTGACAGGTTTAGTGTTTTGTAAAGTCAGTTTTTTATTCTGTGATCAAATCAGATCCTTTTAGATTTGTGAGGTGAGGTTCATCTATCCTAGGTTTAGACTTCCACATCTGAACTGGCTGCTGAGCCCTTTTCTGGCCAGTGATGAGGAACAGGCATGTAACTTGTATGGCCAGTGCCAAGGAGACACGGGCAGGAGCTAAGCTCCCTCTTCTTAGCCTCTGTCAAGTGAAGCTTATCCAGATCCATCTGGGGAGGGAGTTGAGCCGCATGTTTTAGTCCGTGAGCAGCAGGGAGGCTGAGTTCAGCCTGCCAAGAAACTGGAGCCCCAGCCACTAATTCCTGCACCCACGGCCTCCTCGCAGCTGCAGTGAAAAGGCAGTCCAGCAGAGCAGTGACGTTATCCTCTCAGATGTGCATCTGTGCTCACACAGTAGGAGCCCACCTTACCTCACTGGACAGGGAGGGCTCATGTGCACTCATTCTCCCTCAGGCTGCGAGGAGAAGGAAAAGTTTCCTGGTCTCCTTCTGGGCAATGTTCTGGACCCGGGAGCATTACACAGGATCACAGAATTGCTGAGGTTGGAAGGCACCTCTTGAGATCATCTAGTCCAACCCTCCCTGTTCAAGGAGAGTCATCTAGAGCTGGTTGCCCAGGGCCAGCCAAGTTGAGTTATGACTGTCTCCAAGAATGGAGACTCCACAACCTCTCTGGGCAACCTGCTCCAATGTTTGGTGACCTTTCGGGGGGGGAGGGGGGAGAAGTGTTTTCTAGTGTTTGGGTAAAGTTTCATATGTTTCTATTTGCAACCATTGCCTTTCACCCTGTTTCTTGGCACCACTGAGAAGAATTTTGCTCTCTCTCCTTCCTGCCCTCACTTCAGGTATTTATGCATATGGATAAGATCTCCCTGAACTTGCTTTTCGCTCAGCTGAACAGTCTCAGCTCTCTTAGCCTCTCCTTTTATGAAAGATGCTCCAAGCCCTTAACCATCTTTGTGACCTTTCATTGAGCTCACACCAGTAAGTCCATGTCTCTGTTGTACTGGGGAGCCCAGCACTTGACCCAGCAGCCAGATACAGCCTCACCAGGGCTGAGCAGAGGGGAAGGATCGCCTCCCTCAACCTGCTGGCAATTGTCTTCCCCATGCAGACCAGAAGGATGTTGGCCTGCTTCTCTGTGAGGGCAAATTGCTGGCATAGCTTGTCCACCAGGACCCCCAGGGCCTTTTCTACAAGGCTGCTTTGCAGATAGTTGGCCACCAGTATGTACTGGTGCCAGGAGTTATTCCTCCACAGGGGCAGGACCTTGTGCTTCCCTTTGCTGAACTTCATGAGGTTCCTGTTTCACCATTTCTCCAGCCTGCTGAGGTCACTCTGAATGGCAGCACAGCTCTCTGGTGTATCAGCCACTCCTCCCAGTTTGTTACCACCTGCAAACTTGTTCAAGGTGCACTCTCAACCATCCACCAGTTCATTAATGAAGATGTTAAACAGTATTGGCTCTAATTAACCCCTGGGGTACATCACTAGTCACTGGCCTCCAGCTGGACTTTGTGCTGCCCATCACAACCCCCTGAGCCCAGCAATTCAGCCAGTTTTCAATTTCTGTCACTGTCCACTCGTCTAGCCCGTGCTTCATCAGTGTGCGTATGAGGAAGTCATGGGAGAAAGCGTTACTAAAGTGAAGATAAAGAACATTGCAGTCAAAATGCAAAATCTGTAATCACTGCTCCCACTTATTCCCAGACTGCATGCTGAGACTTTATCAAGCGTCCTGAGAGAGCGTTGCATTTGATGGGTCCTGAGAGGCTGCCAGCACGATGGCAGAGGCACCCTCAGGAGAAAGGAAAGACCAGGCTTTATGATGTTTGGATCTAACAGCAGCTGGAAATAGATAGGGACAAATACAGCATTAGGCTGGCAAAAGTGAGCGCAGATTTCTTTTCACAGATTAATTTGCGGCCCACCAATGGTACAACATAACGCAGTGAGGGAAAGGTTCCCCCCATTTTTTACTGAATAAGCAGAAGACCAACAGATTCTGGCTGGCTGTGCCAGAAGTAATATTCTTTGGAATGAAATCAAGGCTGAAATGAATATTTAAACCCATGAGAGCTGGAAGCAATGCAACGGTGGTCTTTGTAATATATACCTTGAGTAATGAATACAAGAGATGTCTGGAACAAGGAGGAATTCCTTTCCAAATAACATGCATCTTAAGCTATTACCTAAAAGAAGCAGAGCTCCTTGTTTGTCTCCTACTGAGCTTCTTGTCCGAGCTCCTACCCTATGTAATCTTGAACGCTATAATTACACGTCTCTGGTCTGCCTCAATCTACTTTAATCACTTTTCTAGCGTATAGGTCCATGAGAGTAAAATTCTTGACAAAAGAAGCAAGATTTGTTAAACGCTGTCCAGTGATCCATTTTTCCATCTTGTTGGTTAATGCAAAACTATATCTTTTCAGTTCTTCTAATTTACAATTTTTAGAAAAGCATGTCTGTTCATTAGACTCTGAAAAATAATCACAGAGCTGTCTCCTAGAATAACACCACACGACAACACACAGGGGTTTTTGCCGCTGAATAAACACCTGAACGAAACCCTCCTTTAGGACAGCAGTTTGTATTGCTCACAAATTTTATTCATCTAAACTGTTTCCTTTGTTCAGTTTTAAACAGCCTGGTCCTCTTTGCTGCTTTTGTTTTAAGGGATATGAAATGCATGACGAGATTCAGAGATGGGTGCTTTGTTCTCCTACACAGTTTTAAGCATTACAATTAGAATTTTCAAGAATAGACTTAGTTTTCCAATATGTTAAACATAAAAAGTTAGCTTTCCATGAAGAAAATACTGAATTAACCTTAGCAAAAATTTTGCGAAAGATAAATGATACTGCCATTTGTATTTGCTAAAGAAAAAGCTACTATTGTAAAAAATCATAGCCTGTATTTCAGAGTAATTTTATACAAAATGTGAATGGAGAAAGCCAAGAGAAAAATTAATATTTTACCTGTTGCAAACAGCTCAATAAAATTGCCCCACTCAAATACCCACTGAAGAAATTCAGTATGCCTTCCATTGTCATATTTCAGGGGCATTTAAGCAGCTGAAATAACCATCAGTTAATCATTCCAATAAATATCAATACTAAATGGAAACCTCACTTTATCAGGTACGAGAAGGAACATTTACAGCAGTTTTTAACATTTTTTTCGGTTGTGAAGCAGTAACAGAAGGGGGCAGCCTTGGACAAAAATCTCTTTTGTGTATTAACAAGCCTCTGCCTTTCTAGCTTCTGCGTATCGAAATTCAGGTACTGTGTCTGCTAGAAAAACCCACTTTAGCGGTCTCTGTGCTTTGATCTACATTGTGAGAGTCAAGAAACGATCAGCTATAAAGACCTGTATTACTGAGCTTGTGTGCAGAAGGGTTCTGCTCGGCCAGAGCCAATTCATATAAAGCTCCTCTGCGGAGAAGAAGGTGATACCATGGGATGGACTGCGGTGCTGCTCAGAATTACTGCTGACGTCGCAGAGTGGTACTTACACTGCAAGAGTATGTGTGACTGTTGTCAGTGAGCTGTCCCTCAGACTGAGATGGTCATTTGCTGTCTCAAGATTTGCCAAGAATTGCTGGGATAAAGAGAAGAAGGAGGCAAAGTTTTGGTTCTGCTCTGCATGTGTTGCAGAACTGGCTCTCTGTGTCCCATATGCACCCAGGAAGTGCTTGGACACTTCTCACTGAACATGATTTAAGTGCTTAAAATATAAAGCCAAAAATAACAGGAAATTACACAGAAGGACAGCAAGCTTATATACTAGCCTTAAACAAATATCTGGCAGTAATTATGCTCCAAAGCGATTGATCTGATGACTTGAAGAATTATAGGGTATTGTGACAAAGAATGTGAAAACTGTAAAAAGGAGGGGCGGTAGTCTACAACCACAAAAAGCAGATAACATCTCAAGAGCTTTTAGGTTAGCTTTCCTCCCCCCCCTGCCCTCACAGACTATATTTTACATGGTTGTGCAAGTTTTTGCAGCATCTGGATCTTGCAGTGAGCACCACCTCAATTCACATTCTTCCAAAACTCCATCCATGGTACTACTCCATTTTCCAGTGTTTGTTCATTAAACTGTAGTGACGGACTTTTCATCTCAGACTTTTTGACAAAGCACTGAAGTCCACGTCATCTCTTTTTTGTACTGTTTCCTTCAGATTATCACTATTTGGGCCATTTTGTGATCTTTAATTTACTGGTGGCATCCTTCATAAATGCTAGTTTAAATGTTCATGTAATATTGGCACTGGTCACAGTGATGTTCTTTATCTTACAGTTCACAGAAAAAACTTGTCCGTGGCCTGTTTAAATTAGTACAGTGCTTAAGGTAAATCAGATTACAACAGGGCCCTGTGGAAAATAAAGCCTTGAAGAATGCAATGTTTCTTGCAGCGCAGTCTTTGGAGACTGGTGGAATAGTAGATATTGTTCACTATCTAGCACAAACAACATCTCTGTCCCAAGGTTTGCAGTCTTGGAAGAATAGCCAAAACATCTGCTTTAGGCCACTGGGCATTTCACAATGTTGAGAAGAAGAATAATAACAATAACAACAACAACAACAGTAATTCAGCACATGGAAAGGAGTTATCACTCTTTGGGACATCAGCCAATCTGTCCCTTCAAATATTAGCAATGTTTGACTTGGAGAATCAGTCCTTAAAACTGGGAAGCTCTGAATGCTTTTGCACTGAGAAGCGAGCATGTGAGGCCTTCTAGTAGCAAACCATATGTTCGTATTTCTTCTGCATGTGCTGGTTCATTAGAGCTAATATTAGCCTGTGTAAGACACTGAGTATACAGACAATTAGACAGCACATCAATTGAATCAAGAAGGATCGTGTTCCCATTCTATCCTGTTCAATTCTTTTTTCCCGATGCCAGCCAAAGGAGTAACTTGCTTCCCTGACTCCCATATAGCACAGGCAACTCTCCTTGGGAAGTCAGGCTGTTCTTTGACAGACATTAATCTTTGTAAAGCTCCCCTTCTCATCGTCCCTGCTCTCCGTCATTGTTCAAACTGCCAGCCTGGAAAGCCTACCTGGGAACTGAATAGGAGGAGAGAGGGGCTTGGGGATAACAAGCCTTCCTCAGTGAAACAATTCTTCACCGGACCTAAGATAGGCAAACTGTAGGAGTCTACAGTGAGGACTTTAAAATATGTAATGATAAAAGCAACTTGATTGGGATTTGACTATATTCCATTAAAATCAGAGTGAAACTCATTGGTAGAGAAGAGGAAGGGAAGGATCAGCTTATTTCAAAATGAGCTCATAAGTACTTTTGAAATTCAGTAAGCTTCAGGCTCAGCCCTCACACCCAGCAGCTCTCCCTGAGCAGTTCTCCACCAGGTCAGGCAGAGCCATCCAGATGTCTGTCCATTACCTGCTTCTGTATCAGTAAAAAGAGGAACAGGCAGTAACGATGCATTTTGTTACTGACATCAACTGTTAAGCATAAAGATAGATTTCCAAAAATCATGTTTCTGTTCTTCTCTGCAGTCTGAAGTTCGTTTTCTTTGCATTATATCTGCTGATAGTTTTACAAACTTGGGTATTCATTGCCTGCAGCCTAAAGAAAAAAAGAAATAACTGGAAAAAGTGAAGAACAGCTTCGTTTCTGCAGTGTGCAACGATCTTTATATATATTATCTTTTAAAAAAATCCACCCGTGGCCTTTTGCCATGTTGAGAAAGTATTACAACTGCAAGATAGGGCAATTAAGTTCAGATTACTGTGTACGTTCTGGTCATTTTCCAAAATTTTCCTCATAAAACTTAAAAAATATTTCATGGTAGATAAAATTTTCTGAACAGGGGAATGAACAGATGAACACCGTAAGAGTGCAGTTCTGTGATTTATTTCTGGGTTCACAGGATTAGGTGAGAGCCTCGCGCCACACTTCAAGTAACCCATGAAAAGAAGTGCCTGAACAAGCCTTGGTGCTTCAGTGATGCTGAATAACTACTTTATATATCAGTGGAACAGTATAACTCTGTATTGGCAGTAGTCACAATGAGCATCTGCTCTCTTTTTCGTTGTTTTTTTTTTTCCCAGAGTGATTTCAAGAATCATCATAGTCATATCTGTGCTTCTCACATTGAATAATATTTCATATTAAACCAAGGCTCCATTTGGTGGGCAAGTCCAGTTCAAATTTATGAACTGATTTCCTAAATATGAGTTGTCTTTTCTCTTTCTGCTGTCAAAATCAACCTGCCAGTAAAAGGTCAGACTGTAATTTTGCTTCTACTCTTATAGTCAAGCATCATTTTTGCACAGTTAATGGAATTAGTCCTGATTTTCAAGTGGGTAAATAAAACAGAAGCTCACCATAAATATTTATATTCAGTATTATCATTTGCCTAACTGCATTCTCAAAGAATTTCCAACATAATTTGTTAAAGCAGTGTCAATTTTCTTCACTTGCCTAGCAAGCGTGTAAGATTTATATGGCTTTCTGTATGTGATTAATGTCAGTAATAAAATTAGAATTATTGATGGAGATGAAATCAAGCATCTGAACTCTTCAGTCTTTTTATGTGAGTGAAACCCACATTTTACAGTTGTCATGGTTCAAAAAATGTTAACCTGTCGTATTTACTTACAAATTCCCACTTATGTTATTTTACTGAAAATATTATATGATCTGTAGCAATACTCATTGTTTAGCGATGATGTTATTCCCTTGAACAGCCTGTGGGCTTTCCGACGCTTGCTTTTAGCGATAGGCAGGAATGTGCCGGACAAATCAAGCCCAGAACTGAATGTGCTATTGAGGGTGTTTTGTACGGTCGGCTTCTCTACGAACCGCAGACTGTTTTTGTGGCTTTGCTTGGGTAAACACGGCTCTCGCTGCACGGCGCGGGGCCGGTTGCGCAAGGCGGCGTGCCGTTTGCCCTCCACATCCTCCCACGCGCCGCGCCGAGCGGTTGTACAGCGCTGGGGACCGGGGCCTCATCCAGCCCACAGCGAGCTCCGCTGGCAGCCCGCGGAGTTTGGCACTGAGGCTCGCTGCGGAGGCAGCGTCTTGCTCGGGAAGGTTGGGAGGAAGAGGAGCTTGGAGAGGAGCTCGGAGAGGACCACGGGGCTGAGGAGCTCGCAGGTTGACTGCACATGATGGGTACCTGGCACACTGGTGACAAGAGCCTGCCAAAACTGAATGTACAGAGTTGCATATCACAAATGTATGGCTACAGAAGATTTGAAATACACAAAGGGTAGTATTTTTCCACAGCCACGGAGCCCATGAGTTGCAGTCAATACAGGGGACTGCTATCTTTCTGTGTTAGAGGGTGTGTGCCTTGCTTCCCCTCTGAAAGGCTGTCCACTGGGCAGCAAACTGGCCAAGGTCTTGAGACAGCAAGTTTCCGCTCTGCTTCTCCACAGGCTTCCTGGATGACTTCAGGTATCCAGGTTGCCTATGTGGGTTTTACCTCCTCTACTGTGGATCTAGGAGCTCATCTGGTTACACTTGGAGAATGACAGATGGAGGTGGGGGGGAGCTGAGGATGTGCTGCTGGTTGTATAACCTACAGAACATGAAGATGTATAAGCCAGCTAGCAGGGCATAAAGTCACAGCACATTAGGTAGCTACTGGTGAAATCTTCAATGGTGATGGCTCTCTAAACACCTGTGTGGGCAAACAGGCATTTTCAATAACCTTTTTTCCTATGTCAGCGTCTAAATTCTCTGTAAATTTCACTTCAAATTCCTCCTCTGGCTTTGGACACTGCCTCACTCCCCCTTCTGCTATGAGGGTGAGCACAAGCTGCCCTTGCACTAAGGGCTGAGATGCCAAACACTGAGATACGTGACTAACTGTGGTGCAAGGGACGTAACAGGGACAGCCAAGACTGAAGCATGTGGGAGGTATATAAATAAACGCTTCAGGACACCTGAGAGCTACAATACCTGTCATATTGCAAGCAGTGGAACAAAACTCAGGTTTAAGTGGAAATACTCAGCTGCTGCTGCCTCTGTTCTCATCTGCTGGGGCTGTAGTAGTTGCTACTCCTTCTTATGATCTTATTTCCCTAATGGGAGCAGGTTGCTGCCTTGCTGTGACTCCTTGGGTGAAACTAGTAGTTTTCAGGACAACTTAAAAACAATAACATCCAAACAGCAGGAAGAGTCTGCTGGAACATGCAGAGAGTAATTATGTATGATCATTTATACCTACAGATTACAGCTCAACTGACAAATGGCTCTGGTCCCCTTGACTGGCCATAGACAGTTCAGAAACAAAGCCATCCTTGGGCGAGAGGCCACTTTGCATCTTGACAAAAAGCGTAAGAGGAAAGGAAAAGGCGACACATTTCTTGGGACATTTAATGATAGCACATCATCACAGTCAGTTCTGCACGATCCAGTTGGGCAATGGCTTCTCAGAGAACTGGCTGGACAGCCAGGAAGTTCTTTCCCATCACCAGCGCTAACTGAATACACAGCTGGATAACTCCAATGAAATAACCAGCAGTAAGACAGTCGAGTTAGCTGATATTAAGCGGTGGTTATTAGGCATGTCATTCAGTTGGTCACACGAAAGTGTGCTGTTGTGCCATTTTAAGTATCCTACAGTATTTAAGACATCCCCAGGGACTTAGTCTCTAGACGTGATTTCAAGGGGCATGGGCTTCCCCACAGGTCATCTCTGTCCCATAAGAATGTCTCAAATACCCTAAAAGCATCTTCGATGGCACTTGACATTTACGTGTATGCAACAGAACCAAGCCCCTGGTTTCTGGGTTCAGATTCCAATTAGATAAGCAAATGAAGATGCCACCACCTTGCTGCGATGCCTTTTCTGATTATCAGCAGATCGGGGGGGGGG
>Ga0065711_1010037_pt1 | contig 10613 bp, 6 predicted proteins | sample Hoacrofraction12_FD_59098 | JGI IMG/M metagenome (GOLD analysis project Ga0065711, IMG submission 59098) | Hoatzin crop microbial communities from Cojedes, Venezuela - Epithelial fraction 12 v2 (version 2) | ecosystem: Host-associated > Birds > Digestive system > Esophagus > Crop | place...
TTTTTTTTTTTTTTTTTTTTTTGTCTTGTCGTGACTTTATGTGCTACTGGCTGAGGTCAGAGCTGCGGAGCCAGTAGCTTGGATGTCTCCTCACTTTCCTCATCTGCTTTACAAAGTATGTCATTGATGATTATGTAAAATCATTATGTTAAAGCAGAATATTGCTTCAACAGACACATTTACATTTGGATTTTCTTTTCTCTGTATTTAATGTTCTGATCAGCTGGGCGACCTAATAAAAGGTTGCAAATATGTAAAATTACCAGTGTGGTAGGATTTGTGGAAAAGGAAGTCTACATGCGGGTGGTTTGGGTCACTTGAAGTGAGGTGGATCAAGAACTGGCTGAATGGCAGAGCTCAGAGCATTGTCATCGGTGGTGCAGAATCTAGTGGGAGGACTGGAGCTCGTGGTGTTCCCCAGGGTCAGTACTGGGCTCAGTATTGTTCAACTTACTCATCAGTGACCTGGATGAAGGGACAGAGCATACCCTCAGCAAGTGTGCTGATGACTCAAAACTGGGAGGAGTGGCTGATACACCAGAAGGCTGCGCTGCCATTCAGCGAGACCTGGACAGGCTGAAGAGTTGGGCNGAGAGGAACCTCATGAAGTTCAGTGAGGGCAAGTGCAGGGTCCTGCACCTGGGGAGGAATAACCCNATGCACCAGGACAGGCTGGGGCTGACCTGCTGGAGAGCAGCTCTGCGGAGAGGGACCTGGGAGTGCTGGGGGATGACAAACTCACCATGAGCCAGCAGTGTGCCCTGGCTGCCAAGAAGGCCAGTGGCATCCTGGGGTGGCATTCAGAAGAGTGTGGCCAATAGGTCAAGGGAGGTTGTCCTCCCCCTCTGCTCTGCCCTAGTGAGGCTGCCTCTGGCGTACTGTGTCCAGTTCTGGGCTCCCCAGTTCAAGAAAGATGAGGAGCTACTGGAGAGAGTCTAGCAGAGGGCTACAGAGATGATGTGAGGGGACTGGAGCATCTCTCCTACGAGGAGAGGCTGAGGGAGCTGGGCTTGTTTAGCCTGAAGAAGAGAAGGCTGAGAGGGGATCTTACAAACACCTTAAGGGTGGATGTCAGGAGGATGGGGCCAGACTCTTTTCAGTGGAGCCCAGCGACAAACTCATAGCATTCTGTGAGTTGTCTTCATCTCTCCATTGGGTTGTCTTGAGAAAATTTTTCAAGAGAAACTCTTCTGTGTTTAGCACTCAAAGTAGATATAGTTGACACTGTAATTCTGTAAACACTTAATTTGAGAGGAATTAGATAGGAATCTAAAAACTAAATAGCTATAGATACGCAAGTTAATACAGTATTAGTGTTTTGGGGTTTTGTTTTGTTTGTTTTGGGTTTTTTTACATGGAAGCCATGCATGGAAACAACCTGAGCTGTATGAATCATCCATTCTATCCCAGTGGGACAACTCCTGTATTTAAACTCACTGAATTATATAAAAGTTTGTAGGTCCAGGACATACTTAAACACCTCAATATTGATTAACTGTCCAATTTTGATATGAAAGATTGTGTTAAGACCATGCAAAAACCAATTGCTGCATAGTGGAGTAGCTTATTTTCAGAGCAGATCATATTTATCTCCTGCTCTTTTTATGCTGCTCTCTTTATAGTCATATGGCTTATACAAATAGTTGAATTTTGAAGTGTTTAGGATAGTGTATTTCAGTATTACTTAGTTAATAGAAGTGCTTTTGTTAAACTGTACTTCTATCAGTAAACTGTTTTACTGATAGAGGATTAGCAGTCCTCTATTTTTGAAGCAATTTGCTCTCTTAAATAAGAATTTGATTAGAAAATAGTAATTCTGTTTGCTTTAGTAGGTTAATGCTGTTACTTTTGTGGGTTCTTGGTAAGTGTGTGGATGAAATGATGATAATAGTGGACAGTTGTGTAAATATGGGGATATCACGGTATTGATTTGTTCTAGTGAAAAACTTGATAGTTGTGGTTTCCTACCACAACCCAACATGGTTCTTTTCTCTCCTATTGTTTTGCTTGCTATGGTTTGAAATACATTAACCTTACGTTTAAAAAAAAAAAAAAAGAAAACCTACTTTATACATGTAGCAAAATAAACAGAATTTTGCAATGCATTTTCTGCTCTTTTTCACAGCAGAACTGTAAATAAAAACAAGACTGACCTCAAGACTATACACTGGATATACCACAAATGTAGATACATTGTGAGGTGCAAACACGAGAGCTTAATTTAGATTAGCACTACAAAGTGATCGTTAAAGTAAATAATATGTTTATACCTATGTGACTTTGTGGTTTTCTGAGAGTGTGCAATAACTATTATAAATGATAAAATGCAGTAATTTGTATCAATTCATTTTGTCCTGCCAAATAATTTACAAGTGCAAAATACTATTAAATGAAGGGGTTTAACAGATGCTTCTGCTGTCCTTTCCTTCTGACATTTTTAAAACCTAATTAAAGCTATCTTTATGCTCCCATCATGGTACAACTGAGACCCAAGAAGCACATGTGGAGTGGTAAATCAGATGTTATGTTGTACAAGTCAGCCTGGCTTCCTAAACAGTGGCTTGCATCATTGCCTCCATGATAGAGGTCTCCCTGTTGTTTATGATATAGCAGAAGTGCTGGTAAGGAAAGCTGCATTTGTTTTGGTCTCGTACCTTCGTCTAAGTGTTTTTTAACAATAATAGGTTTGTCCTGGGATCTTGGATGATGTTTGTAAGGTGCTTAGGGTATTGTATGGCTTGTTGAAAATATGTAATTGTTGTTTCAAGGATTACACAAGCTGAACGTGTGCATTCTCAGATCTGATGGTTGTCTTACCTTCGTCTTTTTAAAGTGAGGTTTGAATCAGACGTGTGCATCAGTGGCTTCAGTGAAGTGTTTTGGTACCCTATGCTCTCCCAGGAGTCATGCCTTATGGAGATGAAGACTTCCTTCTGAGATTCTGCCTTGGTGCAGTCAGCTTTGTGGGTGCCTTTTCTGTGAGAGGACCCTTGAAGTGTGCTCTGTGTCAGCACATTCCATGGGCAACTTTCCCATGTCCCCTTGGCTCTGCTGCCTGCCTTGGCTTGGACTTGCTGGCTGATAGCGCAAGGCAAAAACCTGAAATTCTTGGAGCCACCCACAACTGGGACAGAATTTCAGGTGACATGCAGCTCTGACTGAACAGGGTGAAAGGCAGGCAATGTAATCTGGGGCTAAATATAACTCAGATTTATTGAAGATCATATGATAGGAAAACATAGTCATTCTGTTCATTAAATACCTGCTTGCGTAGGCAAACCAATAGTGCTTCAGTATTTTGCATACACAGATTTGTGGTATGTCCAGTGTACAGCTTAGAGATCAATCTTACCCTTCTACCTGTAATTCTTCTCAAAAAAACGCTATAAAATTGTATTGTGAGCTTCTATGTTTATTTTGCCTCAATCTGCGACTATAGCTTGCCCAGTTTAAGTAACAAACTGTTTATCTAAATGTAGTTGGCAAAGAACTTGTGATAGGATAGCAGCCTTTTTCTGTCTTCTCTGTTAGAAAGTGTTTGAGTAAGGATGGTGAAGATTGGCTGTGACTTCTATCAGCACAAATACATCGCTGGCGGTAACATGCCATACAAGTGGGCTGTCTATCTGTCTGTATTCTCATCTCTAGTAAATAGTAGTTTTTCAAGGAAGGTCTCAGAATTTGCCCTTTTGTTAATAGTCTGGTGGAGAGTTTACATGCCAGAAAAGAATCCTGATTCTTCACTTGATAATGTATTAAAGTTGGGGTTTTTTTTGAGCTTTGTGTTGTTTTTTGTAAAGAAAATTGGCAGCTGTTACTTGTAATACATGTAACTAATAAATGTTGAATCAAAAACGTGACTCTTGTACAGTCACACAGTTTTAAAGTGCAGACAATATGTATTGGTGTGCATCAGTTGTAACAATCATCCAGTGCTTGGAAAATGTAGGGAGATGCTCTTTGCTGCTGTGCAGGGCACGTACATCAGGATACGTACATATTCTTTGGAGATCATGGGGGTCCTTGTCATTGCTTGTAACTTTTGGATTGCTAATTAACTGAATTCCACTATAGCTCTATCTGCATCATATTCCATGTTATTTGTGTGTTTCTGAAGAAATATTTCTAAATAAAAGTTTTTGAGGTTATTCCATCATGAGGCATAGTGAGAGACAGTGATGATCAAGAGCTTGATTCATACTATGACTAACTGCAGGTGGACATTATGTTGTTATGCCTCATCCTCAGTGTTTCTGTGACTCAGCATTATAATAAATGCCTTTAAAATAACCATGACATCAATAAAGTATTTAAAAAGGAGGAAGTCTAGAAATCATAGGAGTATAGTAGCTCTCCATATAATTTTAGACTATATAAAGTATTTGTAGATCTTCTGAGTTTCATTTGTTCTCTGCATGAGTAAGAACTGATACCAAGCATACACTTTGCTTTCTGTCCCCCAGATGTAACCTTTTTCTTCTAAAATAAGTGTGAAAGTAAAAAAGAAGGAACAATTTCCATGGAGGAAAATCAGTTCTGGTCCTTCAGAATCATGAACTCAGGTTGATACTTCGTAGCTACAGTGAGTATAAGCAATGCACCACAGATCTTGCACAGAATTTTGACAGTGAGAAATCTTCCATCTCCTATTTCAACTACAGTTTTTCCATTTCTTCTTATTTTGTTGAGTCTTACAGTTTTACTTCATCTTCCACACTGCTGTGGTAGGAAGCAGTCATTACATTCTCTGTTGCCAAAGGAAATGGCCATTTGTTAATTTAGAAAAAGAATACAGAAATGGCTGTGAAACACCTTAATGAGAAAGAGGGAACGGTAGCTAGGGAACATAGCTAAACACAATTTGGGGATCAAGTGTTTTCAGTCTCCCTGACTTTCTAAACTCCCTGCAGTTCTGTGTGTTGTTTGTTTGTTGGTTGGTTTTTTGGAGGGGGGAGAAGAGGGTGAAAATACATGTCACTCATGTTTGAAGATTTCCTATACATTTTGGAGAACTGATCTTTGGTTCTCATTTGATGAGAAGAAAGAGACAGGTTCGTCTTCTCCATTCAGTTGGCTTATGGCACCCAAGCAAAGGAGCTGCTATCTGCAGCCTTTTTGCAAAACTCTAGTTGCCAGGGATCTGTGAATGCAGAAACAAGAAATAACAAGATGAATCTCAGTATGTATGCTAGAGCAAGGCCAGTTGTTTTATTGATCCCAACTACTGAAGTTTTCCCTGTGAAGCTGATTTATGTTTATCTTAAAAAAAAAAAAAAAACAAAAATAAGAAAAAAACAAAAACAAAAAACCAACAAAAAAACCCAAACAACTCTACAGTCAATGAGATGAACAAACAGAACTTCACGTAAGAACTAGTGTAAAACATAACTTTTTCTTTCTTATTCTTACTTTCCAAAATCTTCTGTGGATTCAAAAGAAATGGGTGCAATCCTGCTCTTGCACACAGGAATATACCCTCTTTGAAGAAGAAAGATGTGTCTGCTGTTGAGTTTAGCTTCATAAACTTGCAGGAAAAAATTCAGCTCAGAGGATGTATTTTGAAGTGGTAGTTTCTTGGGCACTGAACCATTCATTTCCTAAAAGGATAAAGCTACTTCTTTGTACCTGCTGACAAAACAAAGGAATTGGTGCTGATAATACATTACGTGGGGACAGGCTGTAATGTTGGTAAGCATTACTCTGGCTTCTGAAAAGCACCAGTTCTGTCTGGCCTCTCATCCTTACCAGAAGCAACACATCTGCCTCACTGGGAATCGTAAAAATGCTCTCCAATTGGTTTTGTCTGCGCTTTTGCGAAATAAATGAATCATTATTATGTTTTATCCAGCTTAGATACCAAACCAAAATGAAGCAAAATGCTACATTCAGCTGCCTGAAGTTGGGAAGGTCTAGATAATCTTCATCTCTGAAGTGTGAGAGAACTGACACATAAAATTGCAGGTCTAGCAGCAAAGATTTTTTTTTTTTTAAATAAGTACCTTACAGTTGGAGAATTGATTTTTCTAAAGAAAAGACAACATAAGAGACCTGAAGTATCTATGCTTTAACAGTAATACTGGAAACAGCAGGGTGAGAGACAAGGCAGTGTTGTTACAAGCGTGGCTCTATGAAGTCTGGCTATGATCTTAGACTGGGAATGAGAAGAAAGCCTTTTGCTTCTAGAGGGGTGGGGTGCTGAGGCAGCCGTCCTGTAATAGTGAGGACAAAGGAGCAGTAGTTGTTTTTAAGGCTCTGAGTTTATGCTAAATATCATATGCTATGATTGGCTGAAATAGGCACCATGGGGTTGATTGTACTTTTAATCATTTAACGTGGTTCTTTTAAGCTTCATGTTTGCATTCCTAAACATACAATATTGAAGTTGTGTTATGCACTCTGTGATCCCAAGTGAGTCTCTGATTTGGACAAGGCAACCATAGATGTGATAGTTACTTACAGACTCAAAAACAATTTTGGAAGTTATGCATAACAGCTAGTGAAGAAAATTCATGTCTAAATTCTAATTTTATAGTGAAAAACTGTATAAATGAGGTTTATAGATGCTGGGGTGTTACCTAGTACTGTGAACGTGGAGAGATTACCTCATTCTTCCTTCAGAAATGGCATGCTTTTCTGTTGTGGTGGTGGGGAGGGAAAGGCCTTTAAGTGTCTTAAAGAGGTGGTGGAAAAACCCACATCTTAGAGAAGTTTGACAGTCTGTAGAAGTGTGGTATCAAATTATTAGATGGTTTGTCTTGATGTGGGTGTTTTGACAGCGCACATCAGATAAGCATCTGCTTCCTTACCTCCATGCTCTGCTAACTGGTAACTGCCTCTGTTCCCAGTTTCTAAAAATAAACTGATCTTGGGGATCTGAATGAGCACTTTATTTTCGGAAAGCGTTTGGACAGTGGAACTAAGCAGCCCTTCAGAGAGGTGTATTCAACACTCGCAAAAATGTGCAGCCCGCGTTAGTATCCATTTGTGTTCTTGAGCAATGCAAGTCTATTTCTCTTCTCAAGGGGTCATACAAATTGAAAATGGTTATAGTGGGTATCTTTATTCTGCCTTTAATCCATTGAAGACAGAGTACGTAGTCTTGTTTGTGTAAAATGTTCCATCTGCCAGCACTGTTGTAAATATCCAGCCTAGGAAGGAGCAAACACTACAACTATGTGATTCTTTGCACATATGATCTTCCACCCCAAGTTTGGACAGTTAATTACTCATAGCCTGACCTGATTTGTTTGTGTGGCAAAGGAAGAACTCCGATTTCCTCATATGGATTGTATTTTCTGCCATTGTAGAGCATAGCCACTCCATTTTTAAATTTCAGCAAAACTGTGGACAGTACGAGTTGTTTTTATATATATGATAAAAGTGGAATTACAGTAGAGTAAATTAAGGATTAGTGTTAAATTATGGGTTGCTAGTTAATGTCAAAGGTACCTAGGTACCTCATAATTGCATTCTTTCAATCTTTCCTTCAAAAGTCCAGTTTATAATCCTGTTTAGGTAGCAAAATGATGCAGTTTATGCAACTCCTTATATCATTTTATAGAGTGTGTTTGCAGACATAGTGATGAAATACATATTTTTGGCTAGAGTTGCAAGGATACTTCTGTTTTAGCTTAACTACTAAATCAGTAAATTAATTTAAAAGCAATTCAGTTCTAAAAGAGCTCTTGTATCCATTTTCTGTAAGCAAATTACAAGTTTTTGAGAATGCAGCATGCCCAGCAAATATGCTTTATGCTTTATCATGTGATGTTCATTTGTATCTATTTTTAGTCCAGTGTATAAAAAAAACAACATAATTTTTTGCCTACTCATACAGGGAGATTTTACTGTCCTCTGTGATGATGATTATTATTATCTCTTTTTAATTGCTCTTACAATTTTTTCCTGGTATATTTCCTTTTCCTGGCCTATTATATAATAGAAAAAGGTAGATGGCATGTTCATTCATTTTAAACAAATATTATTTGGTGACTCCCTGAGATGGTCTTCTGATTGGAGTGTGTAAAATTGAAACTTCCTCCAATTCATTTTCTTTGAAAAGCTGTATTAAATAAGGGTAAAACTGAGCAGAAGTTGTATGTCAACAAAGTGTCTTGAGAATTCTTCAACTCGAGTGGAATCAGTTTAGTCTTATTTACAGAAGAGATGGGCCAAATGTGTGGTACAAACGTCAAAGGCCTGGTAAATCATAGATCTTTTTGGAAGCCTCTCATTTGTAGCGCTGAACATGGCAGGCTGATGGTTTTGAAAGCTATCATTCGGTTGAACTGATTTTGAGTCTCAGGAAACCTGTAGATTAATTTCAGAAGTCCAGAAAAAAATTAAAAAGTAGCAAATATCTGCTAGTTCTCAGGTTTTAAATATTGGATAATTCTTTCTGGACACCAGTAGCCTCATTTTTAGAGGTCTGATTATTTGCATTTGCAGCAAATGTACCATGAAGATTTGCTGCTTGGTTATAAGGCAGTTTGAGTTCAAAAATCTTATTGTTGATTTTCATTGCTGCTATTTCTTAATATGTCTTGGGACAGGCACATAATTTTGTGCAATGAAAGTGTGATTAAAAATGAGCATACAACTTCTTAAAGAGAATTATAATTTTGTCTTTGTTTGAAGTGTGGGTTCATTTGTTGTTGGAGTTAAACTTTGAAACAGGTGGCTATAGTTGATGTAAAAGTTTTCTTCAAAGCCTCAATTATCCAAAGTAATGATTCTTCCTACTTCAGCTGTTTAATACTAACAATAGGGGTTTACTTGTTTATGCTTGTGCATCAAATTGGTAAAGTATTTTATCTGGACGAGTGTTGTGGTTTAACCCTGCAGCTGACAACTAGGACCATGCAGCCGCTCACTAGCTCCTCCCTCCCCCGCACCAGTGGGATGGGGAGGAGAATGGACAAAAGCTAAAACTCGTGGGCTGAGATAAAGACAGTTTAGGAAATAATAATAGACTATGCAAAACGAGCAATACACAATACAATTTTTTTCTCACCGCCCGATGACCGATTTGCAGCCACTTCCCGAGCAGCAATTGCAGAACTCGTGGATTTCACAGAACTTCCAGAAGAAGTTCAAACTCCCAGCAAAAGAGGATGCCTGCCCCTCAGCCAACCCCCATCCATAAACGGAGAGTGGCGTCCATGGTGTGGAATGCTTCCCCTGCCCAGCTCAGGCTAGCTGCCTGGCCGTGCTCCCTCCCAGCGCCTGCACACCTGCTCATCGGCTGAACACGGGAGACTGGAAAAAGCCCTCGATTTCTTAGCAACGACTAAAAACATCAGTGTTATCAATATTCTTCTTGTACTAAATCCAAGCCTTAACAGCTACTGGGAGGAAAATTAACTCTATCCCAACCAAAACCAGGAAAATGAAAAAAATCAAGAAATAATTTATTTTTCTAAAGCGGATTTTTGAAAGGGGGTTGAGAGATCTATGAGGCTCTTCTAGCATCACGGAACCCTGGTGCTCAATGTCAGGGCATTTATCCTTGGCCTAATGTATCAAAAACTTTTTATGGCTACCGGTTTGAGAGATATGGTCTGGGGGTCTGACTGGCTGGGAAGCCGATCTGTTGAAAAGGACCAGTGGGTCCTGCTGGATAGTAACATAAATTGACAAGCTGGAGCGAATTCATGGAGGGCCAGCAATATGGTCAGTCCCTGGCATCCTGTGGTGTGGGAGTGGGACCTGTCCAGCATGGAGAAGGGAGGACTGCAAGGGACTTGACAGCAGCCCCAGGACCTGTGACAAGATGGAGCCAGGCTCTTCACAGGAGTACATGCTGGGAGGGTGAAAGGCAACAGGCACAAGTGGAAATGAGAGGTTCAGACTGCATATAGGGGAAAAAAAAAAATCACTTTGAGGATAACAGGGTGTTGGAACAGGTAGCCCAAAAGGGTTCTCGGTCCATGATGGTTTTTAAGACCTGGCTGCCAAGAAAGCTAATAGGAATGTGGTGGAAACTGTTCCATTTTTACCTCGTTTCATCTCATACCATGGATTACTGCTCATGTGCGGTAGTTCTGCACCATTACAGGCTTGGGGCGGACCTGCTGGAGAGCAGCTCTGTGGAGAGGGACCTGCATGTCCTGGTGGATGACAGGTTGACCATGAGCCAGCAGTGTGCCCTGGCTGCCAAGAAAGTTAATGGGATCCTGGGATACATTAGGAGGAGTGATTAGTCCAGTTCTGGGCTCCCCACTTCAAGAAAAATGAGGAGCTGCTGGAGAGTGTCCAGCGGAGGGCTGCGAGGACGGTGAGGGGACTGGAGCATCTCTCCTATGAGGAGAGGCTGAGGGAGCTGGGCTTGTTCAGCCTGGAGAAGGCTGTGAGGGGACCTAATATATGCTTACAAATATCTGAAGGGTGAGTGTCAGGAGGATGGGGCCAAACTCTTTCCAGTGGTGCCCAGCGACAGGACAAGGGGCAATGGGCACAAACTGAGGCACAGGAATATGAACAGGAGGAAGAACTTCTTCCCTCTGAGGGTGATGGAGCCCTGGAACAGGCTGCCCAGGGAGGTTGTGGAGTCTCCTTCTCTGGAGATATTCAAGACCCGCCTGGACAAGGTCCTGTGCAGCCTGCTGTAGGTG
>Ga0065711_1012411_pt1 | contig 10613 bp, 5 predicted proteins | sample Hoacrofraction12_FD_59098 | JGI IMG/M metagenome (GOLD analysis project Ga0065711, IMG submission 59098) | Hoatzin crop microbial communities from Cojedes, Venezuela - Epithelial fraction 12 v2 (version 2) | ecosystem: Host-associated > Birds > Digestive system > Esophagus > Crop | place...
AGGCAATGGCCTCAAGTTGCATCAGGGGAGGTTTAGATTGGATATTAGGAAAAATGTCTTTACTGCAAGAGTGGTCAGGCATTGAAACAGGCTGCCCAGGGAGGTGGTGGAGTCCCCATCCCCGTAGGTGTTCAAAAGAGTTGTAGACGTGGCACTTGGGGATATGGTTTAGTAGGCATGGTGGTGTTGGGTTGATGGTTGGACTTGATGATCTCAGAGGTCTTTTCCAACCTATGATTCTATGATTCTATGATTCCATTATATTATAGAAAGGAGAGACCAAACAACTAAGGGCACAGTCTTTATTCTACACCCATTTACATCTCAGACTAAAAAGCTAATACTTCTTCCACTGCTGGGAAGCCTTACTGTTAGCAAACTGTACCTGGAACCTTTAAAAACTGGATTGACATAACTAATGATTTTTTTCGTCATGGCTGGTTTTAAATCACCAGAACAGGCATCCCTGTCCACAAATTCTGTATCATAATTTCTCTGCCTGAGTTATGTTCGTAGCTTGTTTCCAATTTACCTTACCTAGTTAAAATAAAAAAATGAAATAAATAAAATTCTTCCATTTGAGCTCTGGGCAAATCACAAATGACATATTCAAAATCCAGAGCATGCACATTGTCCTGGAAACATCAGTCTTGCACAAACAGAAAAGATAAGCATGTTCACTAAGGTCATGTAAATACTTTTAACGTCTATCACTGACTTAAGCCTGGGATTTTTTGTATTACTTATTTTTCAGAAGTCCCATCTACTGGGACTATCCTATTGATGCATTCTAGGTGAAAAAAGTCCTAACAACTAATTTAAATGTCTGTGACTTCAAAGAATTTCCTGTTTGATGACGAAAAATGTTCCAGAAAAACTTTACTTTTGGTGGATGGGTGCTTTCACTTTACAGCTTAGACTGCCAAACAGCATATTTAAAAGGACATCATATGCAACTAATTATCAGGCAGGAATGTGAGGTTAGGTAAAAAGGTGTTGGAACATAAGAATGAATACAGAAAAGACAGAGTTTAGTTTGACAGAAAAATTAACACACTGAAGACTTGATTCTGCAAGTGTAGTTCAAGGTGTCTTAAACTTGTCACTAATTTTAAGAACAGAGGAGTATAATTCTGTTCGGAAATTCTATTATTAAAAATGTGCAAAAGCCTTGATTTATGTACTATGTTCTACACAAAAAGAGTTAGACAATATCTTTGAACCGTCACAGATATATATGCGTATAGGAAGGATACTTGCTTGACCAATGTCTTCATACATTTCCTATCTGGTGTATACACCACTGTCTTTATAACAAAGTTCAACCATTTCACTCAAAACTTAATTAAAATTTGTAATACAAGGCATAGTTTTTCTCATTTAAAAATGCTGAGAATTGCAGAGAAAAAAATAGGATTTATATTGCTATGAAATTCCTCCTAGCTGTACTTTGTATAATCATGTCAAAAGCATATCCATTATCACATAAAAAAAATTGTTACATTCAACACAAAAAGACATTTCAGAGTTCTAAATCCATTGTGATTCAGAGTTATTTAAAATATTTCAGAAGATGTCTATTAAAAAGCCCTAATATCACTACCATTAAAAAAATCTATAAAGCTTTTCAAATCGTATTAAAGATGAATGAAGTGTCTTTAACCTTTTTGTGACGTTTTGCACACTTTCAGTCTATTTTCTGTACAATATTTCAATGCTGTACCATTTCTTTTAGGAATTTACAATGTACCAGCAACAACAACAACAGCGAAACCAAATCCTGAAGATCTTGTTATGTTTTCATCCTTTTCTCCAAGATCTATTTATTGGTTTTCTTCCTTTCTTCAACTATAATTATAATATTCCAAAGGGAAGGTTTTACAGAGGTTGTCTGTGAGTAATTTTTATACATATGTTTTCTACTTCGATATATTAGATTTTCAAGTCTGTAATGCCAAAGAAAGCAAATGCCAAGAAACTCCAAAAATCACTTACCATGCTATTTGATTATTCTTTACAATGGTATATGACCAAAATGAGACATTGAAGTTTGTATAAAATGCCATCTACACAAAGTACAGACTACTAAATTAAGGCCCCAGTGCAGCCAGTCAACACACAGAGACAGCATTGCTCTGTTGATGCCCACACAAAGTCCTACTGAATTTCAGTGAACCTGCTTGCATGATTCTACTTGCTCAGCAATCTGTTTGGCTAGGCTACTTCGGAGTCACTGATGAGCTTCAGGCCCACAATCTTGCAATGACTGTGCTTTGATCTAGCAGCACTTATCACCCTGGAGTTCCAGGAGGTGAGCATGAAGAATGATTGCTCATGAAATGCTTTCATCCTTCATGGAGGTAAAACCTAAAAGCAAGCAAGACACATATTAAACAGAGAACAAACACCTTGCTATCCAGCTGATTGCTTGCCGTCTTTTATCAGGTATATTTTATTCAGATTAAAAGTGGTTGATTTTTCTAGAACGTACCCCAAAAGAAAGCACCATCCATTCTTTTTGGGCCAAGATGCGACCATGGTCAAAAGCTTTGGGGAGGGAGGACAGGAAGCCTATCTTAATATAAAAGAATTATGAAAGAATATCTAAACCACAAAATCAGTGTTATTATATCTTGGGAAACTATCAAGCAGGACATCTAAAAGTCACGTTCAAATTAATTGGATCAATCGTATTTGAGTTCCTCTTATGTTCATCCTTAAATATTTATAATTAGCTAGCACCATAAGGAATAAGGGGAATTAGGTGACATACACTGTTTTGCTTGTGATGACCTTCTCATGACCCTAAATTGCCAGAATAACTGTGCTCAAAATAACGAAAAACGAGTTCTGTGGTCGTCTCAAGATCATCTCCAGCTTTTAAATATGTCTAAATCTGTATACCCTTGCTACTTACTTCTAAATATACCACATTGTTTTGCTGTTATAAATAGGCTTCTTTATTAATCACGTACTCAGTACAATGGCGACACACTGTCTGTTCTTGCACACATAATGGGTCGTATCTTCTAGCAACCAGCACACTTGGGAAGAAAATAAACCTGAGGTAACTATTTACAGCAATTTGCGGTAAGAAGTTGATGGTTCTTGTTTATTTCCACATCAAGAAAAACGTTCTGTCTGCTTCAGGTACAAAGGGATTCCTCAGATATGATAAAACTTAAGCACTGAAATAATGTGCCACTTGTAATACAATGTACAATTGGAAAATACTGCCAAAACCTCCTTTGATGTAACTCTCTATATTCAGTGGAGTGATGCCAATTTGCAATTGTTAGGGATATGGTCCCAGTAGTGTAAAATGCTACATGATAAAATAAGATGCAATATTTTTGATTAACTCTTTCTTGCTATATGTATAATAACCAGTAACATTTCCAGAAGTTATTATCCACTTTTCCCTAGAAGTATGGAAGCAGTGTATTGCTCAAAGCACTGCTTTTGAGGTTGGACTTTCTTTTAGCTAGAAACATTATCAGACAGGCAAAAGAAATGCATGCTTAGAGTCACCAGATATTAAATGCTCGGAGTCATTGTCAGAACTGGTATTTTTATGAAAGGTTTGATTTTATATTTTTGTAAAATAATGTCTTGAAAATATTGTGACCCTAAAACAAAAATTTCAAAAGGCAATGAATGGTCTTAACAAGGGAAAATAATCTCCCTGCAACTTTCACTTTACAGAAATAAAAAACATTTATATTATTATATTAATATATTATATATATTATTACTATTAGAATTAGCCTGGAAACATATTTTTTTGTCAATAAAATTAGATGGTAAGCCAGAAACTTAATGCAGTAATAGGGAAGATGTCCTTTGTATTTCACAGTCCACACTACCCACACTATAGCACGTACCACTCACTATAAAAAAATAGGTGACAGCAAGTATCTCGGGGAAGCAAACAGTCAGTCCAAGCACAATAACCCAAAATGTAACAACATTTTCCTGAAAATCAGGAACATTTAGCTATAACTGATGTGCTGAGAGAAAACAAACCCAGAACATTACTTGAGATTTCCATCAAAGAAAATCCACATTTGATGTCATCTCAAGATACATTTGGCCGACAGAACAGCCATTTTGCTCGAAGTTATGTAGACAGTCAGTATATTTTAAACACAATGTCACTAGCAGATGTTAAACCAGTGAATCTGCTTCTGCTTAGCACGTGGAAAAGAAAAATTACGTGGGAAGAATCCAGGGACTGTAAGCTTCTAAAATCTTTTTTTCTTTTATTACCAATCATTAATCTGAGAGATGTCACCCAACAAGTTGTTTATTTAGCTCTTGATCTTCAGATAAGTGTCATCATTTTATAGATGATTTTTAATTTAACTCTGGCTAGCGTTGTTTATAGAGTTACTGAAGCAAATGTGTTTATGGCTTTTAGGCCTAACAAAGCTTCACCCTGCAAGAAATTATACTTGTGTCAAAATGCCTGCAGGACTGGAGCCTAAAGGATTTAGCCCATATACTTTCCCATGTAGCTAAAGCCCCAAACCAAATCAATTTATCTCCAGAGAAATGTGTGCTTTAAGCAGATTACCCTTGCTCAGGTTTTAGTGCCTCGTGCAAAGTAATACTCAAATACTTGGGTTTAACCTTAAAGAAATAACACAGAAAAAAATTACATTAAATATAAGAAAACTTATGTTAAATATAGGTATGCACAAAGAAAAACATATAGCTATCATAGACACATGTATAAAAAAATGTTTGCTAGTGCAGTGTTTTATGAAAAATTTAACCTAATAGTGCTGTGCGTGCAATGTATAAGCTGTAAAGTGAGTATCATTGATCCGTTAGAGGACATTCTTTAGATAAGTAATAGAGTGGGGAAGGAATTTTGCACATTTTGGTTTCACCCTTCAGTGGTTCTCTTGGCAAACCTCAAATTCGGATCCCTGCCATATGTGCTGATGAGATTTTAATACCAATAAGGCTTATATTCAGTTAGTATAAAGCAATGTAATTTACTAGAAAAGACCACCTTGTGATTAGGGATTAAAATGCCTTTTTTGCTGTGCTGTATGTCCTGGTACACAGAAATCAGCCACCACCTTTTGCTGTTATTAAAATGCTCTTCTGTTTCCTAGTGGGGAAGCAGGTAGGTGATTAGACGTCCTAATCAGTGAGATTATTCATGCTAGAAATGTACCACCTAATCATTTTCTCAGTTTTTTTAAGTGGAAGAAATGAAGCATCTGCAGGGAACAGGATGGGAAAATGCTCCATAGGGCAGCAGCTTGGAGCTAAGAGGTTAAGGGGGCGATTGTTATTGCTGCCTACTGGGACTGATGGTTTTGGTGCTGTGTTGCAGCAGTGCCAGCCTCCCTTTGTACCAGGGTGTTATGGTTTGGCTGCGGCAGGTAACAAAAGCTCCACGCAGCTGCCCCTCCCCCCGCCGGGGTGCGGAGGAGAATGGAAAGAAACAGGCAGAAACTGGTGGGTCGGGATAAGGGCAGTTTAACAGAACAGCAAACAAAAGTGAACAGTAACAACAACGATACAGATAAGGAGAAAACACAACACAAACCGCACAACCCAGAAAGCCACTCTCCCAGACCAGATCGGCGCCGCGCGCTCCCGAGCCGCGAGAGAGTTCCCGCTGCGCCACCCCCCCCACCGGAACGCAGCATGACGGCACACGGTATGGAATAGCCTGCTCTGTTTGGCCAGATGGGGTCAGCCCGCCCAGCTATGTCCATTCCTGGATTCCGGTGAAAATTAACCCTGTCCTGGCTGAACCCAGGACACAGGGCCTATTCAAACACGGAAAGAAAAGATGGTGACAACCACAAAGCACTTGGATTTTCCCATATGAGCCAGGACTTCCTGCTAGGGGACTGCAGAGGAAGGAAGGGGGAGGAAGCTGGAGGAGGAAAAAGGGTAATTACTTGCTAAATATTCTCTTGCCAGCATCACTCTTGGAGTCCTGGGACTTATGCTGGACCAGTAAAGTGATAGACAAAATCAAAGAACCATAGAATCATAAAATAGTTTGGGTTGGAAGGGACCTTTAAAGGTCGTCTAGTCCAACCGCCCTGCAATAAGCAGGGACATCTTCAACTAGATCAGGATGCTCAGAGCCCCAGCGAACCTGACCCTGAATGTCTCCAGCGATGGGGCATCTACCTCCTCCTCTCTGGGCAACCTGTTCCAGCAACTCACTACCCTCATGGTAAAAATTCCTTCCTTACCTCTAATCTAAATCTACCCTGTTTTAGCTCAAAACCATTACCCTTTGTGCTATTGCAACAGGCCCTGATAAAAAGCCTGTCTCCATTTTTCTTATAGGCCCCCTTTAGGTACTGAAAGACCGCAATCAGGTCTCCCCGCAGCCTTCTCTTTTCCAGGCTGACCCGCCCCAACTTTCTCAGCCTTTCCTCATAGGAGAGGTGCTCTAGCCCTCTGATCATTCTTCCCTCCATCCCCCCACAAAGGTTGTTCTGCCTTTTTGTCACCACCAGTTTTTTAGTTTTTTTCATGGTAAAGTAAGCGTAAGAACAGTGGGAATGTTTCCAGGGAAGGAGAGTTGGGCACTGATAGGATAAGGAAGGGATAAAGGTTTTAATTTTTCAGAACCCACAAACCTTAATTCTTCAATAATTTCCCCACAAATCCAGAGTTTATCTGAAACTCACAAACTGACCAACAGCAACTCCCCTAACAAGACTTGGTTGTGCTTATTCAGTGGGAATTGTGACTCTGCCCCTCAGTTTAGTCCCAAACATGCCCATCTACCCTTCACACGGGCAGCGAGGGAACAGCCTATTCTGTGAGTTTAATGATACGTTTCCTGCTTATTGCTCTAGTTCGTCTGTCCTTGCTGTGGGTTTTTTGTCAAAATGCTTAAGAAATGTATAAATGTCTTCTGTACACAAACACCGTGGGCTTTTTATGGCCTCGTCCCAAATTTGTCTCAGGCAGAGTCCTTTGTGTTCACATGAAACAATAGAAGGTTACTGATACTTGACCAGTTTGCAGTGATGAAACATGTGAATCACTGGATCAGAGGATATTTTGTCTCCAAAGAAGACACACTAAGTCACTCTGAGAGCTGCTCTGCAGAGCTTAATTTGATAACAACTCAGGAGGATAATGTTCCTAATGAATTTAGGCCTAATCCTGGAAGTTCTCTTTGATATAAGTACTCCCACAGACCTTTGAAAGGAAAGGAAATAGGGGTCACAGGAATCGGCCGTTCTCATTAAGTACTCAAGATCTCTCCTGACTTACTCATGCTGAACATAGAGTTAATCTAAAAGCAGTCTTATTTACGTTATGTGAATTGAATCCCCTCACAAGGGCCCCAAACATGCAAAATTTGAAGTCTTCAGCTGCATTGACTAATTTTGCTAACAGGCGTACTGCAGCTAGACAAGGGAGTTACCACAAAGTTTGTTAGCACGTATGGTCAAGTTTTGACCTCTCACTTTCAGCATGTAGTATTAGGCCACACAAGCAAGCAGCAGGGCCAATCAACCTACATGGTCAGGTATCCTAATATCTCTACTCAGGGAATTAGTTTTGGCTTGTGTCAAACATAACTGGAATTGCTACTTTACTTTGCCCTAGATATTCAACCCGAACTCTCCACACCTAACCAGAAGTTTTTCATGTTTTCCGTCTGTTGTAAACTGGTTTTCAGAAACAGAGAGCCCATGTCTCCTTCAACATACATCAGTTTGAGCCATGCCTGAACTACGTAGCATGGAATAAGAAGTCAATGTGATGTCAAGTGGTGCAAGAGACTCCGAAAGCTAACTGTTAACATTACCTGACTAACAATCAGGCGTCATGAAAGTGTCACTTTGCATGCTGATATTGCTGCCATTGCTTTGATGTGATGCACACATCAAAGCAATGATAGTGAGATGAGGCGCCATCACAGAAGAAACACTGCTGTTGTTTGGACGGGGGGCAATCCTGCACACACTAAGAACCAGGGAGAAAGTGGACATGAAACTGCGTGATAGAAGAGGCGTTTATGCTTTTGCTAAGCAGTTTGTTTCAGCTTTTTTGCTTTTGCTGAGCTGCCAGAGTAACAAAACTGTTCATGTCAGGAGAAGGAAAACAACAGAGTACACATAAGAGAAAAAGGAAATGTGTGGGATTGTAGTTGCTGCTGAATGCTTTATTCCTCTGGATCAGCACCAGTATATGAAAGAACTAGTACCACTGCAGAGCAGTGGGAATTTCCCCAAGATTAACAGCAAGCTAGAAACTATTAATTAGTACCCAAAATAAAACATGTGGACCGATAAATGCAAAAATCCAGACAGAAGTGTATGAACAGAGAGTAAAAGACCAACCCATCCTCATGTTGTTATTCAAACGACACCCTTAAGCTGGAGTGAGGCACTTCTCAGCTTGAGCATGGATAGGCAAAGCTGACCCACAGGTAACTGGTGATAGTAGTCATATTAAAACTTGTTTTCTGGTGTTCTAAAGCACATCAGGGTCATTAACTATGTGATCATGACACAGGGGTAACTATCACACCCACTGACCCTTCAAAGCAAGCTGCACATTCTGGACTTCCTGCTGAAATCCCAGAGAACTGAACATACAAACACTGCATTTGATCACAGTTATGCACGCAGCTCCTTTTTGGCTTAACAGAGGTACATTGTTCCCACTGCACTGCCTGTGCTTTAGCACCAGGAAAATGAACAAACATGCATACACACCTAAACAGTATCTTAGGGTTTCCCTTCATTCAAAGCACCCCAAGACTTGCTGCTTAGATGACATCGGCACTTTATCTTTTATTCTTTCATTGCTGAATTCCACCTATGCCTGAAAAACAGATCGCTTCTTAGTATAGCACATCCTACTCCAGGCTATCCTAACCTTTGTTTTTCATCACTTTGAGGGGAAGAAAAAACAGAGAGAGACAGACAGAGACAGGGTGACAGACAGAGGAAAGGTTTCTTTTTAGCCCAAAGTTCAGGAAATATTTTCCCAATGCAGGCAGATTATGCTGGTAGCTGAGAAGCTGAAGAATAGCCGATCATTAAGATAATTTTTTTTTTCTTTTTCATCCCTGCACTAGCCCAGAGATAGTATGCCCCTGCAGGGCCTCATTTCTGACTCTCTGACGAAAGCTGAGCAGCCTTCTGAGCCACAAGATGAGATAAAGCTGCAACTATGAACAGCAGGGCTGAAGCTCTGGCATCTTTCCCTCCCACAAACCTCCATTAAAGGTCAAGCAAACTACTTAGGCCTGCTATTACAGGGAGGAAAGAAGAACGGTTTTGCGATACAGATGATATACGCAAATACATAAATAAAACAGGAGAGACAATTGAGGCTCCTTGATTCCAGTTAGCAAAACACAAAAGGACAACTTTCATGCCCAACTCCATTTCTGGAACGCTTTTTGACCTTCTGACTCGGAGGCTTATATTCTAGGAAAAGAAGGTTTGTTACAGATTGCCTGAGATCAGTGACAGGCTTTATACAGCACTAAATTCATTCATCTCTCATTTTCCGCTTCCACCATTCCCAGGTACCTGATTAGGTAGCTGTGTTGCAAGATCTGTCAATAAAGTTCATGGTACTCCTGGGTGTTTGATGGAGAGAGTCTGTAGTGCATCTCAAGACATACCATAAAAAAAAAGACAACCCAGACCTAGCTTCCTAATAAACAGATTTTAAAACAGCAAAGCTAGAGTCCGTGCCTTCTTCTGAACTGAAGCATAATTACCAGGAATTTCTAGGGCAAAAATTTGAAATGGTTTCTTAAAATATTCATGTGATTCCATTTGGTAAGCTATAAAGATGGAATTAAGATACGGAAAGAAAAGCATACTAACTCACATATGTATTTTCCAATTTAAAATAAGTATTAAAGATTACTTTTTTTCCTCTCCACAAACAGAGAGCTACTATGCAGCCAAGAGAAGACAGAAGCTGCTGCCTGATTCCTGAGATCCTCCTGAACTACAGGACCATTCACAGTCTTTTAATTAGAAAGACAGACTAAAGCTCAAGGAAGCATAAATAGTTGTTCTACTCTGAAGTGGGAGAAGAACCTACTTCAGAGACCCACAAGCAGTCCCACTTAACTGTAACCTATCTTATGCCTACAATGAAGATCAGAAGACACTAGAAGGATACTTCCAGCTCTTGTGTCTCCAAGTGATCTCAGAGGCAGGTTTTCATAGTGAGTCTGGACTTCCTTAGATATAGGCTTTACTTCTACCTGGGAACTTTAAATAAGCAGAAATGAAGCACTCTGAGCTTTTGTCTGCGTTGTCCAAGAAGGCCAAACACATCCATATGGCAGCACACGCAGAGCAACTCTAGTGCACATGCACAGCCTCTGGGTCCACACACACACACAGTAAATGTGACACAACCTAGACGCATTGGACATATTGCCCATGCTTCTGTGCACATGCAGTGCTACAGTAAGACCTATGCAGTATGCTAAGAGCTACGCAAATAATACACACTTATGCACAATTTCCATTTACAAATTCTGAGGGAAAAAAACAAACAAAGCAAACAAACAAAACAAAACAAAATGCAGGTTGCTCTAGGTTCCCTGAAAGACAGCCCTAGACTGCCATAAC